>Ga0335069_10006860_pt1 | contig 16495 bp, 11 predicted proteins | sample Lox_Sample_11_FD_206714 | JGI IMG/M metagenome (GOLD analysis project Ga0335069, IMG submission 206714) | Soil microbial communities from Loxahatchee National Wildlife Refuge, Florida, United States - Lox_Sample_1.1 | ecosystem: Environmental > Terrestrial > Soil > Wetlands | place: USA...
GCCGTTCCACGGCATGAACGCGACCAGCATGTTCTGGCCGAGCGCCAGTTCGCCCATGTCGGTCGAAGCGCCGTCGGCGACGACGTCGCCGCGGGCGATCACGTCGCCGACCTTGACCAGCGGACGCTGGTTGATGTTGGTGTTCTGGTTCGAGCGCGTGTACTTGATCAGGTTGTAGATATCGACGCCGACTTCGCCGCTGGCCGCTTCTTCGTCGTGCACGCGCACCACGATGCGGCTGGCGTCGACGTAGTCGACGACACCGCCGCGATAGGCGCGCACCGCGGTGCCGGAATCGACCGCGACGGTGCGCTCGAGCCCGGTGCCGACCAGCGGCTTCTCGGCGCGCAGGCACGGCACCGCCTGGCGCTGCATGTTGGAACCCATCAGCGCGCGGTTGGCGTCGTCGTGTTCGAGGAACGGGATCAGCGATGCGGCGACCGACACGATCTGCGCCGGCGCGACGTCCATGTACTGGATGCGGTCCGGCGACGCCAGCGTGAACTCGTTGTAGCGGCGGCACGACACCAGCTCGTCGGTGAATTTGTTCTTTCTGTCGAGCGCGGCGTTCGCCTGCGCAATCACGTACTGCCCCTCTTCGATCGCCGACAGATAGTGGATCTCGTCGGTCACATGGCCGTCCCTGACCACGCGGTACGGCGTTTCGAGAAAGCCGTACTCGTTGGTGCGCGCGTAGAGCGCGAGCGAATTGATCAGGCCGATGTTCGGGCCTTCCGGCGTTTCGATCGGACACACGCGTCCGTAGTGCGTCGGGTGTACGTCGCGCACTTCGAAACCGGCGCGCTCGCGCGTCAGGCCGCCCGGTCCCAGCGCCGACACGCGGCGCTTGTGCGTGATTTCGGACAGCGGATTGGTCTGGTCCATGAACTGCGACAGCTGCGACGAGCCGAAGAACTCGCGGATCGCGGCCGATACCGGCTTGGCGTTGATCAGGTCGTGCGGCATCAGGTTTTCCGATTCCGCCTGGGAGAGCCGTTCCTTGACCGCGCGCTCGACGCGCACCAAGCCGGCGCGGAACTGGTTCTCCGCAAGTTCGCCGACCGAACGCACGCGGCGGTTGCCGAGGTGGTCGATGTCGTCGATCTCGCCTTTGCCGTTGCGCAGTTCGACCAGAATCTTGATCACGGCGACGATGTCTTCCTTCGACAGCGTGCTGGCGCCGGTCAGCTCGGAACGGCCGACGCGGCGGTTGAATTTCATGCGGCCGACCGCCGACAGGTCGTAGCGGTCTTCCGAGAAGAACAGGCCGTTGAACAGCGTCTTCACCGCGTCCTCGGTCGGCGGCTCGCCGGGGCGCATCATCCGGTAGATCGCGACCTGCGCCGCCATCTGGTCGGCGGTTTCGTCGATCTTCAAAGTCTGGGAAATGTACGGCCCCTGGTCAAGATCGTTGGTGTACAGCGTCTGAATCTTGCCGACATTCGCGGCGACGAGTTTTTTCAGCAGCTCTTCGGTAATCTCGTCGTTGGCGCTGGCGATGATCTCGCCGCTGTCCTTGTCGATCACGTTGTGCGCGAGCAGACGGCCGAGGATGAACTCCTGCGGCACCGCGATCTTGCTGAGGTGCGCCTCCTGCATCTCGCGCACGTGCTTGACCGTGACGCGCTTGTCCTTGGCAACGATCAGCTTGCCGCCCTTGGCGGCGATGTCGAAGCGCGCGATCTCGCCGCGCAGCCGCTCGGGCACCAGTTCGAATTCGATTTCATCGTTGTGCAGCCGGAATGAGTCGAACACGAAGAATTCTGCGAGGGTCTGCTCGGGCGTGTAGCCGAGCGCCTTCAGCAGTATCGTCACCGGCATCTTGCGACGGCGGTCGACGCGGAAATAAAGGTAGTCCTTCGGATCGTATTCGAAATCGAGCCACGAGCCGCGGTACGGAATGATGCGCGCCGAAAACAGCAGTTTGCCGGAGGAGTGGGTCTTGCCGCGGTCGTGCTCGAAGAACACGCCGGGCGAGCGGTGCAGCTGCGACACGATCACGCGCTCAGTGCCGTTGATGATGAACGAGCCGGTCGATGTCATCAGCGGAATCTCGCCCATGTAGACTTCCTGCTCCTTGACCTCCTTCGTCGTCGGCTTGGCGGCCTCCTTGTCCATGATCACGAGCCGCACTTTGGCGCGCAGCGGAGCCGCGAACGTCAGTCCGCGCTGCTGGCACTCCTTGACATCGAACGGCGGTATGCCGAGCTGATAGCTGACGAACTCGAGACGCGCGTTCTTGGAATGGCTCTCGATCGGGAAAATGCTCCTGAAAGCGGCCTGCAGGCCCTCGCTCTTGCGCGCGTCGGCTGCGGTATGCTCCTGCAGAAACGCCGCGTACGAATCGAGCTGGGTCGCCAGCAGGTACGGCACCGGCAACACGCTGGCGCGTTTGGCGAAGCTTTTACGGATGCGTTTTTTCTCGGTGAAAGAGTAGCTCATTACGGCTCCTCGGGCTTAAAAAGGGCGAAACAGTGCCCGGCGCGCCACACAGCGTGCCGGGTGGTAGTAAATCGGTGGCGTAATCAAAAAAACAAGGGGGCCGGCGGTTGCCCGCCGGCCGCCTGTCTCCCGCATGCGTTACTTGATTTCCGCCTGGGCGCCGGCTTCGGTCAGTTTCTTCAGGATCGCCTCGGCATCCGCCTTCGGCACGCCTTCCTTGACGGGCTTGGGCGCGCCATCGACCAGGTCCTTGGCTTCCTTCAGCCCCAGACTGGTGACTTCCCGTACTGCCTTGATCACGTTCACCTTGTTGGCGCCGGCGTTGGTCAGCACCACCGTGAACTCGGTCTTTTCTTCAGCCGCTGCGGCCGCTGCGCCGCCGCCCGCCGGCGCCGCAACCGCGACTGCGGTGGCGGCGGCCGACACGCCGAACTTCTCTTCCATGTCCTTGATCAGGCCCGCCAGTTCGAGCACCGTCAGGTTGGAAATCGCTTCCAGAATATCTGCTTTTGCTAATGCCATGTTGGTCTCCATTACAAAATCAAAATGTCGATTGCCTTAAGCGGCCTGTTTTTCCTTCTGCTCCCGCACCGCGGCGACGGTGCGCACGAACTTGCCGGGAACTTCGTTGAGCGTTCTCACCAGCTTCGCGACCGGCGCCTGCATGGTCGCCATCAGCTTGGCGATCAACTCTTCGCGGCTCGGCATTTTGGCGAGATTCGCGACGTCCTTCGCGGACATCACGAAATTCGGCATCGCGCCGGCCTTGATCACGAATTTCTCGTTTTCCCTGGCAAATTCCTGCAGCACTTTCGCGGCCTGCACCGGATCGCTCGAAATGCCGTAGGCGAGCGGTCCGACCATCTTGTCGGACAACTCTGCGAACGGCGTCTCGGCAACCGCGCGACGCGCAAGCGTGTTCTTGAGGATGCGCAGATAGACGCCCGACCCGCGCGCTTTCCTGCGCAAATCGGTCATCTCCGCCACCCCCAGGCCGCGGTATTCGGCGAGAACGATGGCCTGCGCCCGCGCCACCTGCGCGCTGACTTCAGCCACGACCGCCTGTTTCTGTTCCAGACTCAGACCCAAGGTACACACTCCTTTCAATCATAGATCGCAGGACACCCGCGTCCCACAATCAACCCACGGCGACCTTGTTCCAGGCTCAGCAGCTTCCTGTTCCGGGCACACCGTCTGCGTAGAGTTCAGGATTCAGGGGTGACTTCAGGATTGCGCCCGAAGCAGCACCCGATCCACCTTCAATTAAGCTGCGGCAGTTTCAGAACCGGCCGGGCACTGCTGAATCCCGAACCCTGTTTCCTCAATCCTGCCGTTGCCTCTACGGTCTTTGACAGCTTCCGGAGCGATGAAGCGCGTTCCGGCAGCCCAAAGTCCTTGCGATACTTCCTATCCCTGCACGCTTCCCTGATCAATGCGCACGCCGGCCCCCATCGTGCTGGAGACCGAAATCTTTTTCAGGTAGACGCCTTTGATGCCCGCCGGCTTGGATTTGTTCACGGCGTCGATCAATACCTTCAGATTCTCCACCAGCGCGCCGACCTCGAACGAGGCGCGTCCGATCGTGCAATGCACGATGCCGGCCTTGTCCGCGCGGTACTGGACCTGGCCTGCCTTCGCGTTCTTGACCGCGGCCGCGACATCCTGCGTCACGGTGCCAACTTTCGGATTCGGCATCAGGCCGCGCGGGCCGAGAATCTGGCCGAGCTGGCCGACCACGCGCATCGCGTCGGGCGTCGCGACCACGACGTCGAAATCGATCTTGCCGCCCTTGATCTGTTCGGCCAGATCGTCCATGCCAACGATGTCGGCGCCGGCGTCCTTGGCCGCTTTCGCGCGGTCGCCCTGCGCGAACGCCGCGACGCGCACGCTTTTGCCGGTGCCGGCAGGCAGCACGACCGAGCCGCGCACGGTCTGGTCGGACTTGCTGGCGTCGATGCCGAGATTGATCGCGACATCGACTGATTCGTTGAACTTGGCGGTGGCGTTTTCCTTCACCATCTTCATCGCGTCGGTGACCGGATAAACCCTGGAGCGGTCAACTTTGGCGGCAACCGTCTTGTAGCGCTTCGACAGATGTGTCATCGTCATGCCCCCTCGACCTCGACGCCCATGCTGCGCGCGCTGCCGGCGATCGTGTTGACCGCCGCATCGAGATCGGCCGCCGTCAGATCAGGCATCTTGACCCTGGCGATCTCCTCGGCCTGCGCGCGCGTCAGCTTGCCGACCTTGTCGGTATGCGGCCGCGGGCTGCCTTTTTCCAGCTTGAGCGCCTTTTTGATCAGCACCGACGCCGGCGGCGTCTTGATGATGAAGGTAAAACTCTTGTCCTGATAGGCGGTGATCACGACCGGCAGCATCAGGCCGGCTTCCACCTTCTGGGTCTGCGCGTTGAATGCCTTGCAGAACTCCATGATGTTGAGCCCGCGCTGCCCCAGCGCCGGCCCGATCGGCGGACTCGGATTGGCCTTGCCCGCCGGCACCTGCAGTTTGATGAAACCAGCCACCTTCTTTGCCATGATGGCAACTCCTTCTCAGTGGGTGCAAACGGACAGCGCTTCGACGCCGCCCTCCCCGTTAAAAACTACAACCGCCCCTGAAACGAAACCTGCTACGCTTTTTCAACCTGGCCGAAATCGAGTTCAACCGGCGTCGAGCGCCCGAAAATCGTGACCGACACCCGCAGCTTGCTCTTGTCGTAGTTCACGTCTTCGACGTTGCCGTGGAAGTCCGTGAACGGGCCGTCCTTGACGCGCACCGACTCGCCGACTTCGAACAACACCTTGGGCCGCGGCTTCTCGACGCCCTCCTGGATCTGGTGCAGGATGTTCTGCACCTCCTTCTCCGAGATCGGCGTCGGCTTGGTCGCGGTGCCGCCGACGAAGCCCGTCACCTTGGCCGTGTTCTTGACCAGGTGCCAGGTATCGTCGGTCATCTCCATTTCGACCAGCACATAGCCCGGAAAAAATTTCCGCTCCGAAATGTTCTTCTGGCCGCTTTTCATCTCGACCACTTCCTCCACCGGCACCAGAATCTGGCCGAACTGCTGCTGCATGCCGGCGCGCTGTATCCTGTCGTGCAGGGCGCGGGCGACCGATTTCTCGAAACCGGAATACGCATGGACCACGTACCACTTCTTGCTCATGACTGTGTCCAGCCCATCAACAACCCCAATCCATGCGCGAGCAGCCAGTCGACGCCCCATAAAAATACCGCCATCACCACCACAAACGCGAACACCACGCCGGTGGTCTGCAACGTTTCCTTGCGCGTCGGCCATACCACCCGCCGCGTCTCATCGACCGATTCCCGCGCAAACCCGAAAAACACCTTGCCCGGCGCGCTGGTCCAGAACACCACCGTGGCCGCCGCCGCGCCGGCCAGCACCGCCACCACGCGGACGATCATCAGGCTTTCCGACCAGTAATAAAACGCCGCAATGCCGGCCACTAACAGCGCTGCCGCCAGTGCAATCTTGATCTTGTCCGCCATCATTCAAACTTCCAGCTCGTGGCCGGGGAGCGCCAGCCATCCGTAGTGGCAGGCCAGGAGGGTCTCGAACCCCCAACCTTCGGTTTTGGAGACCGACGCTCTGCCAATTGAGCTACTGGCCTTCACTCCTCCGATCACTCGATGATTTTGGCGACGACGCCGGCGCCGACGGTTCTGCCGCCCTCGCGGATGGCGAAGCGCAGGCCGTCTTCCATCGCAATCGGCTGGATCAGCGTCACCGTGATCGTAATGTTGTCCCCCGGCATCACCATCTCGGTGCCCTGCGGCAACTCGATGCTACCGGTAACGTCGGTGGTGCGGAAATAGAACTGCGGCCGGTAGCCGTTGAAGAACGGGGTATGCCGGCCGCCTTCGTCCTTGCTCAGCACGTAGATTTCCGCAGTGAACTTGGTGTGCGGGGTGATGCTGCCGGGCTTGGCCAGCACCTGGCCGCGTTCGACTTCCTCGCGCTTGGTGCCTCGCAGCAGCACACCGACGTTGTCGCCGGCCTGCCCCTGGTCGAGCAGCTTCCGAAACATTTCGACGCCGGTGCACACGGTCTTCAGGGTCGGCTTCAGACCGACGATTTCGAGTTCGTCGCCGACCTTGACGATGCCGCGCTCGACCCGCCCGGTGACCACGGTGCCGCGCCCGGAAATCGAGAACACGTCTTCAACCGGCATCAGGAAGGCGCCGTCCAGCGCGCGTTTGGGTTCGGGGATATAGGTATCGAGCGCGTCGGCCAGCTTGAAGATCGCGCCTTCGCCGAGGTCGCTCTTGTCGCCTTCCAGCGCCTTCAGCGCGGAGCCGATCACGATCGGCGTCTTGTCGCCGGGGAATTCGTATTTGGTCAGCAGTTCGCGCACTTCGACTTCGACCAGATCCAGCAGTTCCTTGTCGTCGACCATGTCGGCCTTGTTCAGGAACACCACGATGTAGGGCACGCCGACCTGGCGCGCCAGCAGGATGTGTTCGCGCGTCTGCGGCATCGGGCCGTCGGCGGCGGAAACCACCAGGATCGCGCCGTCCATCTGCGCCGCGCCGGTGATCATGTTCTTCACGTAGTCGGCGTGGCCCGGACAGTCGACGTGCGCGTAGTGGCGCTTCGCGGTCTCGTATTCGACGTGCGCGGTGTTGATGGTGATCCCGCGCGCCTTCTCTTCCGGCGCATTGTCAATCTGGTCGTAGTTCTTGGCTTCACCACCGAATTTCTTCGACAGCACGTGCGTCAGCGCCGCCGTCAGCGTCGTCTTCCCGTGATCCACGTGCCCAATCGTCCCCACGTTCACGTGCGGCTTCGTCCTCTCAAATTTACCCTTGGCCATGATCCGATTTCCCTATTTTTTGTCGTTGCCCATGATCTTGCTGATGATGCCGTCCGCCACCTGCTTCGGTGTTTCCGTGTAATGCTTGAATTCCATCGTGTACGTGGCGCGCCCCTGCGACAGCGAGCGCAGCGTCGTCGAATAGCCGAACATTTCGGACAGCGGCACCTCGGCGCGGATCACCTTGGTGCCCGCGATGTCGTCCATGCCCTGCACGATGCCGCGCCGCGACGACAGGTCGCCCATCACGTTGCCCATGAATTCTTCGGGCGTTTCGACCTCGACCGCCATCATCGGCTCGAGCAGCACCGGGCTGGCGCGGCGCAGGCCTTCCTTCAGTGCGATCGAACCTGCCATTTTGAACGCATTTTCGTTCGAGTCAACCTCGTGATACGAACCGTCGAACAACGTGACCTTGATGTCGACTATCGGGAAACCGGCCAGCACGCCGTTCGGCAGCGTGTCCTCGACCCCCTTTTCGACCGCCGGGATGAATTCGCGCGGCACCGAGCCGCCCTTGATCGCATCGACGAACTCGAAGCCCTTGCCGGGCTCCTGCGGCTCGACCTTGAGCCAGACGTGACCGTACTGGCCGCGGCCGCCCGACTGCTTGATGAACTTGCCTTCGACCTCGTCGCAGATCCTGCGAATGGTTTCGCGGTAGGCCACCTGCGGCTTGCCGACCGAAGCCTCGACGCCGAATTCGCGCTTCATCCGGTCGACGATGATTTCGAGATGCAGCTCGCCCATCCCGGAAATGATGGTCTGGCCCGACTCTTCGTCGGTATGCACGCGGAACGACGGGTCTTCCTGCGCGAGGCGGTTCAGCGCGATACCCATCTTTTCCTGATCGGCCTTGGTCTTCGGCTCGACCGCCTGCGAGATCACCGGTTCTGGAAACTCCATCTTTTCGAGCACGATGATCTTGTCCGGGTTGCTCAGCGTCTCGCCGGTCGTCACGTCCTTCAGGCCGACCGCAGCCGCGATGTCGCCGGCGCGCACTTCCTTGATCTCCTCGCGCGAATTCGCATGCATCTGCAGAATCCGGCCGATGCGCTCTTTCCTGCCGCGCAGCGAGGTCCATACCGTGTCGCCGGAATTCAGCACGCCGGAGTAGACGCGGATGAAGGTCAATTGGCCGACATAGGGATCGGTCATGATCTTGAACGCCAGCGCGGAGAACGGAGCATCGTCGTCGGCTTTGCGTTCGTCGGGATCGCCGTTTTCCTTGTTGCCCTTGACCGGCGGAATATCGATCGGCGACGGCAGATAGTCGATCACCGCATCGAGCATCGCCTGTACGCCCTTGTTCTTGAACGCCGAGCCGCACAGCATCGGCACGATCTCGTTGCCGATCGTCCGCTGGCGCAGGCCCTGTTTGATCTCCTCGACCGACAGTTCGCCGGTCTCGAGATACTTGTTCATCAGATTTTCGTTGGCCTCGGCCGCGGCCTCGACCATCTTGCCGTGCCACTCTTTGCAGACGTCGAGCAGGTCGGCGGGGATGTCGCGCGTTTCGAACTTCATGCCCTGGGTGCTGTCGTCCCAGAAGATCGCCTTCATCCGCACCAGATCGACGACGCCCTCGAACTTGTCCTCGGCGCCGACCGGCACCTGGATCGGCACCGGGTTGCCCTTCAGGCGCGAGCGGATCTGGTCGTAGACGCGGAAGAAATTGGCGCCGACGCGGTCCATCTTGTTGACGAAGGCGAGCCGCGGCACGCGGTATTTCTGCGCCTGGCGCCATACCGTCTCCGACTGCGGCTGCACGCCGCCGACCGAGTCGTACAGCATGCATGCGCCGTCGAGCACGCGCAGCGAACGCTCGACCTCGATCGTGAAATCAACGTGTCCCGGCGTATCGATGATATTGATGCGGTGCTCGGGCAGCGATTGGTCCATGCCCTTCCAGAAACAGGTGGTCGCCGCCGAAGTGATCGTGATGCCGCGTTCCTGCTCCTGCTCCATCCAGTCCATCACCGCGGTACCGTCGTGGACCTCGCCGAGCTTGTGCGACACGCCGGTGTAGAACAGGATGCGTTCGGTGGTCGTGGTCTTGCCGGCATCGATATGGGCGCTGATGCCGATGTTGCGATAACGTTCAATGGGGGTTTTGCGCGGCATGACGAGCCTTAGAACCGGTAATGCGAGAACGCCTTGTTGGCCTCCGCCATCCGGTGCACTTCCTCGCGTTTCTTCATCGCGCCGCCGCGGCCTTCCGCCGCTTCGGCGATCTCTCCCGCCAGACGCGCATCCATCGACTTCTCGCCGCGCGCACGCGCCGCGTCGCGGATCCAGCGCATCGCCAGCGCCATGCGCCGCACCGGCCGCACTTCGACCGGCACCTGATAGTTGGCGCCGCCGACGCGGCGGCTCTTCACCTCGACGATCGGCTTCACGTTGCTCAGCGCCTGATTGAATACTTCAACCGGGTCCTTGCCGCCCTTCTTCTTGATCTGATCAAGCGCGCCGTACAGGATGCGCTCGGCAACCGACTTCTTGCCGCGCGTCATCAGCACGTTGACGAATTTGGCGACATCGACGTTCGAATATTTCGGATCCGGCAGGATCTCGCGCTTGGGAATTTCTCTGCGGCGTGGCATGGATGACCTCTGGATTTTCTCTTAGGCAGCCTTCGGCCGTTTGGCGCCGTACTTGGAACGGCTCTGCTTGCGGTCCTTGACGCCGGCGGTATCGAGACTGCCGCGCACCACGTGATAGCGCACGCCGGGCAGATCCTTGACGCGCCCGCCGCGGATCAGCACCACCGAGTGCTCCTGCAGATTATGACCTTCGCCGCCGATGTAACCGATGACCTCGAAGCCGTTGGTCAGCCGCACCTTGGCGACCTTGCGCAGCGCCGAGTTCGGTTTCTTCGGCGTCGTCGTATAGACGCGCGTACACACGCCGCGTTTCTGCGGCGCATGCTGCAGAGCGGGCACTTTGCTTTTGGCGCTCGCGATGACGCGCGGCTTGCGCACTAGTTGGTTGATCGTTGGCATATAAACAAACACTCTTCCAAAATCGGTTGAAGATCCGCACCGGCGCGGATTTGCTGTCCCTCAAAAGCACGGGACGGCGCAAAGCCGTCCCGTCCCTGGAGATTTCCGCGCCCGCGCCGGAAAATTCCGGCGCGGGGTTAAAAAGACTGCGGATTCTAAGAGGTTACGCTATCTCCTGTCAAGCAACCTGCTCATTGCTTTCGCTGCCAACGACGGTTTCAGCAGGGGCTTCATCGGCCACCGGCGCCTGATCGCCCGCCGCCACCTGCCGCTTGCGGACATTGTGGTGGGCCAGGCCGGTTCCCGCCGGGATCAGGCGACCGACGATCACGTTTTCCTTCAGGCCGCGCAGTTCGTCGCGCTTGCCCATGATCGCCGCCTCGGTCAGCACACGCGTGGTCTCCTGGAACGATGCCGCCGAGATGAACGAATCGGTCGACAGCGAAGCCTTGGTGATGCCGAGCAGCATCGGCTTGTAGGTGGCGGGTTTCTTGTCCGCCGCCTCGATACGTTCGTTTTCCTCGAGCAGCTGCGCGCGCTCGACCTGTTCGCCCGGGATGAATATCGTGTCGCCCGCGTCGTCGATTTCCACACGGCGCAGCATCTGTCGCACGATCACTTCGATGTGCTTGTCGTTGATGCGCACGCCCTGCAGCCGGTAGACGTCCTGCACCTCGTCGGTGATATAGCGCGCAAGTTCCTCGACGCCGCGCAACCGCAGGATGTCCTGCGGGTCGAGCTGGCCTTCGACGATCACTTCGCCGCGGTTCACCCACTGGCCGTCGTGCACCAGCACGTGCTTGTCTTTCGAGATCAGTTCCTCGTGCGCCTGGCCTTCGTCGCGGTCGGTGATGATCAGCCGCTGCTTGCCCTTGGTGTCCTTGCCGAACGACACGGTGCCGGTGTACTCGGCGAGGATCGCCTTTTCCTTCGGCGAGCGCGCTTCGAACAGTTCGGCGACGCGCGGCAGGCCGCCGGTGATATCGCGTGTCTTCACTTCCTTCGGAATGAAACCGAGCTGATCGCCGACGTTGACGGTCTGCCCTTCCTTGACCGTGATGATGCTGTCGCGCTGGAACGTGACGCGGAACGGCACGTCGCTGCCCGGAATCAGGATTTCCTTGCCGGCGGCGTCGAGCAGCCGCACTTCCGGCCGCTGTTTGGCGGCAGCGCGCTTGCTGGGCGGCGCGTCAATCACCTTGAGCGTCTCGAGACCGGTCACTTCGTCGACCTGCCGCACCGCAGTGACGCCTTCGACGACGTGCTCGAATTTCGCGGTGCCGCCGAATTCGCTGATGATCGGCCGGATGTTGGGCTCCCATGTCGCCAGCACCTGGCCGGCTTTCAGCGCCTTGCCTTCGTCGACCAGCAGCGTCGCGCCGTACGGAACCTTGTGGCGCTCGCGCTCGCGGCCGTGATCGTCCGTCACCAGTACCTCGCCGTTGCGCGCGATGGCCACTTTTTCGCCCTTGGCGTTGGTCACGTAGCGCAGCTGCGCCGAGAAGCGGACGACGCCGTTGGCCTTCGCCTCGGAATGGCTGACGTCGCCGCGCGACGCCGCGCCGCCGATGTGGAAAGTGCGCATCGTCAGCTGGGTGCCCGGTTCGCCGATCGACTGTGCGGCAATCACGCCGACCGCTTCGCCGACGTTGACCAGCGTGCCGCGGCCGAGATCGCGGCCGTAACAGCGGGCGCACAGTCCCCAGCGCGTATCGCAGGTCAGTGGCGTGCGCACCTTGACTTCGTCGATGCCGAGCGTCTCGATCTGCTCGACCTCCTCCTCGTTCAGCAGCGTCCCCGCCGACAGCAGCACTTTCTGGGTCTCGGGATTCAGCACGTCGGAGGCCGTGGTGCGGCCGAGAATCCGCTCGCGCAGCGGCTCGACCACTTCGCCGCCTTCGACCAGCGCGCGCACCATCACGCCGTTCTGGGTGCCGCAATCGTCCTCGGTGATCACCAGATCCTGCGTGACGTCGACCAGCCGCCGCGTCAGGTAGCCGGAATTCGCAGTCTTCAATGCGGTATCGGCCAGACCCTTGCGCGCGCCGTGCGTCGAAATGAAGTACTGCAGCACGTTCAGCCCTTCGCGGAAATTCGCGGTGATCGGCGTCTCGATGATGGTGCCGTCGGGTTTCGCCATCAGGCCGCGCATGCCGGCGAGCTGGCGGATCTGCGCCGCCGAGCCGCGCGCACCGGAATCGGCCATCATGTAGATCGAATTGAACGATTCCTGCGTCACCGGCTTGCCCTGCTTGTCGGTCAGCGACGCATAGGCGGATTTCCGGTAATCCCACGCCTGCGTCTGCTGGGTGCCGAGCTGATCCATCATCGCCTTGGCGACGACGTCGCCGGCGCGGCCCCAGATGTCGACCACCTTGTTATAGCGCTCGCCCTGCGTGACGAGACCCGACGTGTACTGCGCCTCGATCTCCTGCACTTCCTTCTCGGCTTCCGAGATGATCCTGTCCTTCTCCTGCGGCACCAGCATGTCGTCCACCGCGATCGACAGTCCGGCGCGCGTCGCCATCGTGAAGCCGCTGTACATCAGGCGGTCGGCGAAGATCACCGTCTCGCGCAGCCCGCAACGGCGGAACGCGGCGTTGATCAGACGCGAGATTTCCTTTTTCTTGAGCGGCTTGTTGATCAGTTCGAACGGCAGCCCGGCCGGCAGGATTTCCGACAGCAGCGCGCGGCCGACCGTGGTCTCGTAGCGCGCGAGCTTGCCCAGCTTTTCTTCGCCGTCTCCGATCTCACGCTCCCTGATGCGCACGGTGATCCTGGCGTTGACTTCGACCTGGCGCGATTCGTAGGCGCGCGACACTTCCGCGATGTCGGCGAACGCCATGCCTTCGCCGCGCGCGCCCTGCTTCTCGCGTGTGATGTAATAGAGGCCAAGCACGATGTCCTGCGACGGCACGATGATCGGCTCGCCGTTGGCCGGCGACAGGATGTTGTTCGACGACAGCATCAGCGTGCGCGCTTCGAGCTGAGCTTCCAGCGACAGCGGCACGTGCACCGCCATCTGGTCGCCGTCGAAGTCGGCGTTGAACGCCGCGCACACCAGCGGATGCAGCTGGATCGCCTTGCCTTCGATCAGCACCGGTTCGAACGACTGGATGCCGAGGCGGTGCAGCGTCGGCGCGCGGTTCAGCATCACCGGATGTTCGCGGATCACCTCTTCAAGGATGTCCCACACCACCGGATTTTCGTTTTCGACCTCGCGCTTGGCGGCCTTGATCGTGCTGGCGATGCCCATCGTTTCGAGCTTGTTGAAGATGTACGGCTTGAACAGCTCGAGCGCCATCTTCTTCGGCAACCCGCACTGGTGCAGCTTCAGTTGCGGACCGACCACGATCACCGAGCGGCCCGAATAGTCGACGCGCTTGCCGAGCAGGTTCTGGCGGAAACGCCCGCCCTTGCCCTTGATCATTTCGGCCAGCGATTTCAGCGGACGCTTGTTGGCGCCGGTCATCGCCTTGCCGCGGCGGCCGTTGTCGAGCAGCGAGTCGACTGCCTCCTGCAGCATGCGTTTCTCGTTGCGCACGATGATGTCGGGCGCCTTCAGTTCGAGCAGGCGCTTCAGCCGGTTGTTGCGGTTGATCACACGCCGGTAGAGGTCGTTGAGATCGGAAGTCGCAAAACGCCCGCCGTCGAGCGGCACCAGCGGCCGCAGGTCGGGCGGCAGCACCGGCAGCACTTCCATGATCATCCACTCCGGCTTGATGCCGGATTTGTGGAACGCCTCGAGCACCTTCAGGCGCTTGGCGATCTTCTTGATCTTGGTGTCGGAGGTGGTGGCCGCGAGATCGGTGCGCAGCTTTTCGATCTCCTGCTTGATGTCGATCGTGCGCAGCAGATCGCGGATGCCTTCGGCGCCCATCAGCGCCGAGAAATCGCCGCTGTGCTCCTCGAGTTTGGCCAGATAGTCATCCTCGGTCAACAGCTGGCCGCGCTGCAGCGGCGTCATGCCGGGATCGGTCACGACATAGGCTTCGAAATACAGCACGCGTTCGATGTCGCGCAGCGTCATGTCGAGCACCATGCCGAGACGCGACGGCAGCGACTTCAGGAACCAGATGTGGGCGACCGGGCTCGCCAGTTCGATGTGCCCCATCCGCTCGCGGCGCACGCGCGCCAGCGTCACCTCGACGCCGCACTTTTCGCAGATCACGCCGCGGTGCTTGAGACGCTTGTACTTGCCGCACAGGCACTCGTAATCCTTGACCGGCCCGAAAATCTTGGCGCAGAACAGGCCGTCGCGCTCGGGCTTGAAGGTGCGGTAGTTGATGGTCTCCGGCTTCTTGACCTCGCCGTACGACCACGAATGGATCTTCTCGGGCGACGCCAGTCCGATCTTGATCGCGTCGAAGCCCTCGCCGGGCGTCACCTGTTTGAACAAATCGAGCAGTGCCTTCATGTTTCACTCCACAGTGGTGTGATGCACGAAAAAATCAATAGCGTCCGTGGTCGAGGTCAATGTCGATCGCGAGCGATCGTATTTCCTTGACCAGCACGTTGAACGATTCCGGCATGCCGGCCTCGATCTTGTGTTCGCCCTTGACGATCGACTCGTAGACCTTGCGGCGGCCTTCGGTGTCGTCCGACTTGACGGTCAGCATTTCCTGCAGCGTATAGGCTGCGCCGTACGCTTCGAGCGCCCACACTTCCATTTCGCCGAAGCGCTGGCCGCCGAACTGCGCCTTGCCGCCGAGCGGCTGCTGGGTGACCAGCGAGTACGGCCCGGTCGAGCGCGCGTGCATCTTGTCATCGACCAGGTGGTGCAGCTTCAGCATCTGCATGTAGCCAACGGTGACCGGCCGGTCGAACGCCTCGCCGGTGCGGCCATCGTGGAGCATGACCTGCCCCGAGCGCGGCAGGCCGGCGATTTCGAGCATGTTCTTGATTTCGGCCTCGGCCGCGCCGTCGAACACCGCAGTCGCGAACGGCACCCCGTTCTGCAGGTTCTTCGCCAACTCGACCACTTCATCGTCGTTCAGCGCGTCGAGGTTCTCGGACGTGCCGCTCGAGTTGTAAAGCTGGTCGAGGAACTTGCGCAATTCCGCCGCCCTGGCCTGCGCCTTCAGCAGCGCGCCGATCTTGAGGCCGAGGCCCTTGGCTGCCCAGCCGAGATGGGTCTCAAGGATCTGGCCGACGTTCATCCGCGACGGCACGCCGAGCGGATTGAGCACGATGTCCATCGGCGTGCCGTCGGCCATGTGCGGCATGTCCTCGACCGGCACGATCTTCGAGATCACGCCCTTGTTGCCGTGGCGGCCGGCCATCTTGTCGCCTGGTTGTAAGCGACGCTTAACAGCAATATAAACCTTGACCATCTTCTGCACGCCGGGCGGCAGTTCGTCGCCCTGCGTCAGCTTTTTCTTCTTTTCCTCGAACGCCCGGTCGAACTCGACGCGTTTCTGGGCCAGGCTTTCCTTGATCTGCTCGAGCTGGCGGTTCAGCTTGTCGTTCGCGGTGTCGATGTCGAACCAGCTGTAACGATCGACCTCCGACAGGTAGGCCTTGGTGATCTTGGCACCCTTGACCAGCTTCTTCGGACCCTTGTTCGCAGTCTTGCCGATCAGCAGCCGCTCGAGCCGCTCGAACGCATCGTGCTCGACGATCCGCATCTGATCGGCGAGGTCCTTCTTATAGCGCTTCAGCTCGTCATCGATGATCTGCTGGGCGCGCTTGTCGCGTTCGATGCCTTCGCGCGTGAACACCTGGACGTCGATCACGGTGCCCGACATGCCGGACGGTACGCGCAGACTGGTGTCCTTCACGTCGGACGCCTTCTCGCCGAAAATCGCGCGCAGCAGTTTTTCCTCCGGCGTCAGCTGGGTTTCGCCCTTCGGGGTGACCTTGCCGACCAGCACATCACCGGCCTCGACTTCGGCGCCGATGTAGATGATGCCCGACTCGTCGAGGTTGGCGAGCTGGCCTTCCGACAGGTTCGAGATGTCGCGCGTGATTTCCTCGGGGCCGAGTTTGGTGTCGCGCGCGACGACCGACAGTTCTTCGATGTGGATCGAAGTGAAGCGGTCGTCGGCCACCACGCGCTCCGAGATCAGGATCGAGTCCTCGAAGTTGTAGCCGTTCCACGGCATGAACGCGACCAGCATGTTCTGGCCGAGCGCCAGTTCGCCCATGTCGGTCGAAGCGCCGTCGGCGACGACGTCGCCGCGGGCGATCACGTCGCCGACCTTGACCAGCGGACGC
>Ga0335069_10006861_pt1 | contig 16495 bp, 12 predicted proteins | sample Lox_Sample_11_FD_206714 | JGI IMG/M metagenome (GOLD analysis project Ga0335069, IMG submission 206714) | Soil microbial communities from Loxahatchee National Wildlife Refuge, Florida, United States - Lox_Sample_1.1 | ecosystem: Environmental > Terrestrial > Soil > Wetlands | place: USA...
TGGCGCGATACTCGGCCGTTCCGGTGCATCCGGCTCGGGACCATGTTCGATCTCGCGTCGCACCATGAAGAGGAACAGAATCCCCAGCACGGTGTACATACCCATGAACCCCAGCAGGGTGAACAGCCCGTTACCCGCGGAAACCGTGTGGGAGTAGCCCTGGTCCGTTAGCAGCAGGCCATACACCAGCCACGGCTGGCGTCCCAGTTCCGCCGTGAACCAGCCGGCAGTGTTGGCGATGTAAGGGAAGGGAACGGCGAGCAGCAAGACCCACAGCATCCAGCGTGCGTCGAACAGCTTGCCGCGCCACAGGAGAAATGTCGCGATCACCATGATGGCGACGAAGATGGTGCCCAGGCCTACCATAATGTGATAGCTGTAGTAGAGCAGCGGTATGTTCTGCGGCCATGCTGCTGGGGGGAACGCGTCCAGCCCCTGAACTTTCGCCCGCCAGCGCCGGTAGGTGAGGAAGCTCAACATTTTGGGGATGATGACGGGGTTGTCGATGTTCCGCGCGGCGGTGTTGGGCTGACCAATGAGAACCAGGGGTGCGCCGGGCTGGCTCTGGAAGAGTGCTTCCATGGCCGCCAGGGTCACCGGCTGATGCTGGGCTACCATCCGTCCCTGGCCGTCGCCAGTGGGGAACAACTGCACCAGACTCGATAGGACTCCCGCCAGCACTCCCACCCTGACGAAGAGCCGGGCGTGCTTTTCGTGGCGGCCGCTTAGCAAATAGAACGTGCCCACGGCGGCCATGGCAAAGGAGCCCGTGATTACCGCCCCGCTCATGTTGTGGGCATACTGCCACCAGGCCCATGGGTTCAGCACCAATCCCCAGAAGCTCGCGAGTTGAAATGACCCATCCGGGGTACGGGTGTAGGCCACCGGGTGCTGCATCCATGCGTTGGTTGCAATGATGAAAAAGCCGGACAGCCAGGAGCCCAGGAATACTGCGAAGGCCGCCCACCAATGGCCTTTGGGGCTGAGACGTTTCTCGCCATACAAGAACAGCCCCAGGAACGCCGATTCCAGGAAAAACGCAAACATGCCTTCCATGGCCAGCGTTTGTCCAATCACGCCACCGGCGAAGCGCGAGAAATGCGACCAGTTCGTGCCGAACTGGAATTCCATGGGGATGCCTGTCACTACCCCAAGCACGAAAGTGATCCCGAAGACCTTCGCCCAGAAGCGGGCAGCCTGGTTGTAGGTCTCATCGTTCTTGCGGAGGGCCAGGGTTTTCAGCACCACGATCAATGGCGCCAGCCCCATGGTCAACTGCGGAAACAGGTAGTGAAAAGTGATGGTGAAGGCAAAGTGCAGGCGATGAATCAGGAGCGCGCTATCCATCTCCGAAGCCCTGGAGACCGGCGGTGCGGAGGGAACTCCGCCCGCAAATCTGTTGCGCCGGACAGCGTATCACTTTTCCCTATGCTAAGTTGCGGGTAAGTTGCAGGACAACCGCATGCAACCTCGGTGGGAGTGCGGTCATCAGAATCGGAATGGCTCGAATCAGTTGAACGGGAGATTTCGCCAGCGCGTGGGCGCATTGATGATCCTCTGGTTTTCTGTCACACCGACTTCAGGTCTGAGCGGACAGATGACCGGTTCCCGAATCACGATGTAGACTGTCCTGGGTGACGTCTGGGGATCTTCCAGAAAGGAGGACATGTGATGTCAAGAGCTGCTTTGAGGTTTTTATTGATCGTAGCCGTGGCGACTGCCGTGCCGGCATTGGCTTTGCAACACGCGACCGAAGGTGTCATCACCCGCGTGGATTCGACGGCAAAGAAGATCGCCGTGAAGACTGCCGACGGCACGGAAGAAGTATTCAAATTTACTGGGAAGACGGCCATGCATGCAGGCGAAGGCGTCAAGACGGGCGCAGTGGACACCTATCTCGCGGGCAAAGAAGGAACCCATGTGGTCGTTCACTACACGGGGGAAGGGGCCGAGAAGACCGCGGTGGCTGTCGATGACTTCGGCAAGGGCACGGTGAAGGTCGGCAAGGGCACGGTCACGGGCCTCGACAAGGCCGGCCATACCGTGACCGTAAAAACTGAAGAGGGCAGCGAAGAAACGTTCCACGTCGCCAAAGACGCCGCTGTCGATACCGAACATGGGGCGGTTAAAGGCACCGAATTCACTGCCAAGAAGGGCGAGAAGGTGACAGTCCACTACACGGAAGAAGGCGGGAAGAAGGTAGCGCACTTCATCAAACATCTGTGACCGGCGGCAGGTGGCCGCGCGTCTCCACATGTAGCGTGATCGGCGCCGGGGCAGGCTGGAAATCCCTAGTTCCAGCCTACCTCCGCCCGTGGCAGTGTTTCGCACTTTCCTGATCACCGCCTGAATTCGTGCCGCTCCACGCCAGACTCTGGTTCCAGGTCAAGCTTCTGAAGTCGGACAGATGCGGGCCGGCCGCCGCGGACGACCGAGAGGACGAAAATGAGAATCGACATCAAGGATTTCCGTGTTCATGAGGGTGAAAAAGTCAAACTCAAGAAGTGGCCGACGAAGGTGGACCCGGTCTATAAGTCCACGGACCAATATCAGGAGATTCTGACCGAGCACGTTCAGCATCTGAGCGCGCTCCAAAACCTTCTCTACGCGTACAATCGCTACTCGGTCCTGCTGATCTTTCAGGCCATGGATGCGGCGGGAAAAGACGGCGCCATCCGGCACGTGATGTCTGGCATCAATCCACAAGGCTGCCAGGTCGTCAGTTTCAAGCATCCCAGCGCGGAGGAACTGGAGCACGATTTTTTGTGGCGCACCACTTGCCGCCTGCCGGAGCGCGGGAAAATCGGCATATTCAATCGTTCCTATTATGAAGAGGTGCTGATCGTTCGCGTGCATCCGGAGATCCTCCGCAGCGAAGGTCTGCCGGAGGAACTGGTCGACATGGAGACGATCTGGCAGGAGCGCTACAGGTCCATCGTCAACCTGGAGGACCACCTCCACCGTAATGGGACCCAGGTCATCAAGTTTTTCCTCCATCTTTCAAAGGAAGAACAGCGGAAACGCTTCTTCAAGCGCATCGATGATCTGGACAAGAACTGGAAGTTCAGCCTGGATGATGTGGCGGAGAGAAAATTCTGGAAGCAGTACATGAAGGCCTATGAAGACTGCTTACGCGCGACGAGCACCCGAACCGCCCCCTGGTATGTGGTTCCGGCGGACGATAAAGAGAACGCCCGGCTGATTATTTCTCAGGTTGTCCTCGACACGCTCCGCGACCTCAAAATGACCTACCCTAAGCCCAGCCCGGCGTTTCGCCGCAAGCTGCGATCGATCCGCGGGCTGCTGGCAACGTGACCTGTGCGCGCCAGGGGGTGAAACGATGTGCCCTCAGTCACGAAGCGCCGCCACCTCGAAGCCGGGACGCTCCCATGGCGTCGAGCTCGAGCTCCATGACCTGAAGCAACTCTTCAACTCCATGGACCCATCCCCGTTCAACGCCAAGGACCTTGACCGCGATGCCGAGGAGTTCATCGTCAGTTGGGCGCAGGAATACCCGCCGGAGGATCCGCTGACGCTGCGTATCCATCTGGAACAGTGGCCGCCCGAGGACCCCACGGAGCTGATCCGGGAGGCCGTCCACAACTACTTCGCCTATCGCACCAAGCTCAATGACATGGAGTTCAGGCGCCTGCTGAAGCAGGGCAGAGCCAGTCTGCTCATCGGCCTGCCGTTCCTGGGAGGCTGCCTTCTTATCAGCCGGATATTGCTGGGTGGGGAGGCGAATGCCTGGGCGGCGGTCCTGCGGGAGAGCCTGACGATCGCGGGCTGGGTCGCCATGTGGCGTCCGATGCAGATCTATCTCTACGATTGGTGGCCGGTGCGCCGGCGGGGCCGTATCTACGCCAAGCTGAGCCAGATGCCGGTGGAAGTCCTTCGGAAGGAAAAGAGCTGAGAGGAACTGGAGAATCTCAAGCGAAATGTATTGACATAGGTCGGGTGCTGGCGTACAGGTCGTTTGCGGCGTGAGTGACCCGACAACATTGGCGCCCATCGTTCGCCTCCTGCCCACCGAGGCCTGGAAGATCCTTTTGGTCTTGTTCCTGTCGTTCCTGATCGGACTGGAAAGAGAGGAACAAAAGGTCCTCGCCGAACACTACGCGTTTGGTGGGGTACGCACTTTCCCGCTGATCGGGCTTATCGGGTACTCGCTGGCGCTGTTGTCGGGCGCTCAACTGCTACCCGTGACCGTGGGTTTCGCTGTGGTGGGCTCCTTTCTGTGGCTGTCCTATCGCCACAAACTGGCGACATCACAGATCGCGGGCGTCACTTCGGAGATGTCCGGCCTGGCCACCTACCTCATAGGAGCGTTGGTCGCTCGCGGTAATTTCTGGATTGCCACTGCCTTGGTAGCAATCAGCATGTTGCTGCTGGAGCTGAAGGCCGCACTGGAAGACGTCGCCAAGCGCGTTTCTCCCGAGGAGATACTCACTTTTACGAAGTTCCTGATGCTGACGGCGGTCATCCTGCCAGTCTTGCCCAGGCAGGATATGGGAAGCTTTCACATCAGTCCGTTCCGGACGTGGCTGGTAGTGGTCGCCGTCAGTACGGTTTCCTATGGCAGCTACGTTCTGCAGACGGTCACAAAAGGGCGTGGTGGCGTGATTCTGGCCGCTGTGCTGGGAGGCGCCTACTCATCAACGGTGACGACGGTGGTCCTTTCCAAGAGAGCCTCGCAGGCGGAACGCGCGCACCTTTTTTCCGGAGGGCTTCTCATCGCTTCGGGAATGATGTACCTCCGTCTTGCTGCGCTAGTGGGCATTTTCAATCGCGCTCTATTGGCTCGCCTGGCGCCGGCATTTCTGACGCTGGCAGTTTTGGGCCTTCTGGGGGGCTGGCTGTGGTCGCGCCGGCCCGACCCGAGCTCGGAAGCGATTCACAGGGAGTTCATACCCAGGAATCCGCTCGAACTTAGCGCCGCCTTCCTGTTCGCTCTGCTGTTCGTGGCGCTCCTGGTAGTCACCCAGTTCGTCCTCCTCCATTTTGGCCGGAGCGGTGTGTATACGCTGGCGGCGATTATGGGTGTGACAGACGTGGATCCGTTCATTCTCGGTCTGGCGCACGGCACGGCAACTCCCCTGCCGTTGGCCGCTGCGGGTATCCTGATCGCAGCTGCCAGCAACAATTTTGTAAAGGGAATCTACGCACACGTGTTTGCGGATCGTCAGACCGGGCGTCAGAGCGCCGGCCTCCTATGGGTGCTGGCGGTATGCGGCCTCGTCCCCCTACTGTGGTGGTCGGCTTCCTAGTTTGCGACCCAGGTTTCCCTGGGCTGCTACCGCCTGAAGACGCGCCTTCTTATTGCCCTACGCACTCCCTGCGATTAGAATGACTCGCCCTTGCCGGGAACGCGCTGTGTCTTTGCCATCCCGTTGAGGCCTGACGCTGCTGCCAGACTCGATGGACGATAACCACATTCTCGAGGCCAGGAACCTGGTGAAGGAGTTCAAGGGCTTCGTCGCGGTCAATGACGTGAGCCTCAAGGTCCGGCGGGGGTCGATCCACGGCTTGATCGGCCCCAACGGCGCCGGCAAGACTACTGTCTTCAACATGTTGACCAAGTTCCTCATTCCCACCCGCGGCACCATTATTTATAAGGGCAAAGACATCACCGCGGAGAAGCCGGCGGAGGTGGCGCGGCGCGGCTTGGTGCGTTCCTTCCAGATTTCCTCCGTCTTTCCCCACCTGACGGTTCTGGAGAATGTGCGCATTGCGCTGCAGCGGCGGCAACGGGGGCCGTCGTTCGAGTTCTGGCGCAGCGAGAGCACGCTGGACGCGCTCAACCCGCGTGCCCTTGAGTTGCTCGCCCAGGTGGGATTGGAGGCCTATCCCGACGTGGTGGCAGTGGAGTTGCCGTATGGGCGCAAGCGCGCTTTGGAGATCGCCACCACCCTGGCCATGGAGCCTGAGCTGCTGCTGCTCGATGAGCCCACGCAGGGCATGGGCCATGAGGACGTGGACCGGGTGAAGGACCTGATCCGCTGGGTGGCCGCTGACCGTACCGTGCTCATGGTGGAGCACAACATGAGCGTAGTTTCCGACCTTTGCCACGTGATCACCGTGCTGCAGCGCGGCTCAGTGCTGGCCGAAGGCAGCTATGCCGAGGTCTCGGGAAATCCCCAAGTACTGGAAGCTTACATGGGAGTCGAGGTTGGATAGCGATAGCACGCTCGAATATCTGCGGGTCACCGATCTGCACGCCTTCTATGGCGAGTCGCACATCCTTCACGGGGTGGACTTCCGCGTGAATCGCGGTGAGGTGGTTACGTTGCTGGGACGCAACGGTGCCGGGCGCACCACTACACTGAAAGCGATCCTCGGCCTGGTGAGCAAGCGCAGCGGCTCCATCATGGTGAACGGAAGGGAGACCGTCGACTGGTCGCCGCACCGCATCGCCCGCCTGGGTGTGGGCTATTGCCCGGAGGAACGCGGCATCTTCGCCAGCCTGAGCACGGAAGAAAACCTGTTGCTACCGCCGCGATTCACCAGCGAAGGCATGAGCGTGGAAGAGATCTATAACATGTTTCCCAACCTGAGAGAGCGGCGCAAGAGCCAGGGGACGCGGCTTTCCGGGGGCGAGCAACAGATGCTGGCTATGGCCCGCATCCTGCGCACCGGGGCGCGGCTGCTGCTGCTGGACGAGATTTCTGAAGGCCTGGCGCCGGTGATCGTCAAGAAGCTGAGCCAGGTAATCCGTCAGCTCAAAGAGAAAGGCTTCACCATCGTTCTGGTGGAGCAGAATTTCCGCTTCGCGGCTCCGCTGGCCGACCGCATGTACGTGGTGGAGCGCGGCCGAGTCGCGGTCGAGATCCATCGCCACGAGGTGCAGGAAAAGCAATCTTTGCTGGAGGAACTGCTGGGTGTTTGAGATTTCTTGGAGGTAATCAAAATGAGGGAGATCGAAATGAATAGGAAAATCATCGTCGTGCTGGTGAGCGCTGTCATGTTGCTGGCGGCGGCCGGAGCGTGGGCGCAGGCGAAGTCAGACAAGGTGTCGGGCGGCGTGGTCAAGATCGGCGTGCTCGACGACATGTCCGGGCTGTATTCCGACATCGGCGGACAAGGTGACGCGGTCGCTGCTCAGATGGCCGTCGACGAATTCGGCGGTAAGGTGCTGGGGGCGCCCATTCAGGTGGTTTCCGCCGACCACCAGAACAAGCCTGATGTAGGGGCGACCAAAGCACGGGAGTGGTACGACAGCGGCGTCAATGTAATCGTAGGGATGGTGAACTCCGGCGTCACCCTTGCGGTCAGCAAGGTGGCCAACGAGAAGCACCGGCTGGTTATCGATTCCGGTGCCGGTTCCACACGCCTCACCAATGAGGACTGCAATCCCTACACCGTTCACTATGAGTACGATACTTATGCGACCGGTACAACCACCGCCAAACCCATGGTTGCGCACGGCGGCAAGACCTGGTTTTTCATTACTGCCGATTACGCGTTCGGTAAATCGTTGCAGGCCGACACCAGCAAGTTCGTTGAAAAAGAAGGTGGAAAGGTGTTGGGCTCGGTGCTGGCCCCGCTTAACGCTTCGGACTTTTCCTCCTACCTGCTGCAGGCGCAGGCCTCGGGAGCGCAGGTGATCGGACTCGCCAATGCCGGCGGAGACACCATCAACTCCGTAAAGGCGGCCTCCGAATTCGGCATTACCAAGAAGCAGAAGCTGGCGGCGCTGTTGATCTTCATCAGCGACGTTCATTCCCTGGGCCTTAACGCCGCGCAGGGCCTCTATGCCGCCACCGGCTTCTATTGGGATCACGACAACGACAGCCGCAAATGGAGCAAGGCGTTTGCCGCCAAAATGAACGGCAAGATGCCGACCATGGTGCAGGCGGGTACCTACTCCTCAACCCTGCAATATCTGAAGGCCATTCAGGCGGCGGGCACCGATGATCCGGACGCGGTCATGAAGCAACTCAAGTCCATGACTCTGAACGATCTCACGCTGAAGGGCGGTAAGATCCGGCCTGACGGTCGCATGGTGCATGAGTTTTACCTGTACCAGGTAAAGACACCGAGTGAGTCGAAGGGGCCCTGGGACCTTTACAAACTGGTCGCTTCCGTTCCGCCGGACCAGGCGTTCCAGCCGCTCTCCGAGTCACGCTGCCCCATGATTACCAAGAAGTAAGAAGCGGGAGGAGATTTATGTAGCGCCCGCCCGCGAGGCGCGGCCTACATAACACCTTGGAAGCTCATGACCGAAATCTTCGGAGTGCCGATCGCTGCGCTGTTCGGACAGCTCGTGCTGGGCCTGGTGAATGGCTGTTTCTACGCCATGCTCAGCCTGGGGCTGGCCATCATCTTCGGCATGCTGAACATCATCAACTTCGCTCACGGCGCGCTTTACATGATGGGCGCCGTCTTCACCTGGTTTTTCCTCAGTACCTGGAACATAGGCTGGTGGTGGTCGCTGTTGCTGGCGCCGCTGGCGGTGGGGATTTTCGGCATCGTCGTGGAGCGAGTGTTCCTCAAGCGGCTCTACAAGGTTGATCCGCTGTACGGCCTTTTGTTGACCTTCGGTCTGGCGCTGGTGATTGAAGGCCTGTTCCGCTACAAGTACGGGGTTTCCGGGCTGCCCTATGGCATTCCGGAGGTCTTCCAGGGAGCGCTGAACCTGGGCTTCATGTTCCTGCCGAAGTATCGCGCTATCGTTGTCGGTGCGACGCTGGTGGTCTGCTTCAGCACCTGGTTCGTCATCGAGCGCACGCAACTGGGGGCCTACCTGCGCGCCGGAACGGAGAACCCACCGCTGGTGCAGGCCTTCGGCATCAACGTTCCGGTGATGATCACGCTGACGTACGCCATCGGCGTCGGCCTGGCAGGACTGGCGGGGGTGCTGGCCGCGCCCACACTGCAAGTCAGTCCCCTGATGGGATCGAACCTGATCATCGTGGTGTTTGCCGTGGTGGTGATCGGCGGCATGGGATCGATCCTCGGCTCCATCCTCACCGGCCTAGGCCTTGGCCTGATCGAGGGCTTGACCAAGGTTTTCTACTCCCAGGCCGCTAATACCGTGGTGTTTATGATCATGGTGCTGGTGCTACTGGTGCGACCGGCGGGATTGTTCGGCAGGGAGAAATGACCACCGCCAAGGCTCGCTATCTCGGATACGGAGTGTTGCTGGTTTTGGGCCTGCTGGCGCCTTTCGTCATCTATCCCGTGTTCCTGATGAGCGCGCTTTGCTTTGCGCTCTTCGCCTGCGCCTTCAACCTGCTGCTGGGATACACCGGGCTGCTCTCCTTCGGACACGCGGCTTTTTTCGGCACCGCCGCCTACATCACCGGCTATTGCGCCAAGGTGCTGGGACTCTCAACTGGCCTTGCTATTTTGGCGGGGACAGCAGCGGCCCTGGTGCTGGGCATCATCTTTGGGGGACTGTCCATCCGGCGGCAGGGAATTTATTTCGCGATGATTACCCTGGCACTGGCACAGCTGGTGTTTTTCGTATATTTGCAGGCGCCGTTCACTGGCGGGGAAGACGGCCTGCAGGCCATCCCGCGTGGCAAGCTGCTGTGGGTCATCAATCTGGAGAAAGACCTCAGCCTCTATTACGTGGTTTTCGCCATCTTCCTGTTCGGCTTTCTCGTGATCTATCGAACCATCCACTCTCCGTTCGGCCAGGTGATGAAGGCCATCCGCGAGAATGAGCCTCGCGCCATCTCGCTCGGGTACGACGTTAACAAGTACAAGCTGATGGCGTTCGTGCTCTCGGCGGCGCTGGCCGGATTGGCAGGTTCGACCAACGCCATCGTGTTCACCTTCGTCACCCTCACCGACGTGGACTGGCACACCTCCGGCGACGTGGTGCTGATGACCCTGCTGGGCGGGATGGGCACGATCTTCGGGCCAGTAGTAGGAGCGTTCTCCATCGTCGCGCTGGAGAGCAAGCTTTCCGACAAGGTGGGCTCGCTGGTGACGGTGATCATTGGCGCCATCTTCGTCATCTGCGTATTGCTGTTCCGGCGCGGAATCGTGGGCGAGATCCAGGGGCTGTACCGGCGCGTCGTAGGCAGCCGGTCGTAGGGGATCGCTATGCTGAAAGGACGCAGGGCCATCGTTACAGGGTCGACCAGCGGCATTGGGCTGGCAATCGCGCGGGCGCTCGCCGCCCAGGGATGCGCCCTCATGATGAACGGCTTCGGTGACGCGGCTGAGATCGAGAGGGTGCGCGCCGGGCTGGAAAAAGAGTTCGGCGTGCCAGCCGTGTTCAACGGCGCCGATCTTTTGCAGGCCACGGGTTGCGAACTGCTGGTGGCCGACGCCGAGAAGCGCCTCGGCGGCGTGGACATTCTGGTGAACAACGCCGGCATTCAGCACGTCTCGCCTATCGAGAATTTCCCGCCCGAGCGCTGGGACGCGATCATCGCCGTCAATCTTTCTTCCGCCTTCCACACCATCCGCATGGCACTGCCGGGCATGCGCCAGCGCGGCTGGGGACGGCTGATCAACATCGCCTCGACGCACGGGTTGGTCGCCTCCATCCATAAGGTGGCCTATGTGTCGGCCAAACATGGCATCGTCGGCCTGACCAAGGTGGTAGCGCTCGAGACCGCCAAGTCCGGCATCACCTGCAACGCCATCTGTCCTGGCTGGACGAAGACGCCGCTGGTCGAGAAGCAGATCGCGGCCCGCGCTCAGGCGGAACGGATACCGGTTGTCGAGGCTGAACAAGGCCTGCTGGCGGAGAAGCAACCCACCGAGCGCTTCACTACCGTGGAGCAGATCGGCGCGCTGGCGGTGTTCCTGTGCAGCGACGGCGCTGCCAATATCACGGGCGCGGCCATTCCCATTGACGGCGGCTGGACGGCCCAGTGAATCCTCTATAATCACCGGCTGCTCTCCACGGAGAAGACTTGGCCTACGACGACTTCCGCGATTGGATCTCCGCGCTCGAGCGCGCCGGGGAACTGAAGCACATTCGCGCCGAAGTGGACCCCATCCTCGAGATCACCGAGATCACCGACCGGGTCTCCAAGTCGGCTGGCGGCGGGCCGGCGCTCGTGTTCGAGAACGTCAAGGGATATCGCGGCTGGCGGGTGCTTATCAACCAGTTCGGCTCGGAGCGCCGCATGCGGTTGGCGCTGGGCGTGGACTCGCTGGACGAGATCGCCGCGCGCATCCATCAATTCCTCGACGTGAAATCGCCCGAGGGCCTGCTGGAGAAGATCAAAATGCTGCCCATGCTGGCCGAGATGAACAAGTTTTTCCCCAAGACCGTCGCGAACGGCCCCTGCAAGGAAGTCATCCGCCGCGACAACTTCGACCTGCTGCACATGCCGGTGCTGCAGTGCTGGCCGAAGGACGGCGGCCGCTTCATCACCCTGCCGTGCGTCATCACGCGCGATCCCAGGACCGGCAAGCGCAACGTCGGGATGTACCGCATGCAGGTGTATGACGCGCGCACCGCCGGCATGCACTGGCAGCGCCAGAAAGTCGGGGCAGAGCATTACCGTGAACGAATGCGCGCGGCTGGTAGCGCCGGCGTCCCGCCGGCTGTCGCGGCGGCGTCCTCGCCGCCGCACGCGCGCTCCGCTGCTGTTGACCTTATGGCCCGCTCCGGCGGCGGCGCCATCGAGGCCGAGGGCGAACGTCCGAAAGGGAAGATGGAGGTTGCGGTCGCCATCGGCACCGAGCCCGCGCTGACGTTCGCCGCCGTCATTCCCGCGCCGCCCGACGTCGAAGAGTTCATGATCGCCGGCTTCCTGCGTCAGAAGCCGGTGGAGCTGGTGAAGTGCGAGACCGTCGACCTTGAAATTCCGGCCACGGCTGAGATCGTTCTCGAAGGCTACGTCAATCTGGACGAACTCCGCACCGAGGGTCCCTTCGGCGATCACACGGGCTTCTACTCCCTCGAAGACCTGTATCCTGTCTTCCACGTTACCTGCGTCACGCACCGCAAGGACCCCATCTATGCCACCACCATCGTGGGCAAGCCGCCCATGGAGGACGCCTGGATGGGCAAAGCCATCGAGCGCATCTTCCTGCCACTTATGCGCGTCACGCTGCCGGAGATCGTGGACGTCAATCTGCCGGTCGAGGCCGTCTTCCACAACCTCATGATCGTTTCCATCCGCAAGTCCTATCCCGGACACGCGCGCAAGGTGATGAACGGCATCTGGGCCATGGGGCAGGCGATGTTCACCAAGTGCGTCGTCGTGGTGGACGAAGACTGCGACGTGCAGGACCTGCGCGAGGTGGTGCTGCGCCTGGCCAACAACATAGATCCCGAGCGCGACATCCAGTTCACCCTTGGGCCGGTTGATTCGCTCGACCACTCTTCGCGCCTGCCCAATTTCGGCTCCAAAATGGGCATCGACGCCACGCGCAAGTGGCCGACCGAGGGATTCACCCGTCCCTGGCCGGATGAGATTCGCATGGACGAAGCCACCAAGCGGCGCGTGGATGCGATGTGGAAGACGCTGGGAATAGACTAATGGTTGGCGACGGTTCGTATCAGGGCACGGCTTCTAGCCGTGCCGCTTGAGCGCTTCTAAAGAGTGGGGCTTGAGCCCCTGGGATCACACGTAGGTGCCTCCATCATCGACGAATCTGGAGATCGGATCATCGGGTCATTGGTGATCGGCGATTTCTGATTTGCAACGTCCACTCGGCGGCTCTTCCCATCGCCCAACTGGCGGTTACATACATCACGAAGCATTCCAGGGCAAAGGGCAGGAATCCGAGATACCCAGGCACTGGCATTTCAAAAATCTTCCACCCTTGGGCCATGGGAAAGATGTAGTGCCACTTGGCCGCCGCCCAGTAGTTCCAGAATTCCCACAGCCATCCGCAGACCCAGCCTGAAATCAGCAAGGAGTAGAGGCGGCCGCGCCGCCCCGCGGCAAGATCGCCAAGCAGCGACGGCAAGCGCAGACGATGATTAATTGGGTCCAGCAGAAAGACGAAGCCAATCCAAACCAGCGCGAACAGGTTTGCCCCCAGGTGCCGCGGCAGGACCAGCGGCAACACAAGGCAGACCAGACCGAACAGCGACATGCCGCGCTCGGTGCTGAGCGAAAAGGGAAGTGGCCGCTGAGGTTGGAACCAGCCGAATGCCTCGACCAAGTCGGCCGTCTCGAAAATTCCCGGCGTGATGGTGGCGAACGACCAGCCGTAGCCGAACCAGCCAGCCCACCCCGCCGGCACACCGACGTAAGTCCAGTTATCCAGACGGAGATTGTAGGCCTCGAAGATGAGCCATAGCGGGATGGAGAGCAGCGCCACCAGCGCGAGGCGGCGAGGCTCGTCGTACAGGCGTGAGCGGCCAGTGATCGCCAGCACGGCCGCGTCGGCCAGCAGGATGTAGCAGGTCCAGGCGAGCGGCGTGAAGTACGTTGCCACAGGCTCGACGCCGCGAAACATCAGCCCCTCGGCCACGATGAGCCCTGCCAGTCCCCCCCAGCCGTAAGCAGCAAGCGGCGCGCGGCGGTGGCGGAAGAACTCAGTCACCAGCAGCGCTATGTTGGCAAACGTCAGCGCAAGGCCGAGGAGGACCATCGGCGGGATAGTACATGAGACGGGAAGAGCCGGTCACCGGAATCAGAGGTTATTCCGTTGTGCCAAAATTGAGAGCTTACGCCGTTGCCGCCTGTCGCTCCGGCTCGCCGAACTTCACCGACACCAGCCTGGACACACCCGCTTCCTGCATGGTCACGCCGTACATCACCGGCGCCGCGGTCATGGTCTTCTTGCTGTGGGTGATGAGGACGAACTGCGTGGTGGTGCTCATCTCCTTCACCAGCTCGACGAAACGCCCGATGTTGGATTCGTCCAGCGGCGCGTCCACCTCGTCCAGAATGCAGAACGGGCTGGGTTGGTACTGGAAGATGCCCACCAGCAGCGCCAGCGCGGTGAGCGCCTTCTCGCCGCCGGAGAGCAGGAGCACGTTCTGCAGCTTCTTGCCGGGAGGCGAGGCCACCACGTCAATGCCGCTCTCGGCTGTGTTCTCCTCGTCGGTGAGGCGCATGAAGGCGTTGCCACCACCGAACAGCTTGTGGAACGTCGCCTGGAAGTTCTCGTTGATCCTGACGAAAGCCTCCTGGAATTTCTGCCGCGAATAAACGTCGATCTCGCGGATGGTGTTCTGCGTATTCTCGATCGAATCCAGCAGGTCCTTGCGCTGGGTCTCGAGGAAGGCGTGCCGCTGCGCGGTCTCCTGATATTCCTCGAGCGCCATCATGTTCACCGGGCCCATGTTTTCGAGACGCGTGCGCATCTCGCGGTACATTGCCTCTTCCGCTGCCAGTTGCTCGCCCTCGACGCGCAGGATGGCGGGATCGTCGCGCATCTGCACGGCAGTGATGCCCAGCTCGTTGATAGCCGTCTGCTCCATGTAGTCGGTGTCGGACTTCAGCTTGGCCGCCGCCGCGGAAAGCTCGCCGCGCCGGTCGCGTGCCTGGTCGAGCGCCAGCCGCGTCTCCCGGAGCTGCTGTTCGATCTCGACCAGCCTGGTCCGCACCGCGTCGGATTCCGCCTGCAATTCCGCGCTGCGCGCCTGCGCCGCCTCGCGCTCGGCCTGGAGCGCCAGCAGCCGTTCGGAGATCTGGAGGTTCTCCTGCTCCCGCTGCGCCTTCTCTTCGGCCGCCGCCTGGAGGCGCGAGCGCAGACCGTCGATTCTCATGCGCGCGTCGGCGGCCAGGGTCTCGATGCGTTCTAGCGCCGCTGCTGCCGCCGTCCGCCGCGCTTCGAGAGCCGCCAGACGCGCCCCAACTTCGGCCGCAGTCTGCGCTGCGGCGTCCCGCGCCGTCTTCAGCGCTGCCAGCTCCTCTTGCGCCGAGGTGCGCTGGCTCTCCAACTCCGCCCGGTGCAGCTCGTGCATGCCGGCTTCCGCCTGCTTGGTGCGCAAAAATAACAGTTTCTCCGCGCTCGCGGCCTTCACCTGCTCCCACTCGCGCGAGAAGGTCTCACGCCGTTCGCGGTTGCGCTCCAGCTCTGACGACAGCTGATCGAGCACGTGTGCCGACGTCAGCGCCTGCTTTTCGGCATCCAGCCGCTGCTGCTCCAGCTCGCCCAGCAGGCGGTCGAGTTCCTCGAGGCGGCGCGTCAGCTTGGCGGTGCGGTGCTCCTCTGCCGCCAGAGTTTTCTCCATCACCTCCAACTGCCGCGCGACGTCGCGCAGTTCGCGCTTGAGCGAGAGCGGACCTTCCGCGCGCTGGCGTCCGCCGGTCACGGTGACGTTGTGGAAGCACTCGCCGGTCTGGGAGAGAAAGAAGGCGTCCGGGTTCTCCAGCGCCAGTTCGCGCGCCAGGAAGGGGTCGGGCGTGATGTAACCGTTACCGAGCTTGGAGAGAATGACCTCCAGCGATTTGCCGAAGCCGTTGAGCACGCGGATGCAGTTCTTGAGCGGCACCACGCGGTCGGGACGAGGTGTCCGCGCCGATTCGTCTCCGGTAAAGGAGAACTTCGCCTGCGAGTCCTCAGGATGCACCAGGAACGTCGCCCGGCCCTCGACGTCGCCGCGCAGCAGGCGCAGGCCCTCGTCGGCCGCGTCCCAGGACTTCACGACGACGTAGTTCAGCTCGTCGCGCAGAAAATCCTCCACCACGTGCTCATACTGGCCCTCGACTTCCAGAAAGTCGGCCAGCACGCCCGCGGGCGCGAACCCGTTCTGAGCTGCGCCCGACTGGAACAGGCGCTTCACCGATTCGGTGGAGTATCCGTGCTCGGCGATCACGGCTTCGAGCGACGCTTTCCTGCCCAGCGCGGTGGCGAATTCCGCGCGCAGCGTGTCCATCCGGCGCTTCGACTCGGTCTCTTCCGCGCGCGTGGTCTCGATCTCCTTCCGCGTGCTTTCGATCTGCAGGCCGAGCCACGCCACCCGCTGTGATACCGACTCGAACTCGAGCGTCAGTTGTCCGCGACGTCCGCCCGAAGCTTCCATGGCCGCGGCCGCCGCGGCGATTTCCTGCTCCAGGCGCGCGGCCTCGCGGTCGAGGGCCGCACGATGCTCCTCCGCCTGGGTGATCAGGTTGCGGACTTCCGCCGCCGTCGCCGCCACTTCCATGATCTCTATCCGGCGCTGCTCCTGCCGCTGCTCTACCGCGGCCAGCGCCGCCGAGGCCTCGGCCGCTTCCTGTTGCCGCGCCGCCGCTTCCGCCCGGCCGTCGGCTTCGTGGGCGGCAGCGGTTGCTAGAACACCGCGATTGACTTCGAGTTCCGAGTCGAGCGCGCTCAGCTGCGCCTGCGCCCGCGCCAGGTCGGCTTCGCCAACCTCGGCCCGCAGCGCCAGCTCGCGGCAACGCTCTTCGTTGTGGCGCTGCTGCGCCACCGAGCGGTCGATCTCGATGGTGATTGCGTTCACGCGCTCGGAGTTCTGCCGCAACTCGCCCTCGATGGCATATCCCCGCGCGCGCGCCTCGTTCTGCGCCGCTTCCATGTGCTCGGTGGCCTGGGTGCGGATGGACATCTCCATGGCAAGCGCTTCCAGTTCCGCTTCCAGCGCCGCGGCCTCGCGGGCCAGTTGCGCCAGCTTGCT
>Ga0335069_10006862_pt1 | contig 16493 bp, 18 predicted proteins | sample Lox_Sample_11_FD_206714 | JGI IMG/M metagenome (GOLD analysis project Ga0335069, IMG submission 206714) | Soil microbial communities from Loxahatchee National Wildlife Refuge, Florida, United States - Lox_Sample_1.1 | ecosystem: Environmental > Terrestrial > Soil > Wetlands | place: USA...
CGATCGGGCGGCCAGGCCGGAGTGCGGCCTTGCAGGCGTCAAGCGCATCCACGGACACCTTGTGCATCTCGCGCTGCCGCGGCGGCGGCTCGCCGATGCAAATCGTGCGCATGAGCGCCGCGTGGTAGTGGCGATAGACCCCGGCGAATTCGAGCGTCAGCTGATCCGTCCTGTCGAGCCGCCGACGCCCCGTGAAGTAGCGGCAGAGCAGCGCGTCGTGCCCGGAGCCGATGATGAATTCGTTGGCGGAATCGTCGCCCCCGCCCTTGATGATGGCGCCCTGCATGGCGGCGAGAATGTCGCCCTCGAAGGCGCCCGGCGCCGCCAGTCGATTGGCCTCGTCGAGCGCTGCATCGGCCAGGGCGGCGGCCTTGCGCACATAGCCCATCTCGGCGGGACTTTTGATGACGCGCGCGCGGCTCACAAGGTCGGAGGCGTCCTCCAGGCGGCAGAACCCGTCGAGCGCCGCATCCAGGCGCTTGCCGTTGCGCGCCGTCAGCCCGTAGGCCTCGTACTCCACGCCGAGCGTCTTTCCGGCGCAGCCGAAGCCGCGCAAAATTTCGCGCAGCTCGAGGGCGGGGTTTGCATCGGGTCCGTCGACCCAGATGCGGATGTCGTTGACGACTGACGTGTGCTCTGCCTGCAAGAGGTCGGCGGAGCGCGTCAGCAGCATCAGCCGGCCATCGGCACCAAGATAGAGGCACTGGAAGAAGACGTAGCCGAAGGTGTCGTAGCCGGTCAGGTAGAACATGCTCTCCTGCCGGAACATGAGCAGGCCGTCGAGGCCGCGCTTCTGCATCAGCTCGATCGCCTTGGCGCGCCGCGCCGCCAGCTCTTCACGCGTAAAGTGCAATGCCATGGGTTTGTCCTGTCCGCACAGACGAAGTTGTTGGAATGGGAAGGGTCCGCCGAGGCTTCACGGGGCCAGGGCGATCACCGAGAGTTCGCGGCCATAGTCTTTTTCGCCACGCAAGGTGGTGCGGCGATAGCTGAAGAAGCGATCTGCCTCGCCGCATGTGTCGTATGCCAGCGCCTCCATGGCGCCGACGCCGAGGCGCCGGAGCCGGCTGGCGACATAGCCGGGCAGATCGAACATGAAGCGGCCGTCGCGTTGGCTGGCGACGAAGAATTCCCGGTTCAAGGGATCCTGCGCCAGGAAGGGCTGCGGGAACTCTGGCCCCACTTCATAGGACGGCTGCCGGATGCAGGGGCCGACGGCGGCATGGATGCGAGCGGGATCCGCCCCCAGTTTCGTCATGCGGTTGACGACGGCCTCGATGACGCCGGTGACGGCGCCGCGCCAGCCGGCATGGGCGGCGCCGACGACGCCCGCCTCGGGATCGGCCAGCAGGATCGGTGCGCAATCGGCGGTGAGGATGCCGAGCGCAATGCCGGGACGCCTCGTCACCATGGCGTCGACCTTCGGCGCCTCGCCGCGCGGCCAAGGCTGGTCCACCTCGATCACATCGGGGCTGTGGACCTGATAGGCCGTGGCCAGCGCCGTGGCCGGCAAGCCGATTGCGGCGAGCACCCGCGTGCGATTCTCCGTCACCCGCGCCGGGTCGTCGTTCGAGCCGTAGCCGCAGTTGAGGGAGTCATAGAGGCCCTCGCTGACTCCCCCCTGGCGGGTGAAGAAGCCGTGGCAGACGCGCGGGCAGTCCTTGAGGACGTCGGCGTGAATCATGGATCGGCGGTCTCGTCGAATGCTGGCGGCACCGGCAACTGCGGCGACGCGACGGCCAGGGCCTTGAACAGCGTGCCCATTTGCTCGAGGCGGAGCAAGCGCTCCATGGCCGCGACGATGTCGGCGGCTTGCGCTTCAGTGGCCTTCTTCTTGAGCGCGGCGGCGCGAACGCGAATGCCCAGACGCTCAAGCAGCAGATTCTGCGGTATCGGGCCGTAGACAGCGGCGCCGGCTTCGCGCGCCGCGCGGGCGAGGGCGCCGAAATCGACATGCGCCGAGAGATCGGCGCTGCCGGGTTCGTCGAGTGGGTCGTGCTTGCCGTGGCGGCGTACCGCCTGCAGGCTTTCGCCCACGGCGCCTCCCTCGTGACCGTAGTCGATGATGAGGGCAGCCCCGCCGTGAGCGACGACGCGGCGCGCGATATCGGCGGCGAGTGCGATCCCTGCCGGGCAGGCTTCGACGATCGATCCTTCCGCCAGCAGCGATGCCTTGGCACCGACCAGCGCCAGGCTGGCGCCGGGCGGGCCGAGCCCGAAGGTCAGGCCATTGCCGCTGGCGTCGAGGCCGACCATGCGCTCGTGCCAGCGCCCGCCGCGGCTCTGGAACTGGTGGATCGGCAGCGCATCGAACAGTTCGTTGGTGACGAGGAGCAGCGGCCCTTCCGGCACCTCGGCAAAGCTGTCGTGCCACTGCGCGGCGAGCGGGACACCGGTGCCGCGCAGCGTCTCCTCCTGCAAGCGCCGCAGCAGCGGGCTCGTCTCGACCATGTGCAGGTCGATCGCGGCGTGGAAGCCCGGCGCCTTGCGCGTGCCGCGCAGAGCATCCGCCATCAGCGTGCCGCGGCCGGGGCCGAGCTCGACCAGGCGCACGGGGGACGGACGCCCCATCGCGTTCCACACCGCGGCGCACCAGACGCCCAGCAACTCGCCGAACATCTGGCTGATCTCCGGCGAGGTGACGAAGTCGCCGGCAAGCCCGAAGGGATCGGCGCGCTTGTAGTAGCCATGCTCGGGATGGCCGAGCGCCTCGGCCATGTAGTCGGCGACCGTAAGCGGTCCGGTGACGCGGATGCGCCGCGCCAGCAGTTCGGCGAGCGGGGTCACTTCGAGGGCGCCGCCGCGTAGCGCCGCGAGTACCAGAGGAAGACGAGGCCGGCGATGAGCATGGGCAAGGAGAGAAGCTGGCCCATGGTGGCATCGCCGATGATGGGACCGAGGAAGGCATCGGGCTCGCGGAAGAACTCGACGAAGATGCGCGACAGCGCATAGCCGATGAGGAAGGTCCCGGACAGGACGCCGTGTTGGCGGCGTACGGATTCGCGCCCGGCCAGCAGGAATATCGCGAGGAACAGCGCGATCCCTTCGAGGGCCGCTTCATAGAGCTGGCTCGGATGGCGTGGCAGCTGCAGGGGATCCGTCGGGAAGACCATGGCCCAGGGCACCGTCGTGAGGCGGCCGTAGAGCTCGGCATTGATGAAGTTGGCGAGACGCCCGAGGAAGAGGCCGATGGGCGTCGCCGATGCGACGATGTCGCTGAGGGCAAGGAACGGGATGCGATGCCGGCGCGAGAACAGGATCATCGCCAGGATCACGCCGGTGCAGCCGCCGTGGAACGACATGCCGCCGCGCCAGACCTCGAGGATCGAGAGCGGGTGCGCGAAGTATTCGCCTGGCTGATAGAACAGCACATAGCCGAGGCGGCCGCCGGCGATGACGCCGATGGTGGCCCAGACCAGGAAATCATCGAGCTGCAGGCGCGACACGAGGGCCGGCGGCTTCTTCGCCAGCCACACGCAATAGCGCCAGCCCAGAATGAGGCCGACGATATAGGCGAGGGCGTACCAGCGGATCGCGAACGGCCCGATGGCGATCAGCACCGGACCGATCGCGGGGAAAGGAATGGTGAAGAACATCGACGCAGCAAGCTGTTGTGCCGCGCCCTTATAGGCACCCGCCTATAGCGGCACAAGCCGACCGGCGATTTGCGGCGCGGGCGTCGGCGGCCGATAATGTTGGCTTGCGACAGAGGAGTGGTCATCGATGCAAACGGAAAATCGCCTGCTCGACGATCTGGCCAAGATGGCAGCCGGTGCCGTCGGCGGCCTCAGCGGCATGAAGCACGAGATCGAGACTCGACTGCGCGAGCAGGTCGAGCGGTTGCTCAACCGCATGAACCTCGTGAGCCGCGAGGAGTTCGATGTCGTGAGGGCCATGGTCGCCGAGTCCCGCAATGCGCAGGAGGAACTGCAGGCGCGTGTGGCGGCTCTCGAAGCCAAGCTGGCCGGCCAAGTCGGAGACCGACTGTGTTAATTGTTGGGGATAAGTCAAATAGACTCTTGCGCGCGAATCGCCGATTTGGCACCCTACTAATGGTGGGTTGAATGTTGTCCGTGGCCATATATCGGGGGCCGGATGGACCCACTTCCGGAGGGGCAACCCCGTTCACCGGCCACGCGATGGGGGCGGCATGGCCTCACTTTCGGCGAGCCGAGAGCAGAGCAGTAGCAATCCGATCGATCTATTGGAGGAACTCGTCAGCGCCAATGAATGGCGCTTCGACCGCACGACCGATGCCGAGATGGTCGTGGAGATTTCCGGTACCTGGTGCGACTACCGCCTCTATTTCGTCTGGCAGGAAGACCTCAGGGCGATCTACTTCTCCTGCCTGTTCGACGTCCGCGTGCCCCAGCACAAGCGGTCGCCGGCCGCCGATCTGCTGGCGCTCATCAACGAGAAGCTGTGGCTCGGTCACTTCGACATCTGTTCGGAAGAACTCGTCCCTATGTTCCGCCACACGGTGTTGCTGCGCGGCGGTGGCACGGGGGCTTCGGTCGAGCAGCTCGAGGATCTCGTCGATATCGCGGTCAGCGAGTGTGAGCGCTTCTTCCCCGCCTTCCAGTTCGTGCTGTGGGGCGGCCGGACGCCGCGCGAGGCGATCGACGCGGCGATGCTGGAGACTGTCGGCGAGGCCTAGCCGCGGATGACCATCAGAGGGCCCTTGCTGCTCATCGGGTGCGGCAAGATGGGTGGCGTAATGCTGCGTGGCTGGCTGGAGCGTGGCATGCGCGGCATCGACGTGATGGTGGTTGAGCCGAATGCCGCGGCGCTCGCCGATGTGGTGAGCCGCGGCGTGCGGGTGCTCGATGATGGCGCCAAGCTTCCCGCGGACTTCCAGCCCACCGTGGTGCTGGTCGCCATCAAGCCGCAGATGACGGAAGCGGCGTTACCAGCTTATCGGCGCTTCGTCAGGCCGGAGACCGTGTTCCTATCGATCGCGGCGGGGCGGACCATCGCCTATTTCGAGCGCCATTTCGGCACCGCGGCAGCGATCGTGCGGAGCATGCCCAACACCCCGGCCGCGGTCGGTCGCGGCATCACCGTCGCCTGTCCCAACGCCAATGTGACGCCGGAGCAGCGTCAGCTGTGCGACGCGCTGCTGGCCGCGGTGGGTGAGGTCGCCTGGATCGGCGAGGAGGGCCTGATCGATGCCGTGACTGCCGTCAGCGGCGGCGGGCCGGCCTATGTCTTCCTTCTCATCGAATGCCTGGCCGAGGCCGGCGCTGCTGCCGGTTTGCCGGCCGATCTGGCGACGCGCCTGGCGCGCGCCACGGTATCCGGGGCGGGTGAATTGGCGCACCAGTCGGCTGAGCCGGCCGCGGTGTTGCGCCAGAACGTCACCAGCCCGGCGGGCACGACGCTCGAGGCATTGAAGATCCTCATGGCGTCCGATGGGCTGCAACCGCTGCTGACCAGGGCAATCGCGGCCGCCACGCGGCGCTCGCGCGAGCTGGCGGGCTGAGCCCATGGCGGAGGCCGGGTCACGCTCGAGCGCCGATCGGGTGCGCCAGGCGCTGAGCGTCCTCGGCCACCGGGCCGACGTGCGCGAGTTCGATGCGACCACACGGACATCGGCCGATGCAGCGGCGGCGATCGGCTGCACGGTGGCGCAGATCGCCAAGTCGCTGGTGTTCCGCGCCGTGGGGTCCAATCGTGCCGTGCTGGTGATCGCCAGTGGCGTAAACCGGGTCGACGAGAAGCTGCTCGCCGCCGCGCTCGGCGACCGCATCGCCAAGGCCGACGCCGCCTTCGTGCGCGACAAGACGGGTTTTGCCATCGGCGGCGTGGCCCCCGTGGGCCACAGCGAGGCTCCGATCACCTTCATCGACCGGGACCTGCTGACGCATCCGGAGATCTGGGCCGCCGCCGGCACGCCCCACTCGGTGTTCCGGCTGACGCCACAGGAACTTGTGGCCATCACCGGCGGCCGGGTGATCGCCATCAAGTAGGAAGCGGCCTTTCGCGGCCGGTGCGTAGACCCCACATCATGGCCCGGGGCAGCCCGGGTAACCCACGAGGAGGCTCGATATGGTGAAGAAGGCGGAAAGCCGCAGCGAGGATCTGCCGAAGCGCATCCGCGATGCGGCATTGCAACTCGCGGCCGAGGGTAAGTGGAACGCTTTGGCCCTGGCCGACATCGCCGCGGCGGCCAAGCTCTCGCTCGCCGACGTCTATGCCGTCTACCCCTCGAAGAACGCCATTCTCGCGGCCGTCAGCCGCGAGGTCGACCATCGGGTTCTGGCGGGCCTCGAAGACGCCGCCGGCGAGTCCCCGCGCGACCGCCTGTTCGACGTGCTGATGAAGCGTTTCGATGCCCTGGCCGCGCATCGCGGCGGCCTCGTCACCGTTGCCCGGGACGCCGCCCGCGATCCCCTGGCCGTGCTATGCGGGGCGCAGCAGTTGCGGCAATCGATGGCGTTGATGCTGGAGGCGGCGGGGATTTCCTCGTCCGGCTTGGCCGGCGAACTGCGGACCAAGGGGCTGACGGCGATCTACCTGGCGACGATGCGGGACTGGTTCCGCGACGATACTGCCGACAAGGCGCGAACGATGGCGGCGCTCGACGGGCGTTTGCGTCGGGCGGAGCGCTACGCCGGCTGGCTCAACCGGGGTCGGGGCGCCAAGGCGGCGGCCTGAGGCGAGGTGGTCGAGAAAAATTAACCAGAAATTGCTGCGGTGCAAAAAGATGCTTGACGCAGGTGCAGCATCTGCCCATATTGTGATCACCGTTGTGCAGTGCAGCATACAGCATTTTCGACCAACCCGAGCCCGAGAGGGAGACCCACAGCATGGCCAAAAGCAGCCCGCTCCTCGATGCGGAGACCCTGAAGACCCCCGATTTCTCCAGGTTTTACACGGATTTCAACAAGGCCGCCGGCGAGTTCGGCAAGTTCTTCATTAACGGCAAGGCGCCGCTGTTCGACGTCGAGGCGGCTATCGCTTCGCAGCGCAAGAACGTCGAGGCGCTGACCATGGCCAACCGCGTCGCCTTCGAAGGCGTGCAGGCCATCCTGCGCCGCCAAGCCGAGCTGGTGCGCGAGACCGTCGACGAGATGTCGAAGGCCTCCAAGGAGTTCACTGCGGCCGGCAGCGCCGAGGACAAGCTGGCCAAGCAGGCCGAGCTCGCCAAGTCGGCGTTCGAGACCGCGCTCGCCAATGCCCGCGAACTCTCCGAGATCGCTCAGAAGGCCGGCGAAGAGGCGGTTTCCGTGATCAGCAAGCGCGTCGTCGACAACTTCGACGAGGTCAAGACCGCGCTGCAGCACAAGGTCAACGGCAAGAAGTAAGCATCGACGTCGCATTCGGCCGGTTCCCCCGCCGGCCGCTGTCCCCGAGGGCCGCCCGTCAGCCGACGTGGCGGCCCTTCACTTTTGAGCGCCGTTGTCGCATCGCGTGGCGCGCGATAGCGTGCAGCGCCGCTACCGGAGATGAGGGGCTACCTTGGGCCATGACTCCCAGCCGGCCGTCGAGCCGGCCATCACCTATGACGACTTCCGCAAGGTCGACGTGCGCGTCGGCACGATCGTCGCCGTCGAGCCGTACCCTGAAGCGCGCAAGCCGGCCTTCAAGCTCACCATCGATTTCGGTCCGACGATCGGCCGCCGCCGGTCATCGGCGCAGATCGTGAAGCACTACAAGGCCGAGAGCCTTGTGGGCCGGCAGGTGGCGGCCGTCGTGAACTTTCCCCCCAAGCAGATCGGCAAGTTCATGTCGGAGGTTCTCGTGCTCGGCTTTCCCGATGCCGAGGGCGAGGTCGTCATGATCGCGCCGGACAAGACGGTGCCGAACGGCGGCCGTCTCTACTAGCCGCGCTACGCTCACGACGCCGTCGCCGCGCGCAGCCGGTTGAGCAGCGCGAGGGTGGCGAAGCCATCGGGCACCTCGCCGATCTCGCGCTGGAACTGGCGGATGGCGATGCGCGTCTTCGGGCCGATCACGCCGTCGACTTCGCCCGGATCGTAGCCGCGGGCGGCCAGCCGGTTCTGCAGGTCCTGCTTGTCGTTGAGGGACATCGGCGGCTCGTCGCGCGGCCATTGTGCGACGAAGTCGCCACCGCCGCCGATGCGGTCGGCGAGATGCGCGACGGCGAGCGCGTAGCTGATCGAGTTGTTGTAGTCGAGCAGCGTGCGGAAGTTCTGGAACACGATGAAGGTGGGACCGCGATGGCCGGCGGGCGCGATGATCGACGCGGCCGACGTCACATGCGGCAGCGGGCCGCCATGGACCAGGCGGACGCCCAAGGCGCTCCACTCCTGGACGGTCTTGGTCGTGTCGATCTCGGCCAGATCCCAATCGAACTTCTTCGGCAGCCGCACCTCGGCACCCCAGGGCTCCCCGGGTTGCCAGCCGAAGGATGCGAGGTAGTTCGCGGTCGAAGCGAAGACGTCGGGCAGGTCGCTCCAGATGTCGCGCTTGCCGTCGTGATCGCCGTCGACGGCGTATTTGCGAAAGGCCGCCGGCATGAACTGCGTCTGTCCCATGGCGCCGGCCCAAGATCCCCGCATGTTGGCGGAGTCGATATCGCCGGCCTGCAGGATGAGCAGCGCCTCGATCAGGTTCTGGCGGAACACCTCAGGGCGGTTGCTGCCATAGGCGAGGGTCGCGAGCGCCTCGATGATGTTGTAGTCGCCGGAGTTCTGGCCGTAGAGGCTTTCGATGCCCCAGATCGCGACGACGAACTTGGGCTCCACGCCATAAGGCCGTGTGGTCTGCGTGAGCGTCTGGCTATTGGCGGCGAGGGCGGCCTGCCCAGCGCTGACGTTCGCCTGGGACACTGCGCTGTCGAGATAGGCCCAGATCGGCCGCGTGTATTCGGGCTGGGCGCTGTTCTTGGCGAGGATGTCGCCATCGGGCGTGACGTTCTGGAAGGCGCGATCGAAGGTGGCGGCGGAAACGCCGGCGGCGAGCGCGTCGACCCGCAGGCGGGTGCGCCAATCGGCGAAGGTCGGCGCCGTGCTGCCGGTCGTGCCGGCGCTCGGCGCCGTCTGCTCGAGCATGGGGGCCGCGTCGCCGGTCGCCGATTTCGTCGAGCCGGCCGGCGACTGGCAGGCAGCGAGCGTGAGGATGGCGAACGGCAGCGCGAAGTAACGAATACGCAAGACTCCACCTCTTCGTCGACGGCGCCCGATGATAACCGCCGGATCAGATGATCTCCAAGGGCCGCGCGCCGCCGGGCGGCGGAAACAGCTGGTCGAGCTCGGCCAACTGCGCCGGGCTCAGGGGATGCTCGAGGGCCCCGAGATTCTCGCGCAGGCGCTCGCGGCGGCCGGTCTTCGGAATCACGATCACGTCGTCGCTGGCAAGCAGCCAGGCGAGGGCGGCTTGGGCGGGGGTGATCGCGTGGCGCTTGGCAAACGCGGCGAGCTTGGCATCGCCGGCAAGCTTGGCCTGCTCGATCGGCGAATAGGCCATGAGCGGCACGCGATGCTCGCGGCACCACGGGCGCAGGTCCCACTCGATGCCGCGCCGCACGAGATTGTAGAGCACCTGGTTGGTCGCCGCGGCGCTGCCGCCGGCCAGCGACCACAACTTCTCCATGTCCTGCGCATCGAAGTTGCTGACGCCGAAATGGCGAATCTTGCCGGCTTTCTGCAGGGCGACGAAGCCCTCGACGGTCTCGGCCAGCGGAACGCTGCCGCGCCAGTGCAGCAGGTAGAGGTCGATGCGGTCCGTCCTCAGTCGCTTTAAGCTGCGCTCGCAGGCGGCCGCCGTGCCGCTGCGCGAGGCGTTGTGCGGATAGACCTTGCTGACGATGAAGGCCTCGTCGCGGCGGCCGGCGACGGCCTCGCCGATCAGCTCCTCGGCCGCGCCCTCGCCATACATCTCGGCAGTGTCGATCAGCGTCAGGCCGAGATCGAGGCCGAGGCGCAGCGTGGCGATCTCCTCGGCGCGGCGGCCGCGATCGCCCGCCATTTGCCAGGTACCCTGGCCCAAGGCCGGCACACGCTCGCCTGACGGCAGAGTGACGGTCTTCATCGGAGGCTCCGAGCCGGGCGACGTCCGCCGGCCGCCTCGGGAAAAACAGCCGATGAACCCCATGTCCAGCGGCGCCGGCGCTGGCCGCGGGACGCGGACGGCGGGTGCCTGTAAGCGCCCCGGTGGCGGCGCGCCAAGCGAGCCTCCACGCTTGGCATGGGGTGGCTCGCTCCGATTGAGGACAAGGCCGGTCTCCTTTCGCTTGGCAGCCATCGAAATGCGACGATGAACCCCATGTCCAGCGAGACTTAGCCGAGCGTCGCTTGGATATCCGAGACCCGCGCCGCATCACAAAAGATGCTCGGAACAAAATAGAAACATTCTATCTTGAGGTCAAGCCCGGCCTCGTCCAACTCTCGCCTAAGGCTGTGGGGCGAAGACGTGCGGCTGGCCGAGGATCGTGACCTGCACGCGGCTGCCGACGAGCGGCAGGTCGGTGCTCGGGCAGCGGACCAGGAGCGGCAGGGGGTGGGCGGAGCCGTTCAGGAGAGAGACGGCGACGGTGCAGATGGCGCCGCCGAATTCCACGTCCGTCACCGTGCCGTAGCTGCTCGCATCGCCCGACGGCGACGGGGACGGGGCCGACGTGAGCCGGACCTGATCGGGCCGCAGCATGATCTCGCCCGGGCCGCGCCGTCCTCCGGTCTCGGCGGCGAGGCGGCCGAAGGCGCAATCCACCCAGCCGTCCCCGAGATCGGCCGCAAGCAGCATCGCGTCGCCGAGGAACAGCGCCGTCTGGGCGTCCTTCGGCGCCAGGTAGAGCTGCCGCGGCGTGCCGACCTGGGCCAGCCGTCCCTCCTGCAGCACCGCCACCTGGTCGGCGAAGGACAAGGCCTCCACCTGATCGTGGGTGACCAGCAGCGACGTGATCCCGGCGCCGCTCAGCGCGCCCGCCACGGCCTTGCGCATGGCGTCGCGAAGGCCGGCATCCAGCGCCGAGAACGGCTCGTCCAGCAGCATGAGCTTGGGCTTGCGGGCGAGCGCCCGGGCCAGCGCGACGCGCTGCTGCTGGCCGCCGGAGATCTCGTGCGGGCGCCGGGCGGCCATCGAGCGGCCCAGCTCGACCGAGTCCATCAAGGCCAGGACTCCAGTCTCGTAGCCATCCTGCCGGCGGTCGAGGCCGAAGCCGATATTGTCGGCGACCGTGAGGTGTGGAAACAGCGCGCCGTCCTGCGCAACGATGCCAATGTCGCGGCGGTGGGCCGGGACGGCTGACGCGCCGTCGGCCAGCACGCGGCCGTCGAGCACGAGGCGGCCTGCGTCCGGAGTCTCGAAGCCGGCGATCAGGCGCAGCAGCGTCGTCTTGCCCGAGCCCGACGGCCCGACCACGGCGGTGCGGCTGCCCGCCGTCACGGCGAGATCGATGCCGTCGAGCGCCGTCACCGTCCCGTAGCGCTTGCCGACGCGCTCGACGATCAGAAAGCTCATCGGCCGGCCGCCCGTTGGGACTGGGCATGAAGCAGGAGCGTCATCGGCAACGACAGAAGCACCATCAGCAGGGCATAGGGCGCCGCGGCGGCGTAGTCGATCTCGCTGGTGAAGGACCAGAATTCAGTGGCCAGCGTGTTGGTGCCATTCGGGGCCAGCATCAGGGTCGCCGTCAACTCCGTGGTGATGCCGAGCGCCGCCATCGCCATCGCCGCCGCCGCGCCCGGCGCCGCCAGCCGGATCGTCACCTGCCAGACGGCCTGGGCCGGCGAGCGGCCCAGCGCCATGGCCGCCCGTTCCAATTCGACCGGTGCCTGCGCCATGCTGGCTCGCAGCCCCACGACGGTGCGCGGCAGGAACAGCAGCGCGTAAGCTAGCAGCACGGTCGCCACCGTCTGGTAGAGCGGCAGGGCGACCCGCACCGTAATGGTCACGAGCGCGAGCGCAACGACGACTCCCGGAAGAGAGCCTACATAGTAGTGGCAGGTTTCGAGGGCGCGCTGCAGGCGGCCCGGCGCACGAACGGAGAGCCAGGCCATTGGGATGGCAACGAGCGTGGTCAGCAGCGCACCGGCCAACGCCAGGCCGAAAGTCTGGCCGCAGGCGTCGCCGATCGCCGACAGATCCCAGACGGCACCGCCGCCCGCGACCAGCCAGCGCGCCAGGGTGACGAAGGGCACGCCGAGCGCCAGAGCCGTGGTCAGGAGCGGGACGAGCAGGCATGGCCCGGTCGCGCGCCGCAGCCGAACCTTGTTCGGTTGGCGTGCGGCGCCCGCCCCGACGCGGGCATAGCGCGCGGTGCCGCGGAGCGCCGCCTCGAGCCCGAGAAGGAGAAAGCAGCAAGCAACGAGAACGCCGGCGAGCATGTTGCCGGCCGGCCCGCCGAAGGTCGACTGGAACTGGTCGACGATCGCCGTGGTGAAGGTGTCGAAGCGGATCATGACGTAGAGCCCGTACTCGCCCAGCAGATGCAAGCCGATCAGCAGCGAGCCGCCGCACAGGGCGAGGCGCAGCTGAGGCAGGACGACGCGGAAAAATACCCGCCAGGGCCCGTGACCCAGCGCCGCCGCTACTTCTTCGAGGGCCGGATCGAGCCGACGCAGCTGCGCGGCAACGGGCAGATAGAGGAAGGGGAAGTAGGCCAGGACGGAGACGAGAACGCCGCCGAACAGACCGTGCAGGCCGGGCGCCAGCGTGATCCAGGCGTAACTGTGCACGAAGGCGGGAACCGCCAGCGGCGCGACCGCGAGCCACGCCCAGATGCGAGCCCCGGGCAGATCGGTCCGCTCCGTAAGCCAGGCCAGAGTCAGCGCGAGCAGGATCGCCAGCGGAATGGCGCAGGCCTCCAGCAGCCATGTGTTGACCAGCAACTCGCCGACACGGGGACGAAAGACGAGCGTTAGGACGGTTTTCCATCCCACCTCGATCGCGACCCAGACGACGAATCCGAGGGGCAGCAGGGCGAGGAGCGAGACGAGCATGGCGAATCCGCTCATGGCCGCACGCAAGGGACCGCCGCGCCAGTGGCTGCGGACCAAGCGGAGCGGCGAGGCCGGATCGGTCTCGCGCGAGAGCAGACTCGAACTCGTCAACGGGGCGGCGGACTCCGCCGAGGCGCCCTTACAGCGATGGTGACATCCTGCGAGGGGGCAAGGACCGCGGCCCGCGGCCTCACAACAGGCCGACCGCCGTCATCAGGTCGGTGACCTTCTTGCTGTCGAGCTTGTCGGGTATGACTCTGGGCGCCTGCAGCTTCGCGAGGGGCTCCAGCTTCGGATTGGAGTCGGCGTCGACGCCGACCGCATATTCGAAGGACGTGCCATCCCGCAGAACCTGCTGACCGCCGGGGCCGGTGATCCATTTCAAGAAGGCCTGCGCCTCTTTCGGATGCTCGCTCGAAGCAAGGACACCGCCGCCGGAGATGCTGACGAAGGCGCCGGGATCTTCGTTGCGGAAGTAGTGCAGCAGGACATTGTTGCTGTTCTCGCCGGTCTTCGCCTGATCGCCGAAGTAATAGTAGTGGTAGATGACGGCGCCGTCGACCTCGCCGGCGTTGACCGCCTTCATCGCCACGCCGTTGCCCTTGAAGGGCACGGCATTCTCCTTCATCGCCTTCAGCCAGGCATCCGTCGATCCCTCGCCCTTGAGCGCCAGCAGCGCGCTGACGATGGCCTGGAAGTCGGCGCCGGACGGCGAGGCCCCCCAGCGGCCCTTCCAGGCGGGATCGGCCAGATCGAGAATCGATTTCGGCAGCTGATCGGGCGTCAGCTTCGTCTTGTTGTAGGCGAACACCGTCGAGCGCGCGGCAATGCCGATCCAACGACCGTTCGACGGCCGGAAGGCGTCCGGCACCTGCGCCAGCGTCGCGGTATCGATCGGCGCGAACAGCCCGGCGGAATCGACGAGGACCATGGCGGGCGAATTCTCGGTGAGGAACACGTCGGCGGGCGACGCCGTCCCTTCCTGGATGATCTGGTTGGCTACTTCCATGTCGCTTCCCTGGCGCAGGGTGACGCGGATGCCGGTCTCGCGCGTGAAACCCTCGATCCATTCCTTGGCCAGGCTGGCATGCTGCGCGTTGTAGACGACGATCCCGTCCTGCGCGGCGGCCGCGACCGAGAAGCCGGCCAATGCGGCGACGAGCGCCGCAGTGCCCGCAAGGCGGGAAAGCGAAAGCCTCATGACGCCTCCGTGACCAGAGGGGAGTGCTCGTAATCCCGATGGTTCCAGTTGTCAATGATAATCATTCGCACTTGCATCTTCCGGGCGCGCATTTGCGCCGCTCCCCGATCCTTTCGAGGCCGGGACACAGGCTGCGTCACTCGGTCGCGGGGTCTATGCCGGCAGCCAGAGCTGTGCGCGCAAGCCGCCACGGGGGGAGTCGAGGAGCGTCAGTTCGCCGCCGTGGCTGCGCGCGACGTCGCGGGCGATGGTGAGGCCGAGGCCGATGCCGCCGGTCTCCGGATTGCGCGAGGGATCGAGGCGGAAGAAGGGGCGGAACACGTCCTCGCGCTGATCCGGCGGTATGCCGGGACCGTCATCGTCGATGTTGATCTCGACGCCGTCGTCACGGCGCGCGACCGTCGTCCAGATCCGCAGGGCATGGCGCTGGGCATTGCCGACCAGGTTGGCGAGGCAGCGGCGCATGGCCTCGGGCCGCAGCGTCACCCGGAGGTTCGGCTCGGCGTCTGTCTCGACGGCGGCGCCCTCGCGCACGGCGGCATTCACGACCTCGCGCAGCAGCTCCGTGAGATCCGTCTCTACCGCCGGCTCGCGCCCTTCGCCGCGGGCGAAGGCGAGATAGCCCCCCACCATCCGCTCCATCTCCGCCACGTCCGCCCGCAGGTCGCCGACCTCCGGCGCGTCGCGCAGCATGGCCAGCGCCAGCTTCATGCGCGTGAGCGGCGTGCGCAGGTCGTGCGAGACGCCAGCCAGCATCTCCGTGCGCTGCGCGATCTGACGGCGGATGCGGTCGCGCATCTGGTTGAAGGCGGCGGCGGCCTGGCGCACCTCGCTGGCGCCCTCGATGCGGAAGTCGGCGCTGTCGCGCCCTTTGCCGAAGGCCTCGGCGGCGATCGCGAGGCGGCGGACCGGTCGGACCTGCGTGCGCATGAAGAGGACGGCCACGGCGAAGAGCGCCAGCGAGCTGCCGACCATCCAGAGGATGACGAGATAGGTGGTCGAGCTGAACAGGCGCCGTCGCGGCACCGCCACCTGCAGCACGCCATCGGGAAGCTGCACATAGATCTCGACCGTCGTCTCCAGCGAGCGCGTGTCGGTCAGGAACTTGCGCTGCACGAATTCAGCCAGTGCATTGTTGAGGTTCTCGTCGACCAGGGTCTCGCGGATGGTGGTCGGCAGGTCGGGGAGGTGCGCACCGGGCACGTAGGTGAGGCTGAGCTGCATGCTGTTGCGGGCGACGGCGAACAGCTTGTCGCGTTCCGCCGGATCGATCGGCATGACCGCGATGACCGTAGCGATGTCGCCGGCGACGCCGCGAGCGAGCCGCTTGGTGACGGTATCCCAGTGGGTTTCGTAGAAGACCGATGTGGTGACGACCTGCAGCAGGAGCAGCGGCGTCACGAGGATCATGACGGAGCGGCCGAGCAGCGAGCGCGGCAGCAGGCGCCGGAGCCATCCCATGGTCATGTTGCTGCCGACGGTGATCGCCATGGCGCCTCAGTCGGGCTGCAGCATGTAGCCGCGGCCGCGCACGGTCTGCAGATAGCGCGGAAATCGCGGGTCGGCTTCGATCTTGCGCCGCAGCCGCGTCATCTGCACGTCCACCATGCGGCTTCCGCCATTGGGATCGGCGGAGCCGCCGCCGGGCGTGACGCGGGCCTGCTGTCCCAAGATCTCGCGCGAGAGGGCCTGGCCCGGTGCGGCGGCGAGCGCCGCCAGCAGATCGGCTTCGCCGGCCGTAAGACGGATTTCCTGACCGCCGCGACGCAGGCTGCGCCGGTCGAGATCGAAGCTGAAGCTGCCGAAGCGCACCTCGCGCCGTGTCGCCGGCGGCTCCGCGGCGACGCGGCGCAGAATGCGGCGAAGCCGCAGCACGAGCTCGCGCGGCTCGAACGGCTTGGGCAGGTAATCGTCGGCGCCGACCTCGAGACCGGCGACGCGATCCTCCGGCTCGGCCATGGCCGTGAGCAGGAGGACCGGCACCTCGTTGCTTTCGCGCAGCGAGCGCGTGAGATCGAGGCCGCTCTCGCCGGGCATCATGATGTCGAGGACGATGAGATCGAAGACGATGCCCTCGAGCTTTCGCCGGGCGTCGGCCGCGTCGGTGGCGACGGTGACGCGGAAGCCCTGCTCGGCGAGATATTTGCGCAGCAGTTCGCGCAGCCGCTTGTCGTCGTCGACGACCAGGATATGCGGGATATCGGTCGAGGAATCGTCGGTCATTGCCGGCGATTATAGCGCCGGCCAGCGGCCTGCCTAGGCGGGCTTGGCGGAGGATGCACCGGGCCGTGCCGGCCCGGTGCCGTTCGATCTCCGCGGTTACTGGGTCGAGGTGCCGCCGGTCATGGGCGCTGCCGGGGCTTCCGTCTTGGCCGGCTCCGCTGCCT
>Ga0335069_10006863_pt1 | contig 16493 bp, 12 predicted proteins | sample Lox_Sample_11_FD_206714 | JGI IMG/M metagenome (GOLD analysis project Ga0335069, IMG submission 206714) | Soil microbial communities from Loxahatchee National Wildlife Refuge, Florida, United States - Lox_Sample_1.1 | ecosystem: Environmental > Terrestrial > Soil > Wetlands | place: USA...
CTTGCCGCCACGGCAATCGGAAAGAGGCTTCCCGCGGCGGCCGGGCTCATAGCCACCATGCCTCTTGCCGGGGCGCTGGTTCTTGTCTGGATATATTTGGAAAACAGGGGCGACCCGCGTATCATGCAAGCGTTTTCCAGGGGCGCGCTCTGGGGAATCCTGCCGAGCATCCTTTTCTATCTTGTAGCGTTCGTCTGCTTCAAAAAGGAGCTTCCACTTCCGATCGTTCTTGTGGCAAGCTTCGGTGTCTGGGCAATAGCCGCATGCATCCATCAACTGATGATCAAATGAAGGAGACCTTACCTGTTTCGCGCTTCAAACGGTCACAAGGAACGAATCACGTAAGCGTTTTTCCCGCTGACTGCCGCAGCTAAAGCCGAAACCATAGAGTGCTGCGAAAGGTGAGAAGCGGCTGCCTGTCATCTTTTCCCACCAAAAAGACGGCCCAGCCCTCTGCACTTTCACCTGAAGATATCTTCTTCCCGAAAAAGGTTGGATCCGGTGGCGCCGCGGACGGGGCATTGTACTCTTTGCCGTCGGAAGAGATGGCTGTAAAGTCTTCCTCACTCAATTCGTATACACAATCCCCTGGTTTTGTCCTTGCATAGAACTCAAGGCGTAGACGGGCAAGAACGTATTCGAAACCGACCTCGGGAGTCTCACGCGCGGGCGGAACTGATTTGATGCGTTTAAGCGCTCCCTCGCCGCGCGCGGTTTCCAGGACAGTGATTTTTACGTCATACGTTTGGTGCGAGTCATACCCGCTCCCGCATGAGATGATATCTGCCAGGGTTACTCCGATTGGCGCGGGATTAACCGGAGAATCGCCCGCCGGCAAGGAAGGGCTTTGAGCGTAAAGGCGGCCGGCTAAAATCGGCACGAGACATATCAAAAATAAGCAAGACAACATCTTCTTTCTCATTTAGCACTTCCTCCGTAGACGGTGCTCTTGGATGCAAAGCACGGGGACAGGAAACCCACTGTGCGTTCCTGCCCCCGCGAACTGTCCGATCATTTCCACTTGTCTACCGATGCACTCGTTATATAATCGAAGTTTCCAACATACCAGACAGGAAGTGTTTCTCCGCCCACTACTATTATGCTGATAGGGTCTTTCAGGATTATGCCGGGAACTTCGTATGGCTTCGGCGGATTATACTTCTTGACCGGAACTATTGTTTCCGGAGGCAGCTTCAACCACGATGCGAAGGGCTCGGTCCCTGATTTGCCTGCCTGGTAATCTTTGGGATAGGTGACCCAATACTCCCAGACCGGTATCATTATGTTGTCCTTGAGCCACTGTTCCAACTGTTCCTTGCTGCCGAAGCCTTCCACGTCTTTCATTCTTTTTGCGGCTGTCGGATCGAGCAGTATGGTTGCCTTCACCGTGCGATACGGCCCGACGGAATTAAAATCCTGTATCATAAACTTTATCAATTCCGAGTACCGGCATTGCTCAACGGGAGGCGAGCAGCGTGAATTGGCAAGCGCGTCACCGTAAATCAGATAATGGCCTGAGAAGACGCTTACAACGCTTTCTTCCGCTTTAAACCCTTTCTGGACATGGAAGGGTTTCCACCCTTCGGGCAGGCTCTGCTCTTTTTCTGGAAAACAAAGATTGTTGTAGTTCAAATTATTTCCGTGACTGCCCATGTAAACGGACCCGGGTGACCCTGCATTACCGAGATTCTTCGAAAGCAATGTCCAGGCTCGTCCGATGACGGCATTGGCCTCATTAAAGGGACCGAGCGCACCTATGCCGGCATTCATGTTGATCTTGTTGCGGATGGGTCCGTTCACGACTACCATTCTTGCGAACGAAGTTGTTGAGGTGAAGATAGCGGGCACCCCTGTTGACGCTATGGCCAGAATTACGGGGAAATGCTCCGGTTTGGCCCCTGCCATTACTGCATTGATGGCGACCTTCTCCACCGTGTAGGACCAGAATTCGCGTACCGAAGAGGCCTGCATCTTGCCTGCCAGTTCATCGGGCCTGTGACTCGTTCCTTTGAGCATGGCCCGTACTCTCTCTTCCGTGGGAAGCACGATGGGAAGTCCATCTGTAAAGCCGTTTGCATAGAAGAGGCGCTGGAGTCTTTCTTCCGTATCCGGACCGATGAGTCTTGAGCGTACCGGTCTCTGTATAAATCCCGTTTTCTTTTCCTCATCTGTCAAGGGTGAGGTAAGCGCAGAGACAAGCTCCTGAACGATGGGCCTACCCGTGACCGGATCATTGCCCGACAAATACTCCCGGCATGTGGCTGCCGGTATATTGGCAATCGGGTGAGGGGTAAAAACGAATCTCTGGCCGGGCATCCCCTTGTCCAGGGCAAAACCCTTTACAACATCTTCAAAGGCGAAAGTCATAACAGGTGCAGTAGGCACCCCCATTTTCTCAAGTTTCCAACAGTGCTCGACGACCGCCGGCGCACAGGTACTTCAGTGGCCGATGGCGAGTATGGCCGCATGGCCCTTCTCCTTGATTTCGGCCCACAACTTGGGATCGTCATCAAAGTAAGCCCCTCTCTTGTCCCTAAGTATCCAGTTGGTCTGAGGGAATTTCTGGGAAAGGAGTTTTTGCATCTCCTCAAGGAAAGGTTTAGTTCCGGGAAACTGGGTGTCTACGATGTAGACGGTTTTACCGGTCAAGGTATCGAGACGGGGCGCCATGGGTACTCTCGGTATGGGCGGAGGCGTCCCCAAAGGGTCCAACACCATGATCTTGCCTTCTTGCGCATGGGATACGGGCGAGAAGGGCAGACTCGCCGCCAAGAAAAACCCCATGAGCAACAGATTCACCAACTTCTTCATAGGCCTCCTCCTAGTTTTAAGTTTATTGAAACGCTCTGGATCTTTGTATCGTTCTACCGGAATTGTGAATCAGCATGGGCCCTCCACTTTCTGAAGGATCGTCGAACGGACTCGGGTTAAAGTTCTGTGCTTTAGATGCCGCGATTTGAAATTCCTATGTTGCAGTCGAACCTCAATATCCTCTGGAGCGATCAATTCAAGCTCAGAACCGTATAGTCTATTTTTCCTATTTTCCTACTTTTGCGAAGTGGTTGCAAATATTTTTTTGTGGCCGCCTCTTGAGCTTTGGCGAGAAAGGCGCACCCGGTGAGGCGCTTTTGATTTAAAGAAAGACCCTATTGGCTTAGCCTTCGCTTTTCCCTCTTAACAGCCGATACAACTGAGTTGCGAAGCGTTCCCGGGCCGAGGACCCTTTGTCACGATCGGCGAAGTCCCCTTCGTGAAAATGGATAAGAAAATCCCTCAGGTGGTCCTGCTTTCTGACCCAACTCAAAAGCCTCGAAAAGTCCTCCTCCTGCGAAAAATCATTGTTTCCTAGGATAAAGCCTTTACATTTATTGCACACGTATGCCTCGAGGGAATAGGTGTTTACGGGTTTGTCCGGATCAAAATCATGCCAGCACCAGCCCATGGCTTCGGTAAGAAATCTATCCCTTTCCTCGTCCATATCTGCCACCTCCGGCTTCACTATACCATGGAACGGCCCGGATCTTCGACTGATTGAGCTGGAAGTAAGTAATGCTTGAGGTTGACCCCGCAACCGAGGCGGGATAGCTTATGCCGTCCCAAAGATGCATTGGTGTATGCGTCCGATTAGAAAAGGATTGACGATTCGATTAGGTGTGATAGTATAGATTCATAAAAACGCATACATATGACTAGTGTGGTAAAAGCCATGCCCGACGGTTCAATAGATTTGACCAAAAGGAGGTATACCCATGATGAAATACTATGTATTTGTTGGTACGATCAGGCAGTGTTCTAACGCTGCAATGAATCATAAGGTTGTCTCGTTTACTATCGAGATAGATTTCGACAGTGACGTGCACAATGCGCCCAATTACCGTTCTTTTCATGCGGACTACGTAAGTGGGCCTGCCTTTGAGAAGGACTACAACATCCCTCAGGGGATAGATAAACACGGATATGACATGGCTCAGGCTGATCCATATGGCGCCCATGGCAGTATATTCTGTGCACCCAATGTGGGTGACGATTACGGGGACTCGCGGCTGGTGCTTTGGTCCACAAAAAAAATGGTGTCTCAATGGGCTGTGGGCGAGCTCGTGCAGGGCCATCAATTTGGGGGTGCACTCAACCCCACTATAGAATACGACCTGACGCTCGTCTGTGTCACTTCTCTACCATCGACGTTATCACCCCCGAGCGGGTTGCACGTCAAATAGATGATGCTGGATTGTCAGGAATGACATTCTCAAGCGGGCCCTCGTGAAGAGTCTCTCGTGCCTGGTGAAAGAGCTATACGGCGTCCCTAACGGACGCCAGGACGCCTCCGATATTCTGCATACGGTTGTGACGCCAGGACTTCTCGTGCGCATGAGATATGCCCCGACCGCAGGACGCCTCCACCGCCTACTGCTGACGACCGATATATCTTGACTAATCATGGTTGTCGTACGTATGATTACTGAGTCGGCCGCGCAGCGGACAAGACCCAATCAGGATGGAATGCTCGGCGTAAATTCGGTCCATCGGCCCCTGCCGCTAAAGAAACGTATGCACGATCCAGCATAACCTTAAGAGGCCCATAATGGATGAAAAACTGTCATGTCCCATATCAAAGGCTGCATGTATCGAATGTGGGCTTTTCAGAGGCCGACACGTACATTGTTCATTTTTCAAGAGGAATATCGAAACAGATATTCCTCACAAAGAGATCGAGCGTCGCCGTAGGGAGGCCGAAAAAGAGTTAACAGCGGAAGGGGTTTGGGACATAGTGAAGACGCCCAAGAAGACCCCCAAGGACTGACTTCAAACGGCGTGCTGATTATGGAAGAATCTATTTAGGGAGCTTAAACCCGCTTACCGCCTGTTCCAAAGCTATGGAGAGCTTGGCAAGCTCCGTGGCCGCCTCTGACGTCTGCCCGGAGCTTGCAGAGGTCTCTCTGGAAACAGATGCGATCTGCTCTATGTCCCTGTTTATTTCCTCGGATGTGGCGCTCATCTGTTCGGTGGCAGACGCTATCTGCTGGGACATGGCAAGAAGCTCGTTGACCCGCTCGACAATATCGTTGAGAGAATTACCCCCTTCAATCGAAAGTTGAACACCTGCCTCGGCCTTTCTTGTGGCATTTTCCATGGCAACGATGGCGTTCTTCACTCCGTCCTGTATTGCCTTGATCATGGTGCCAATTTCCGATGTCGCGTTGGCCGTTCTCTCGGCCAGTTTTCTGACTTCATCGGCGACAACGGCAAATCCCCTGCCCTGTTCTCCGGCCCGGGCCGCTTCGATTGCCGCATTCAGGGCGAGAAGATTGGTCTGGTCAGCAATATCGTTTATGACGTTGACGATTTCACCTATTTGGTTGGAACGGTCTCCGAGAGTTTTGATGAATGTGGAGGTTTCGTCCACGGTCTCGGCAATCTCCCTCACCTCCCTCACCGAATTGCCCACTATTTCCTGCCCGCCCTTGGCCACTTTCGCTGTCTCAGAAGCGGACTCTGCGATGTTGCCTGTGTTTCGCGCTATGTCAAGGATGGTCTGAGACATTTCCTCGGATGAGGTGGCAACCTGCGATGTCCTCTCCATTTGCAAAAGGGAGCCCTTGGACATCTGCTCTGCGCTGGCGCTCAATTGGTTTCCGGCTGACGAAATGTTGGCCGCCACGGATTTGACGTTCCCGATGATTTGCCTCCATCGTTCAATGAGTCCCTTGATTTCCACCATGTCCTTACCGAGCTCGTCCTTCCTGTTTACTCTGACGTCAATGGTAAGGTCTCCGCTGCCCAACAGATGATGCAGAGCGTTGAGTCTGCCTATGGGTGCTGTAATGCTGCGGACAAGCATGAAGGAGAAAAGACATCCGACGGTGATCCATCCCGCCAGGCTCACGACGATAATGAGCCAGGCACCCACGCTCAAATCAGGCATGGGGATTTTATCGATGCCGCGTATGCCCGCAGATACGACGAGCCAGAGAAGGACCGTTATCAGCATGAAGAACCCGAACCCGCCTGTCAGACGTAGGCCTATTCTGATATCCTTGAGTTTCATTGTGGTATATCCCCTTTTTACAATATATCGTTCAAACGCCCGCCTTCTTAAGCAGATATCCCTTGAGGCCGGCGCACCTCCGTCTCTTTCCGGATACCATGCCGCTTCACACCAATGCTCGGCGTGGGTTGTTTCATCGATCAAGTATTGTTCTTATTTTCGAAAGCAGATCATCGGGCACGATCGGTTTCTGTATGAAGTTGTATTCTTTTTCAAGGATCCCCTTGTCGATGACCACATCTCCCGTGTATCCGCTCGTGAAAAGAACCTTGAGATCCGCCTTTACCCTCCTCATTTCTTCGTATGCCTCCTTCCCATTTTTTCGAGGCATAACCACATCGAGAAAAGCAAGCGCGATGGCGTCTTTGTTCTCCATGAATTTCTCCACCGCGTTTTCTCCGTCGGTCGCTTCTATGACCGTATATCCAGCCTGAGACAGAATTGTCCTGGTGAGATTTCGCACCATCACCTCATCTTCAGCCACGAGGATCGTCTCTGTGCCGCCCTCAACGGCCGGAGATTTTACCTCTTTTTCCTGAGCGGCGGCCTTGACGGAGGGGATATATATATTGAATGATGTTCCTACTTCAGGCTCACTGTACACAGTAATGTACCCGTGGTGCTGCTTCACAATCCCGTAAACTATGGAGAGGCCGAGCCCTGTTCCTTTGCCCACCTCTTTTGTGGTAAAGAAGGGCTCAAAGATCTTTTCGACGGTCTTTGCATTCATTCCGAAGCCTGTATCGCCAACGCTGATTAAAGCGTACAATCCAGGTTCGCCATATCCGTGCTGTTGCAGAAATGTTCTGTTCAATTCGACTTCCCGTAATTCGATTGTCAGCTTACCACCATGCGGCATAGCATCCCGCGCGTTTGTGGCGAGGTTGAGGAGTATCTGGTCCATTTGAGAAATATCTGCCATGACGGTCACATTCTTCTCCGACGGAATAAGCTTGAGCTCGATATCCTCCGTTAGCAGCCGTCTCAAAAGCCTCTCCATGCTGTCGAGAATTGTATTGATCTTGATGGGTTTCAGCTCAATAATCTGTCTACGGCTGAAGGCGAGAAGATTCTGAGTGAGGTTTGCCGCCTTTTCTGACGATGACAGCATGTGCCCGACATAGACTCTCAACGGATCATCTTTGCCCATCTGCATCTGGAGCAGATTTCCATAACCGATGATGGCCGTGAGAATGTTGTTAAAGTCATGGGCGATACCCCCGGCGAGGGTTCCTATGGCCTCCATCTTCTGCGCCTGGAAAAGCTGAGTTTCAAGCACCTTCTCTTTGGTAATATCTATGACGGAGACCATGGCTGCCGGTCGACCGTTATAAACCGTTGTGCTCCCGAGGGCCTTGAGGGTGACAATACGGCCATCTTTTCGTATGGCCTTGAGATCATATTCGATGCGGGCCGTCTCGTCTGCCAGACGCTTTCTCACATTTTCCTCAACCATTTTCAAATCATCAGGATGAACGAAATCGCTGGGCCCCATTTTTCCGGCAAGCTCCTCCCGCGTGTATCCGTGGATCTCACAAAACCTCTTGTTCGCAAAGTGATAAACATTATCCTGTACGATGGCAACGCCGACGAGGGAGTTTTCTACGACATTACGGTAATTAATCTCCGACTCTCGAAGCGCTTCTTCAATGAGCTTTCGTTCGGTCACATCAATGATTGTGCCTATTGACGCGGGCCTACCCTCAAACATCGTATGAGAACTGTGGACCTCGATGTATCTTGTCCCCTGCGTTGGTGTGATGATTCTGAATTCGTGACCGGAAGAAACTGGCGGGCCTGATGATCCTGCCGCAGCGCCTTGTTCGAGGGGAGGGACGGGTTCCAGAAATACAAAGTCCTGCGAAGTCTTCCCGCCTATAATCTCGTCCACGGAGTAACCGCATATTTGAGCGAATTTGTTGTTTATGTATTTGAAGGCGTTATCCTGAATGATGTAGATGCCCGCAGGTGATTTCTCGGCCAGATCCCTGAATTTGTTTTCCGATTCATGGAGTGCTTCCTCGGCTGCCTTTCGTTCTGTGATGTCACGGATATTTGCCACCATCGATTGAATACCCGGTTCATCAAGCAGGTTGCTCATGGTCCGCTCAGTCCAGCGCCAGTTTCCGTCTTTGTGGCGGAGCCTGCACACGGTTGTGATGGTCTCGCCGGGACGAATGCTCAACCGGGCTCTTTCCGTTGAAAGCAAGTCGTCTGGATGCACAAGCTCGGATCGATCAAGAGACAGATACTCCTCTGCAGAATACCCGAGGACCCTGGTGACCGCTGGTGACACATAGGTGCGCTCACTGTTTCTATCATAGAGAATAATGACTTCAGATGATTTTTCCACCAGGGCGCGGAACCGTTCCTCGCTCTGTTTCAGTGCTTTTTCCGCCCGCTTGCGTTCGGTAATGTCCCTCAGATAGGCGAGAACCATGGGTTCGCCCCGATAGACTGTTTCTGTGGTAGAAGCCTCGACAGAAATCACGGTTCCATCCTTTTTCATTCCTTTATATTCGTATCGATCGGGAACTGGTCTTCCCTCACGTCTTCTCGCCCCGTACCCAAGAATCCTTGCACGATCCTCAGGGTGGACTACAACGAGCGGAGATTCTCCGATGATTTCTTTCGGTTTATCGTAGCCGAACATTTCCAGGAATTTTTGATTCACATAGATGTATTGATCCTGAGCGGTAATCGCTACCCCGTCATTTGAGTGCTCTATCGCGGTTCTGTACCGTTCCTCAGACTCGAGGAGTTTTTTCTCCGCCTCCTTTTGTTCCGTGACATCTATTACCGTGCTGACAGCTCCCCCCAAGGGATCACCCGGGTCTATAGGGGCGAGACTGAGATGAATATCGCGTACGGCCCCATCCTTGCGGACCCAGGTGGTATCAGCCTCAGCAGTAACCCCTCTTCTGATCTTTTCTCCGATGATTGCGCCCACACGAGCGAATTCTTCTTCGGTAGGATAGAAGATTCTCGGGCTTGCGTCCGCAAGATCCTCGAGAGAATATCCCGTAATAGCGGTCATTCTCTGATTCATCAGGGTGATTCTTCTGTCCGAAGAGATAAACATGATACCCACCGGAGAGGCTAAGAAGATGGATCTCAGGGTGGATTCACTTTTGGTCAAAGCCTCGCTTGCTTGAGCAGCCACCAGTATCCCCTGTTCGGACTTATTTTGGATTATGGCCTCTTGCGTCTGTTGCTTGCCGGTTTGCTCCGTTGCGAGCGGTTGAACACTTTTTTGCCCCGTGCCGTGCCCTCCTTTGGATGATTTGCCCTTGTGGCTTTGTACCCTCACGGGGTTTGTCACACCGTCGGAGCGTTTTCTATCGGTCAGTCGGTCACTCATTTCTGGACTGTCTTATATATTACACTATATTTTCGAATAAAAGGAGCGCTTCTTAAGGAGAAATCCTTCCGTACTCCCAAAGATGCAAATCCGCCCGATATGAAAGGTTCGAATCGATGCTTTTGCTCCTAAGAAGGGACTTGTTTCCCCGGGCATATGGCGTCGCATAGGTCCTCTTGACAGCTTCCGGAAACTGCACTAAGGATATCTTAACAGTAAGGCGCGAGAGGTGGTTTCTTGAGGACGCTAGCGGGTTTCAGTTTCGACGTTGTTTCAAATGACAGGCGTTATGGCGCACATAATTACAAACACGCGAAACAACTTCTCACGGATTGAGTAGCGAAAGCCGCCGATATGAAGACCCTTCGCTTTTCTCCCTCCGGGGCGGCTTCAGAGTTCGTTCAGAGCTAAGAAGCCGCCCTTCCCATAACCTGACGGTGAGCATGATCCGAGGCGCTTTCTTTCGTCCGTACAGCTCTTGACATGCCCACTGGTATACCGCATACTTTAAAGCCCATGAAGCGATATACGATTCACAGAGACGCGGCCGCCTCTTCACCTTTCATCGACTACGATAAAGAGTTGAACGAAGAACAACGCAGGGTCGTCCTTTCCGAGAACGGCCCCATCCTTGTCATCGCCGGGGCCGGAAGCGGTAAGACGCGAGTTGTCACCTACCGGGTGGCGCGTCTACTTGAAAAAGGCGTGCAGGCCAACTCCATTCTTCTTCTCACGTTTACCAATAAAGCGGCCAGGGAGATGCTTCACAGGGTAGAGCACCTGATGAAGATCGATACACGCTATATCTGGGGCGGCACTTTTCACCACATCGGAAACATGATCTTAAGACAGCAGAGCGAACGCGTAGGTTACAAACGAAATTTCACGATTCTTGACAACGAAGACGCCAAGGATATGATCGACGTGGTGCTCAAGGCTTCCAAAATAGACACAAAGTCAAAGATGTTCCCCAAAGGCAGCGTGCTCAAGGGTATCTTCAGCTACGCCATCAACACGATGAGCACCATTGAGGAAGCTGTCCGGGAAAGAAGCCCCTTCTTCTATGACATTCTCGAGGAAATAGCCACCCTCTTCAATTCCTACACAGAAAAGAAAAGGGCCGCGAACGCTATGGACTTCGACGACCTTCTTTACTACTGGCACAAGGTGCTTTCCGAAAACGAAGATATCCGCAAGGCCTACGCCGCGACTTTCTCCCGAATCCTCGTCGACGAGTACCAGGATACTAACAGGATTCAGGCGGAGATTGTAGATTTCATGGGCCTTCTGAACAGAAACGTCATGGTGGTGGGCGACGACGCGCAGAGCATCTATTCTTTTCGAGGAGCTAATTTCCAGAACATTCTCGAATTTCCAAAGAAATATGAAGACACGCAGATTTTCAAGCTCGAAACGAATTATCGGAGCACCCCGGAAATACTCGGGCTCGCTAACAATACAATCTCCCAGAATAAATATCAGTTCGAAAAAACCTTAAGGAGCATCAAACCGAGCGGCATTATCCCGGTGCTCGCCCCTTCGCGGGATGTGATCCAGCAGGCAGAATTCGTCGCTCAGAGGATCACGGAGTTGCAGGATGAGGAGGGCGTACCCCTTAACCGGATCGCCGTCTTGTACCGGGCACACTACCACTCCATGGAAGTCCAGATGGAGCTCACCCGCAGAGGCATACCCTTTGAGATCAGGAGCGGCCTTCGCTTTTTTGAGCAGGCCCATATCAAGGACGTGGTCTCTTTTTTACGGGTCATGGACAACCCCCATGACGAGATATCCTGGAAGAGGATGTTGAAAATATTTCCGAAAATCGGAAATAAGACAGCAGAACGCATCTACGAATACATTCAAGCTTGCGAGGACCCTTTTGATGAACTTATTTCAAAGAAGATTGCCGGTACCTTCAAGAACGTTTTGAAAGAGAACGTCGAAACATGGTCGCGCCTGTTTAGGGACCTTAAGGAACTCTATGAGCGTGAAGCACCCTCGGACATGATTTCCGCTGTGCTCAAACAGGGTTATGTGGATTACCTGAAATTTGCGTACCCCAATTATGAGACCCGTCTGGAAGACCTGAACCAGTTGATCAATTTCTCAACCAAGTATCAATCGTTGGAGACCTTTTTGAGCGAATTATCACTGATGAGCGGTCTCTCAGGAGAGGAGATCGTATCGGCGGCCGATGAAGATGAAGGACGGGTAGTCCTATCCACTATTCACCAGGCCAAAGGCCTGGAATGGCAGGTGGTCTTCATCATCTGGTGCGCCGAAGGAAGGTTTCCCAACCCGAAATCCATAGAGGACGGCGGCCTGGAAGAGGAACGGCGGCTCTTCTACGTGGCAGTGACCCGCGCCATGGATGAGCTCTATCTCTGTTATCCGCTATTAACTTTCGATAGACAGGCCGGCCACATTATTCTTCGACCATCGCGGTTTCTCACCGAGCTCTCCGGCTCCCACTACGAGGAGTGGTCTATTGCGGACTATTAGAAGCCCTATCGTGTCGGGCTCGCTACCCGCGCCTCATCGGTCGGTTCCATCAGATCCGTGAGGCAAGCATATATATGACCGTCCCGGCAAATATGCTCAGCAACGCATTTCTCTTCCAAGGGTGAAGCGCCGCTACGAGCCCGATCGCGACCAGCTCAGGCGCACCGTATGGTCACGAACAGGGCGTTTTTAATGAAGAACCCCACGGCCAGAAATTGGTTTGCACCCGAGTAAACGACGATGCTCATGAGCACAGCAAAGAACCAGGGATATCCGGATTTGGTGAGCAACAATCCGAAGGCGATCCCGATAGGCACGTATCCGAACATGACCGGGATCGTGTACCGGAAGGCTTTCTTTAGAATTGAGCGCCGGATTTCTCCCATTTGGTTCTAATGGAGTGGCCTGGCACCCGTCCCGCATGGTTCACGGGATGCGGCATTCACAATGGGAAACGTATGATTGCACCGGTTCGGAGGGTCGCTCTTCGGCATTCCCAGTATTTTATTCCTCGCCCCTTCTCAAGGGCATTCTTCTTTGACGCCTGAACGAACTGACGCTCTCGATAGGGGACGACTGAGCCCCAAGGGTCAGGGGTCTTTCTTGCTTCAGGCGGGTTTATCTGTTGCCATGGCCAAGGCCATGACCTCTGCCTTCTTCCCCGCCGTAATCTTTATTGATCTGTCCCGGAGGAGTCCCTCCATGTCCCGGGGGAGTGCCTCCGTGTCCAGGAGGGGTTCCAGGGGGCGGCCCTCCATGTTTGTCTTCCCATCTGCCATTGCCCCTTTCTTCTCCATGTTCACGCCGACCTTCGCGCCATTCCCTGTCGTTTTCCCAATATCTATCGCGCTCCCATCCCCTCCAGTTCTTTTTCAACTGTCCGTAGGGGATCCGGGTGTGTCCCGGGGGCATCCGACGGTAATCCGGTGGCAACTCAACGATTACCCGGGGAACCCTGGGTGGAGCGATGTATGCCCAGGGACCGTTATAGGAGCTGCCTCTGTACCAGCGTCCCTCATAGGGCCTGTACCAGTAACCGTGATAGAAGAGAATCTCGACTTCTATGTCGGGCACCCTGTATACATAGGTCCCCGGTATGACGATCACCGGCGGGGGTGCGGGGGCTCTATATACGGGCGGGGGTGCGAATACCCCTATATTCACGTTGACTTCCGCGGCGCTTATCGACGGACCCAAAAGTATACAGAGAGCGACCGCGCATAAGACCAAGGCAGCTATTTTTATTCTCATTGGAAGCCTCCTTCAATCATCGGTTTATATTATAACCAGCAGGCCAGGGGATTATCAATCCTTACCCCATGCTCGCCGAATTTGGCTCGACAGCCAACCTTTATGCACCCGTAATGGTTCGTATGGAATCTACCTTATAACCCGTAGGTAAGTCTGTGCTCTCCGTCAAGGATTTGAGCAGATGTGAATGAAAATGCAGGAAGAAAGAGGCTTGCGCACTCGACGGTGAGGAATTGCGCCTACCAGGAACTTTTCTTCTTCCATCCCTTGGTGTTCTCGAGACAACGACCTGTCTCTTTGCTTATTTCGTTAGGTCAGGTGACGCCCTGCACCGCCAATGTCTTTTGAGCTACAGCCTCACAAGCGGCCCTGTCCCGCTCGAAATCGCCCGCATCCTTGGTGGGATGGGTATACGTTATCGCGCAGCCCGCGATAAGGAACAAGAGAAGAAGCAAACCGCACGTGGTCCTTATCATTTTTTTTTGCCATCCCTTATTTGTGTGCCCGGGCAAGAATTCCTTAGACCTCATTTGATATTTTCCCAGAATCATGGCGATATTGCAAGAGTCTTGATACTCCACCCGATTCATCCGTCATGCGCATAGCACAAGGACGACAAAGGGACCTCATGTCATAGGTCTTTTGCTTGCATTCTTGATATCTCGGAAAAAAAATCTTATCTTTCTTAGTACATGCTCTGATAAAGAAATCGGTTTCTGTGAGATAACGTCCAAATCAAAAGGAGGGAAATATGGCTACAAAAGAGGATCGAAGAGCAAAGGTGATAGAGGTCTTAAACAAGGCGCGATCTATGGAGCTCATGGCCATTCACCAATACATGAACCAACATTATAATCTCGACAACATGGACTATGGGGATCTGGCGGCCAAAGTTAAGCTTATCGCCATAGACGAGATGCGGCACGCTGAAATGTTCGCGGATCGGATTGAAGAGCTCAATGCGCAGCCGACTACCGAGCTTGCGGCGCCTGTTCAGAAAGGGCAGAAAGTAGAGGCCGCCTTCTCTTTCGATGCCGACCTCGAAGACAATACCATTGCAAGCTACAATGAGTTTCACCTGGTCTGCAGAGAAAACGGGGACAGTATCAGCATGAAGCTTTTTGAAACCATCATCGATGAGGAACAGATACATTTCAACTATTTTGACAATGTGAAAGATCATATCGAAGAGCTCGATGGTGCCTATCTTGCCAAGATAGCCGGAACGCCGTCCGCCACGGGTTTGAACACCCTCGGGTTTGCGGCGCGATTCGGGGGCGGCACTCCGCAGGCAGGCGCATAGATCCCGATTTTATCGGGCGGAGCTGCGTAGTTGTCCAAAAGAGACGGCCTGCCATGGTTTTACCTGCACCCCGCACAGTATGCGTCGCGATGCCGAGGGAACCCGTGAAGCGACCCAATCGTTTCAGCCGTTGATTTGGTGATTTTTCAAGTGTTTCTTTGAAGCCCCATAATCTCGCGTCCTCGTGATACCAGGCGAGCAATGCTTAAGGATCTTGCGACGAGCGCCCGAACAGAGCCTTATTTATTGACTTTTTTACCCTCTTAGGTCTATCTTATCGGCAATGAAAAAGGAATTGCAGCGCTTGGCCAAGATACGCAACATAGGCATTGCGGCCCATATTGACGCAGGCAAGACCACGGTTACCGAGCGTATTCTTTACTATACCGGTAAGACCCACAAGATCGGAGAAGTCCACGAAGGAACCGCGATCATGGATTATCTCCCGCAGGAGCAAGAGCGGGGTATCACCATTACATCGGCGGTGACCACGTTCTACTGGGAAGACCACGAGATACAGCTTATCGATACGCCGGGACATGTGGATTTCACCATCGAGGTGGAACGGTCGCTTCGGGTCCTCGACGGGATGGTGGCCGTATTTTGCGGTGTGGGAGGGGTCGAACCCCAATCCGAGACGGTCTGGCACCAGGCGGACAAATACCACGTGCCGAGGATCGCCTTCATAAACAAGCTCGACAGGCTGGGTTCCGATTTTTTTCGTGTCGTGGACCTCATCGTGGAGAAATTCGGGGCCAACCCCATTATGCTTCAGATACCGCTCGGCAGGGAAGACGGTTTCTACGGCGTTGTCGACCTCATTGCCATGAAAGGCATCGTCTGGGACGAGGAAGACATGGGGGCTACCTACCGCTCTATAGCCATACCACCTGAATACCAGGAAACTGCTCGTCGGTACCGGGAGAAGCTCTTCGACAAGCTGTCTCTTCTCGATGACGAATTCATGGAACACTATCTGGAAGGCGGAGAGATCGACGAGGCCCTGATTGTAAAAGCGCTGAGGACTGCGACTATCGCCCTGAAATGCGTACCGGTTCTCTGCGGATCGGCGCTCAAGAATAAGGGCATCCAACCGCTTATCGATGCGGTGGTCAAGTATCTGCCGTCTCCCCTCGACGTTCCGCCGGTAACGGGAGAGAACCCGGACAACTCCGAACTGGAAGAGAGGAAGGCAAGTGTAGACGAAGACCTCGCCGCGCTTGCCTTCAAGATCGTCATTGAAGAAGGAAGGAAACTTACCTATATTCGCATTTATTCGGGCAAACTCAAGGTGGGCGAAGAGATTTATAATGTAAATCTTCGCAAGAGGGAGAAGGTCAGCCGCATCTACAGGATTCACGCGAACCATAAAGACAGGATTGAGGGGGCTGAGGCAGGTGCCATAGTTGGCATCGTGGGATTAAAAGAGACCTCCACCGGCCATACGCTCACCAGGGCTAAACCCATACTCCTCGAACCCATTGAGATCTATGAGCCCGTTATCTCCATTGCCGTTGAGCCCGTGCGCAATGTGGACCAGGACAAACTCATGCTCGCGCTCACGAGGATCGCGGAGGAAGACCCCACATTCGTGCTGAGAGCAGACGAAGATGCCTATCAAACGGTCGTTTCCGGCATGGGTGAGCTGCACCTCGATGTAGTTGTGAAGAGGATCAAGGAAGAGTTCGGCATCGACCTCCATGTGGGCAAGCCCCAGGTAGTTTACAAGGAAAGTATAGAAAAGCCCGTATCCAGGGAGCACAGCTTCGAAAAGATCATCAACGGCGTGCCCTGCAGAGGATGGGTGTCGCTTAGTATCGCGCCCAACCGAAGAGGCAAGGGGATTGTCACGACAAATCGTATTTTAGAGACGCATCCCGTGTTTCCTTTTGTCGAGGCAATCGAGGAGGGCGTCCTGGAAGCTTCAAACATAGGGGTTCTCAAGGGGTATCCTCTCACCGACGTGATGATCGCCATCAACGATGCCTCATTCAGCAATCCCGAATTTGCCCGGCTCACTCTGAAAA
>Ga0335069_10006864_pt1 | contig 16491 bp, 13 predicted proteins | sample Lox_Sample_11_FD_206714 | JGI IMG/M metagenome (GOLD analysis project Ga0335069, IMG submission 206714) | Soil microbial communities from Loxahatchee National Wildlife Refuge, Florida, United States - Lox_Sample_1.1 | ecosystem: Environmental > Terrestrial > Soil > Wetlands | place: USA...
GGTGCCACGGCATCCACACCACCGGGATCTGGGCGCGCTGCCGCAGCGGCCGGTAGGAGAGGGGGTCCGTGTCGAGGAGCTCGACCCGCGACTCCGCGGTGATGGTCATCTCCGAGAAGGGGACCTCGACCTCGAGGCGCCGCGCCCGGTTGCCGAAGACGTCCTCGAAGTCGCGGTAGGGGCCGTCCACCGACACCGTGAGCTCGTGGGAGAGGAGCTTCTGCAGCCGGTCGTCGATGGGCGCCAGGCGGAAGAGGTGGGTGCTCCGCTCCACCGGCTCGCGATACCGGTAGGTGGTGCGGTGCACGACCCGGTAGCGGCGCGCCTCGGCCTTGGCCGGGCGGGGCATGTCCCGCCGCTGCGTGCCCGGCAGGAAGGGCTGCTCGTTCGCCGAGCCCCGCGGGACGAGCACCTCGCGCACCGCCCCCTGGCGGACGAGCACCAGGTTCCCCGACGGCACGGCCCGCCACTCGCGCGCCTCCCCGTCCACCTCGAGCGGCTGCGAGCTCACGACCACGCCCTTGCGGCTCTTCACCCCCCGCTTGCCGAGGTCGACGAGGAGCTCTCCGTCGCCGAAGGTCAGGCTCTCGTAGGGCGGCTGCACCTCCCAGAGGTAGATGCCCGCCGAGTCCCGGTCCGAGTAGACGGCGAGGTCGTGGCCGTCGGCGAGCACGCAGGTCAGGTTCCCGTGCTCGTTCACGAGCGAGAGCCACTCGAGGAGCACCCTCGGGTCCGCCTGCCCCAGGCTCGCCCAGCCCCGCTCCACGAAGCGGTTCATGAGCTCGCAGAAGATGAGCTCGGTGTCGGTCGACCCCACCGGCTCGAACGGCGCCCCGGGGCGCGTCTGAAGCCGGTGGCGCAGCGACCCCGCGTGCGCGAAGAGCCAGTCACGCCGGCCCCAGGGGCGCTGGAAAGGCTGGGTGTTCGCGTCCGAGAGCGCCCCCCAGGTGGCGCGCCGGATGTGGAGCAGGAACAGCGAGCTCTCGAGATGCTCCCAGACCTTCACGAGCTCGGACCGGATCGATCCGTGCGGAGGTGCCGGCTCCTTCAGGACGGTCGCGGAGGGCTCGCCACCGGGGTAGTAGCCGATGCCCCACCCGTCCGGCGGCACCTCTCCCTGCCTTAGGCAGCGAAGGTCGAAGGAGGGCGCGAGCTCGCCCTCGAAGGACATCGCGAGCAGGTTGGGCATCGCTGCGCCGTTTTACTGTGCCTGGGCCCCCGTTGCCACCTCCGGGACCTGGCCGAAGAGCTCCCGGCCGAGGACCCCGGCGATGGCGGAGGTCTCGTCGACCACCCGGGTCAGGAGGTCGTGCAGCCCCGCGGTGTCGAAGTCCCTCTGCTTCGACCCCACCCACGCGGCGAGGGCGCGCAGGCGCTCGTAGGACTCCCTGCCCGCGAGCGCCGGCTCCTCCGGCGGCCGGATCCGCTCCAGGCGGGAGGCGGCGGCGCGGAGCGAGAAGCGCACCGAGCGCGGGAAGAGCGGCTCGAGGACCAGGAAGCGGGCCACCGCGTCGGGGCTCACGCGGCCGCGGTGGAGCTTCATGAAGGGCTCGAACCCGGAGCAGGCCCGGAGCAGGGACAGCCACAGCGCCGTCTCGATGACGTCGTGGGCGTCGATGGACCGGAAGGCGTGGTGGTGCACGTCGAGGATGCGCGAGGTCTGGCCGGCGCGCTCGAGCATCACGCCCAGGAAGATGAAGTGGAGCGCGTCGTCGTGGAGCATCGTGCCGCGGACGATCCCCTGCAGCGACTGCGCGGAGGTCCGGATGCGCCGGTAGAAGGAATGGCGGTCGTCGCGCCACTCGGCGCGCGCCCGGGGGCTGAGCACCCACAGGTGGAGCGCGTTCAGCGCCTCCCAGGCTTCCAGGCTCACGACCTCGCGGATGGAGCGTGCGTTGTCCCGGGCGGCCGCGAGCGACCGGCGGATGGAGCAGGGGTTCTCCTCGTCCCAGGTCAGGTACTCCTGGACGCGCTCCCCCTCGTCGGCCGCACCCGCCCCGAAGCGGGCGAGGAAGCGCTCCTCCTCTCCGGAGACGATGATCACCGGGAGCCAGGCGTGGCGGGGGTTCACGCCCGCGTCGAGCGCCAGGTTGCGGGTCACGCCGAGGACGCGGGCCGAGCTCTCCGCGCGCTCCAGGTAGCGCCCCAGCCAAAAGCATTGGTCGGCGACGCGCGAGATCATGAGGCCTCCGACTTGAGCACCCAGGTGTCCTTCGAGCCGCCGCCCTGGCTCGAGTTCACGACGTAGGATCCCTCGACGAGCGCGACCCGGGTGAGGCCGCCGGGCAGCACCCAGGGCCCCTCGCGGCCGTTCAGCACGTAGGGCCGGAGGTCGACCCGGCGCGCCTCGACGCGGCCCTTCCCCTCGACCCAGGTCGGGCAGGTGGAGAGCTCGAGGCGCCGCTGGGCGATGTACTTCCGCGGCTCGGCCGCGACCCGCCGCCGGAACTCCTCGACCTCCGCCGCGCTCGCCTGGGGTCCCATGAGCATCCCGTAGCCGCCCGCCTCGTCCACCGCCTTCACGACGAGCTCGGCCATGTGCTCGAGCACGAACCTCCGGTCCTCGTCGCGCGCGCACACCCAGGTGGGCAGCTGCTCCAGGATCGGCTCCTCCGAGAGGTAGTAGCGCACGATGTCGGGGACGAACGGGTAGACCGCCTTGTCGTCGGCGACCCCGTTCCCGGGGGCGTTCGCGAGCGTGACGTTGCCCTTCGCCCAGGCCCCCATGATCCCCGGCACGCCGAGCAGGCTGTCCGGCCGGAAGACGCGAGGGTCGAGGAAGGTCTCGTCGGTCCGCCGGTAGACGACGTGCACCCGCCTCGGCCCGCGCGTGGTGCGGCAGTACACCATGTCGCCCTCGACGAAGAGGTCCTCGGCCTGCACGAGCTCGAGCCCCATGGTGCGCGCGAGGAAGCTGTGCTCGAAGTAGGCGGAGTTGTACGGGCCCGGCGTGAGCACGACCGCCGTCGTCTCGGACGGGTCCACCGGCGAGACGGAGCGCAGTGCGTCCGCGAGCCTCGACGGGTAGACGTCGACCGGGCGCACCCGCCCGGCGTCCATGCACTCCGGGAGCACCCGCTTCGAGATGATGCGGTTCTCGAGCACGTAGGAGACGCCCGAGGGAGTGCGGAGGTTGTCCTCGAGGACCCGGAAGACCCCGTCGGGCCCCCGCACGAGGTCGATGCCGGCGATGTGGATGCGGACGCCGCCCGGGGGTCGCACGCCGCGGAGCTTCGGGAACCAGCTCTTGGAGGCGAGCACGAGGTCGCCGGGCACGGTTCCGTCCCGGAAGATCGCCTGGTCGCCGTAGAGGTCGTCGAGGAACAGCTCGAGCGCGGCCACGCGCTGGGCGAGCCCGCGCTCGAGCTGCGCCCAGTCCTCGGCCGAGATCATCCGCGGAACGAGGCAGAACGGGAAGATCTTCTCGGTCCCCCGCTGGTCCGAGTAGACGGAGAAGGTCACCCCCTGGTTCATGAGCGCGCGCTCGGCGAGCGCCTGGCAGGCCGCGAACTCCGCGCCGCTGCGGGCGGCGATGGCGTCGATGGCCTTCGAGAAGGAGGGGCGCTTGTCGCCCCGCGCGGTGAAGAGCTCGTCCCAGGTCCCGCGCAGCGGCGCGTATCCGTCGAAGAGCGATGGCGTGATTTTCATCGGCGGGTCCGGTGTCGTTCAGGTGGGCAGCGCCGTCGGAAGGCGGCGCAGATCGAGGGTGAGCCGGCTGGACGGCACGCGGCGAACGCCCCGCGGGCGGCCGGGGCGGACCACCACCCGCTCGCGGCGCCGCCGCTCGGCCTCTGCCGCGTCCGCCGGGAGCGTCTCGTACGCCCCGCCGCCGGGCTTCCAGCCGTGGAGCTCGACGCGGACCGCCTCGCCGCGCCGCTCCCACTCGACGACGAGCGGATCGTGCGGCCCGAGCCCCGGGTGCAGTCCGGGCCGGGGGGCGAAGGCGCGGTAGCGGACCGCCCCGACGTGGTTCGCCCCTCCGCCGGGCTCGAGGGGGACCTCGAGCCCCTGGGCGGCGACGCGCCCCGGGGGCTGGCCGGGCGAGGTGACGAGGAGCTCGACGCGCTCGGAGCTCGAGTCCACGGTCCGCGCCGTGGAGCGCTCCTGGGAGGCGACGTCCCCGACGAGGGGCCAGAAGTCCACGGCCGGGCGGACCGAGAGCACCGCCCCGGCGAGCTCGACGCGGGCGACCTCGGGCGGCGGGGAGAGCAGCACCGCGCGCGTCCGGCTCCCGAGGCCGAACCCCTGCGCCTCCAGGTCCGCGAGCACGTCGCGGAGGTCCTGCTCCAGGTAGAAGGGGAGCGAGACGCGGTCGTGGAGCTCCGGTCCCCAGTCGACGAGCGGATCGTCGCAGGGGTCGAGCGCGAGCCGCGCGGCGACGGCCCGGAACAGGGCCGCCACGGCGACGAGGCGCCTGGGACCGTCGGGCATGCGGAGCGAGCGGAACTCCACGACGCCCATCCGCCCGCGCCCGGGCAGGTGCGGGTTCCAGAGCTTCTCGACGTTCACCTCGGCCCGGTGGGAGTTGCCGGAGGCATCGACGAGGAGCGGGGCCAGGGTGGCCCAGATCTCGTCGGGCGCGGGCCGCTCCCGGGCCGCGAGGCGGTCGAGCGCCACGCCGAGCTCGTCGAAGAGCTCCCGCACCCCCTCGTCCGGTCGCGGCCCCTGCCCGGCGCTCCCGACGCAGTCGGGCGCGAAGGCATAGGAGAGAGACGGGTGGTGGTTCAGGTAGCGGACCATCGACGGGAGGAGCTGGGGGTGCAGGAAGAACGGGCTCCGCTCGGGCGCGGGGCCGCCGAGCGTCAGCTGCCCTCCGCCGCCCGAATCCGTGGCGTGGCCGTTCCAGCGGAAGCGCACCGGCGAGAGCCCGGCCTCCTCGGCCGCCGCGTACACCGACTCGGCGTGGTGCGCGAAGGTCGCGAGGTCCGGGGCCGGGGCGAGGTTCACCTCCACCACGCCGGGATCGGGCGTCACCGACAGCCACCGCTCGCCGGGGCCGAGCGCCGGGAGCGGCGACGGCGAACCCGCGAGCCCGGAGGGGTCGAGCGCCCGCGGCGCCTCCCCGGACTTCCCGGGCAGGTAGCGGGCACCGAGGCAGAAGCGCGGCCGCTCCTCGCCGGGGAACCTCCGCCCCTCGACGCGGACGAGGGTCGCGGTCGCCGCGAGGCGGGCGGCGAGCGCCCGGAGCAGGCTCTCGGCGCGCTCCTCCTTGTCGCCGCCCTCCGCGCGCCACAGCCACTCGGGGTCCTGGCGCGATCGGTCCGTGAAGGTCGGCTCGGCGCCGAGCCAGATCTCGAGCCTGGCGCGAGAGATCGCCTCGTCCTGGGCACGGCATTCGGCGAGGAGCTCGCGCACGGGGGCTAGACCTCCTCCTCGGGCTCGGGCATCGGGCGGTCGCCCGGGTGGCGGCGGAGGTCGAGCGTGTGGGGATACTCGGGGTGCGCCGGGGCGACCCGCGGCGGGAAGGCGAAGGGGAGCGGCCCCTCCGTCGTGAAGCGCTGGGCGCGGCGCGCCGAGGCCTCGAAGCGGGTCAGCGGCGGAGCGTCGAAGGCCCGCCCCTCCGGATGCCAGACGTGGTAGGCGCAGGCGCCGACGGACCGGCGCGCGAAGCGGTCCCACAGGTCGAGCCGCAGCGGGTGGTGGATGCCGAGGTGCGGCTGCAGAGAGGACGCCGGCGCCCAGGCGCGGAAGCGCACGCCGCCCACGTGCTCCCCGGCCGTCCCGGTCGGTCGGAGCGGGAGGGTCATCCCGTTCACGAGGACGTCGAAGCGCTCGGGCTCGAGGCCCTCGCAGCGCACCTCGATCCGCTCGAGCGAGGAGTCGACGAAGCGGACCGTGCCGCTCGTCCCCGGCTCCTCGCCGAGGACCGGCCACGGCTCGAGCGCGTTGCGGATCTCGAGCGCGGTCCCGCCCACCTGCAGCCGCCCGACCACCGGGCAGCGGAACTCCACGAAGGGGCGGTAGGCCGCCGCGGGGAGCCCCACGCCGCGCCCGTCGAGGTGCGCGAGGACCTCCTCCATGTCGCGCCACAGCCAGAACGGCAGAAGGAAGCGGTCGTGGAGCTCGGTGCCCCAGCGCACGAGCCCGTGGCGGTAGGGCTCGCGGGCGAAGGCGGCGACCAGCGCGCGCAGCAGGATCGCCTGTGCCGCGGCCATCCGCGGGTGCGGGGGCATCTCGAAGGCGCGGAACTCCACGAGCCCCTGGCGCCCGTGGGGCGAGCGCCAGTCGAAGAGCTTGTCGATGGAGATCTCCGCCCGGTGAGAGTTGCCGGTGACGTCGACGAGCAGGTTGCGGAAGAGCCAGTCGCCGAGCCAGGGCGCCGGCGGGGCCGAACGGTCGAAGGCGCGCCGGAGCGCGATCTCCAGCTCGTAGAGCGACTCGTGGCGGGCCTCGTCCACCCGCGGCGCCTGGGAGGTGGGCCCGACGAAGAGGCCGCTGAAGAGGTACGAGAGGGAGGGGTGGTGCTGCGCGAAGGTGACGAGGCTGGCGAGCACGTCGGCGCGCTGGACGAAGGGGCTCTCGAGCGGGGACGGGCCGCCCAGCGTGATGTGGTTCCCGCCGCCGGACCCCTCCTGCCTGCCGTCGAGCAGGTACTTCTCGCAGTGGAGGCCGGCGTGGAGCGCCGCGTCGAAGACGTCCCCGAGGAGCTCCGCGTAGGCGCGGCCGCTCCCGGTGGGCGGCACGTTCACCTCGAGGACGCCCGGGTCGGGCGTCACCGAGAACCGCAAGAGGTCGCCGCCCCACGGGGGCGGGTAGCCCTCGAGCCGCACGTCGAGACCGCACCCGCGCGCCGCGCGGTCGACGGCCCCGACGAGCTCGAAGAACTCCTCCGCGGTCGCGAGCGGGGGCAGGAACACGAAGAGCTCGCCGTCCCGCGGCTCCACGGCGAGCGCGGTTCTGACGGCGGCCGCCGGCGGGGGCGGCGGGCCGACCGTCCGCGAGCGCTGGACGCCGGCCTTCTCGGCGAGCTTCTCCGCCTCCCGTTCGCGCGCCTTCGCGAGCTCGTCGGCCCGGGGGTCGACGGGATAGGGCGGCTCGACCGGGTGCGGCGAAGGCGGCGGCCCCCCGAGCGCGGTGAGCGGCAGTCGCAGGCCCACGGGGGCGTCGCCGGGGACGAGGACCAGCCGGCCGCGGCGAAAGCCCCAGCGATCGGTGTGCCAGCCGCCCCCGTCGCGGGAGAGCGGGAGGACGAATCCGCTCGGCCGGGCGAGGCCGGCGTCGAGGACCCTCGCGAGCCGGCGTCGCTCCTCGGGGTCGGAAAGATCGGCGTCGTGCGGGTCGAGTCCCTCGGGCAGGTCCGCCTCGGTCCGGATGAAGTGCCAGGCGTCCTCCCATGCCGGGACGGCCGCCCCCGGGTCGAGCCCGAGGCGGGTCGCGATCGCGCGCGCCAAGGCCTCCGCCGCCGCCGGGGAGCACTCCCGCCGCGCCCCGCCCCCGGTCCACAGCGGCACCCCGCCGCGGCGGCCGACGACGTCGAGCGCCCAGCGCGGCAGGCTCTCGCCGGGATACCACTTTCCCGCCCGGCGCAGGACGACCCCGCCGGGGGCGAGCCGGTCGCGGAGCTCCTCCGCGAGGAGGAGGCCCTGGTCCCACTTGGTGGGCCCGAGCGCCTCGCCCCGCCACTCGGGCGCCTCCGGGTGGAGGCGGGAGTTGAAGGTCGGCTCCCCGCCGACGGTGAGCGAGAGCCCGGCCGCCGAGACCGCCGCGTCGGCGCGGTCCGCCGCCTCGAGGAGCGCCGTCCAGGTCGCCTCCGGGTACGGCGTCGTGGGCCGCGCCTCGTGCCCCAGGCGTCCGAGCCGGAGATCGAAGCGCACCTCGCTCGCCTGGACGTCGGACGTGCCGACGATCGGCGCGCCGAGGGACGGTCGGGCCACGCAGGCGAGCGGGATGTGCCCCTCCCCGCAGAGGAGCCCGCTCGTGGCGTCGAGGCCGATCCAGCCGGCGCCGGGAAGGAACACCTCGGCCCAGGCGTGGAGGTCGACGACGTCGCGCCCCACGCCGCGCGGCTCGTCGGGGATCATCCCCTCGTCGGTGAGCTGGACGAGGTATCCGGAGACGAACCGGGTGGCGAGCCCGCGGGAACGGAGCGCCGCGACGAGCAGCGTGGCCGAGTCGCGGCAGCTTCCGCACCCCGCCCGGAGCGTCTCCTCCGGCGTCCAGATCCCCGCCTCCTCGCGGATGACGTAGCGGACGCGCTGGTTGACGAGCCGGTTCACCTCGACGACGAGGTCCACCGTGGTGCCCGAGGCCGGAAGCCCGGCGAGGAAGGTCTCGAGGAGCGGGCCGCCCGCGAACGCGGGGTCGGTCCGGTCCCGGAAGGGTGCGAGGTCCGCCCGGAGCTCGTCCGGGTAGCGGAACGGGGTCTTCTGGCAGCGGTCGTCGACGAAGAAGTCGAAGGGGTTCACCGGCCGCACGTCGACCGCCATCTCGACGTCCACGGCCAGCTCCGGAAGCCTCGTCCCCTTCCGGAAGGTAGCGTAGGCGACGTGGTTCCCGAACGGGTCGTGCTGCCACCGGACCTCGCCCGGCTCGGTGACGCGCAGCGAGTAGGTCTCGACGCGCGCGCGGGCGTGGTTCGCCGGGCGAAGCCGGATCTGGTGGGGCCCGAGGGCGGCGGGGCTCGGGTAGCGGTAGAGGCTCTTGTGCTGGAGGAGCAGGCGCATGGGCTGCCCCGGGGCCGGTGCAAGAGCCCTGCCCTTCGAGGAGCTTCCTTCCGGGAATCCCCGGCTTGAGGATCCGCGTCGCCCGGGCGCAGCCGTGCTCGTCGAGCGGGCAGGCCGCTGACCGGATCGGCGCCACTCCGGGGGATGCCTACCCGGGCCACCCCCGGGACGGAAGCCGGACGAGCGCAGCACCGGGGCCGAGGACCCGCACGGGCGTCGCGGCGCCGTCGGCGAACGCCTCGTGGGCGGTCGCGAGGGCGCGGCGGTAGGCCGCCGTGCGTTCCTCGTCGCCGAGGCCGGCCTCCCGGTCGATCGCCTCGCGCAAGACCGCGAATCGCTTGAGGACCTGGAGCCGGAACACGTCCATCACGCGCTGCTCGTACGGCACCTCGAGCGCCTCGAAGAAGTCCTCTGCACGCTCGGCGTCCCTCAGGTCCGGGAAGGCCACGCCACTCCCCTCCGGCGCAGGACGACGGCGCCGAGCCGTGCGAGCGCATGTCCGAGGGCCCGGATGCGCCCGGCGATCCCGGGCTCCCGGCAGAGCAGGTCGCCGAGGCGCGCCCGCGGAAACGCGTCCCCGTCGAGCGCCCCGCGGGGAATCCTGAGCCAACCCGCCGCCTCGACCTCCGGGTCCATCGTCAACTCGAACGTGACCTCCGCCCTGACGCTCACGGGTCCTCCTTCCCCTAGGCCACCCGGGCCTCCCGTCCCTCCCCGTCCGCCTGCAAGGCGCGCGCCTCGCCACGCGCCACGCGGCCCGCGAACCGCCCGAACCAGGTCAAGGCCAGGCGACGAGCCGCTCGGCGATCCCCCGCATCGACCAGCCACCGTGGGCCACGATCGCCCTCGCGACGCAGAGGGACATCTCGGTGTCGTCGGTGACCTGCCCCGGGCGGAGGTGCAGCCACCCGCCGCCCACGACCTCGTCGTGGACGCCGTAGCGAGCGGCGATCTCGCCGGGGGTCATGAACTCCGCCGTGGCGCCGAGGGTGTCGCCGACGGCGAACCCCAGGAACGCGCCACGGGCGCGAGAGCGCACCTCTCCCATCTCCGTCACGGCCACGCCACGTCCCATGCGAGGGACGCGCCAGCCGGTTCAGGGGGGGCCTGCGTGCTCGAGGAGGGCGCGCGCCTCGGCGCGCCGGGGATCGAGCCGGAGGGCCTGCTCGAGCTCCCGGCGGGCATCGGCGGCACGCCCCAGCTCGAGCAGCAGGCGGCCCCGCTCGACGCGGACGGAGGCGTCGTCCGGGGCGAGCCGCTCGGCCTCCGCGAAGGCCCGGTCGGCGGCCGCCCGGTCCCCGCGCCTCGCGAGAAGGAGCCCCGCCCAGTAGTGAGGAACCGCCGAGCCGGGTTCGATGGCGCTCGCCCGCCCGTAGAACCCGAGCGCCGCCTCCGGATCGCCGGACCGCTCCTCGGCGATGCCGAGGTTCACCCAGGCGCGCCAGTAGAGCGGTGCCGCCTCGAGGGCGACGCGGAGCCGCTCCCGCGCCCGCCCATACTCCCCGGCCCCGTTGAGGGCGACGGCGAGGTTGTTGTTCACGACCGGGTCGCGGGGGGCATGGGCGAGCTCCGCCTCCCAGAGCGCGCGCCCGTCCCTCCAGTCGGCGTTCCGGGCGAGCGTCCGCGCCGCGAGGAGCGCGATCGCGAGCGCCGCGAGGCCCCGGACGGCGACGGCGGCGCCGGGATGCCGGCGGGAGAGCGCCTCGCGCGCCCAGGCGGCGCCGTGCCCGGCCCACAGGCATGCTCCCACGGAGGGGAGGTAGAGAAGGCGCTCCGCCATGAGCACGCCGGTCGGGACCGCGTTCGAGACGGGGAGCAGCGCCGCGAAGACCCAGAGGATCCCGATCGCGCGCACGGGGGCGCGCCGCGCGGACGCGAGGCCGACCACGAGGATCGTCGCCCAGACGGCGGCCGCCGCGAGCGCCCGCGGCGAGAGCGCGGGCGTGAAGGGGATCTTCGCCGCGTAGAAGAAGTCCAGGCCGAGCTCGCCGGGGAAGGCGAGGAGCCGCCAGTACTCGGCGAGCGCGCGGGACATGGTTCCCAGGACGATGGGCCCGGGCTGCCCCGCGAACCACGCGGCCGAGGGCGGCACGCCGGCGCCGCCGCCCGGCCGCAAGAGGAAGGGGAGCGCCACCGCCGCGCCGAGGAGGGCCGAGACGAGGAGCGCCTCCGCGGCGGCGCGCCGCCCCTCCGCGCTCCCCGGGCCGGGCCGCGCCCCAAGCCCGGCGGCCCCGGGCGCGAGCCAGGCGACGAGGAGGTAGAGCAGCGGCGCCACGGCCGCGTTCTCCTTCCCGAGCACCCCGAGCGACGCGGCCCCCAGGGCGGCCGGCAGCCGCCAGCTCCCGCTCCTCCGGGTCAGGGCGAGGAGGAGCGCCGAGAGTGCCCCCAGCGCGGCGAGGAGCTCGGCGCGGCCGACGAGGCCCGCCACCGCCTCCACGTGCACCGGATGGACCGCGAACAGGAGGGCCGCGACAACGGCGGCCTCGCCGGCGCGCGCCGGGGCGACGGCGCCGACGACGCGGCGGGCGAGCGCCAGGACGAGGAGGGCCACGGCCGCGTGCAACAGCGCGTTCCCGACGTGGTAGCCGGGAACCGCGCGGCCGAACGCCGCGTAGCTCGCGGCGTAGCTGAGGGTCGTGAGTGGCCGCCACAGGCCGGCGTTGGTCGCGCTCCCGCCCGCCTCGTACCCCGAGCGGAGGGCCCGGCCGACGTCGAAGCCGGTCACGACGGGGTTGTCGAAGATCACCCAGCCGTCGTCCAGGACGGGCTGGTTGAGGAGGGTGTTCGCCTGGCAGAGGAGCGCGACCGCGGCGACGGCGAGCGCGGGCCTCGCGGCCGCCCACGAAACGAGCCGCGCCCGGGTCCCGCCGAAGCCTCCTCGCCTCTCCGCCATGCGCGCCGGCGCACGGCCGGCGAGCCAGAATCGGGCGAAGGCGCCTCGAATTCAAGCGCTGCGGCGGGCTACTCCCAGCGTGCGTGGAACCGCGGGTCGCTCCCGGGACCGGCGAACTCGAGCTCCACGCGGCCCTTCACCTTGCAGGCGTCGAAGATGACCTCGAAGCCGCCGGCGACCGAGACGAGCCAGTCGCGGTCCTGCGCCTCGGCGGGGAGCTCCTCGAGCACCATCCGCGCCTCGCACGAGGAGACCTCGAGGAGGCGGAGCGCACCGCAGTCCTTGAGCGCCGCGGAGTAGGCGCGCGGCAGCACCTTGCAGCCCGCCGACGGGCTCAGGCCGAAGACGGCGATGACGCCCTCGAGGAAGGGCCGGAAGAGCGAGCCCTGCAGCGACCCGTTGACGGCCGCCCGGCTCCAGCCGCGGACCGCCTCCTCGCCCGCCACCGCGCGGATGGCGTGGACGATCTCCACGACCAGGGCGTGCGGGAGCCAGTCGACGCGGCTCGACTCCTCGATCTGGCAGACGGTCGCGGGTGCGACCTTCGCGAGCACGGCCTTTCGCGCGGCGGGCCCGAGCCATGCCAGCGCGGCGATGTCCTCCTTGAGCTGGGACGCGCGGATGCTCGCCACGGTCTTCCCCGTCGATCGAGGCTAGCAGAGCTTCACGGCGAGGCAAATGCGCAGAGGCGCCCTGTCCCACAGGGCCGCACATCGCGCGAAACCGGTGCGCCTCGCTCACCCCTGGCGGCGCAGGAAGTCGAGCGCGAGGACTCCGAGGAGCACCAGGGCCAGGGCGACCTTCACGACGGCGCCGGCGAGGAAGCCCAGGAAGGCGCCAACGCCGGCGCGCGCCGCCCGCCGGAGGTCGGGGTCCTTCGCGAACTCGAGGAGCATGGCACCGACGGGCGGGCCGAGCAGGATCCCCGGCAGGCCGAGGAACAGGCCGACGGCGAGTCCCAGGGTCGCCCCCGCGACCGCCCAGCGGGACGCGCCGAAGACCCGGGCGCCCACGAGGCTCGCGACCAGGTCCGCCGCCGCAGCGAGGAGAGCGACGACGGCGGCGAGGAGGACCGTCCCCCACCCCACGATCGCAAAGTGGCCCGCCCAGCCGATGAGGAGCACGCCGGCGAAGAGCAGGGGCGCCCCGGGCAGGGCGGGCAGGACCAGGCCCGCGAGTCCGGCGATCAGGGAGATCGCCCCGAGGAGGTAGAGAGCGATCTGCACGACCGTCCTTTTACCCCCGCCGCCCCCATCACGCGACCGTGGGAAACCCAACGGGGCCATGTTCGCGCCGCGTGCAACGCATAGCATTCGCTGACCCCGATGAAGATCCGGATGGCACTGCTCATGGCCGCCGGGCTCCTGCCCGCCGCGCCACGCGCTCTGGAGGAGTCACCGATCTTCCAGGTCGAGGTGCACGTGCGCCGCGCCGACGAGGGGGCGGGGGTCCTCCCGGCGGAGGGGACGCGGTCCGACCTCGCCGGTGCGGGGGTGACGCTGCACGAGGAGGTCTCGCTCGACCTCTCCTTCCGCGCCGGCGCCTCCCTGCGGCCGATCCGGGACACCGGCGCCTCGAGCTACGCCTGGAAGCGCAGCGTGCTGCACACGCGCGACTCGCAGACCGTGCGCGAGGAGAGCGGCGCGGAGGCCGGAGCGAAGCTCCTCGACTGGGACGCGGTCATCGAGCGGACCTACCGCCCAGTGGCGTGCGAGGAGCTCGTCGTGCACGACCGGGTGGAGGAGGGCCGCAGCGTGCGCTCGGTCGAGGCCGACAAGGACGCCTCGACGGTCCGGCTGCACCTCACGGCGAGCTGGCCGGGCAAGGTCCGGCTTCGGGACGCGGCCGCGGGCGTCGCTCCCTTCGTCGAGGAATCGCTTCCGACGCTGGAGCTCGACCGGTCGTTTCCCTACGAGCTCCGCTACGCGGACGCCCGCCGGCTCGTCTCCTTCGCGTCGACGACCCCCGCAAGCGAATCGCTGCCCGCGGCCGAGCGGCGCTGGAGCGTCGTCTTCAGCGTGGCCCCGCTCGCACCGTTCGGGTTCGGCCTCGACGCTCGCACCGGCCTGGACGGTGCACCGGTGCTCGCGAACCGCGTCGTGGCGGGAGGCCGGGACGTGTCCCGCGGGCTCGCGGTGCGCCGGATGCTGCGCTGGTGGCGGGTCCACGAGGCGGGGGGCGGATCCACCGCCTACGAGCGGCAGAGCGACTGGCGGGTCTTCACCGACGAGGCGAACCGCCCGATCCCCCCGGAGATCCTCCAGGAGCCCGCCGGCACGTCGAGCGGGAGCACGGCGCGGTGGCTCGTCGAGTTCCTGGAGATGGTCGACGGCCTGCCCGAGCTCGGGCTCCTCTACCACACGGTGTCGATCGAGAGCCGGGCCGAGGAGCCCCGGTACAGGCTCTCGGCATCCGAGGCGCGCTCCATCTCTGGAGAGGCGTGGTGTGACATCCGCCGCCGCTCCTCGCCGGGGATGGCGAGCCCGGAGGTCGCCGCCCGGGGGCCGCTCTCGGTCCTCCTCGAGAAGACCTACGCGAGCTCCGGACTCGCGACGCGCTGAACCCTCTCGCCGGATTCGTGGCTCTCCCGCAGGAGATCCCCGTGCGAAGCCTGCTTGCCGCCGCCCTCCTCGCCCAGGCCGCTCCCTCCACTCCGGTCGAGGTCGCCGCGGCGCCAGCCGCCTGGAAGGAGCCACTCGCGAGGGCCTCGAAGGCAGCGCGGGCCCTCCAGGACCGGCTCCAGGGGAGGCTCGCCCGGGCGCTCTCGGACGGCGGGCCGGCCGCCGCGGTCGCGGTCTGCCGCGACGAGGCGCGGCAGCTCGCGCTCGCCGTAGAGCGGGAGTCGGGCGTCCTGCTCGGCCGCACCTCCGACCGGCTCCGGAACCCGGCCAACGCCCCGCCCGCCTGGGCGAAGCATGCGGTCGCAAGCGCCGCTGGCCTGAAGGCGAGCGCCGTCGCCCCGACGGCGCTCGACCTGGGCGATCGCCTCGGCGTCCTCTTCCCGATCCCGGTGCGAGGCACCTGCGTTGGGTGTCACGGGCCGCCGGAGTCCCTCCCGGCGCCCGTCAAGCAGACGCTCGACGCCGCGTACCCCGGGGACCGTGCGACGGGCTACGCGGAAGGAGAGCTTCGCGGCTTCGTCTGGGTCGAGGTCCCGCGGTAGCCTCCGTCCGTGGAGGTGGCCACCGCCCACGCCCCGGCGTCCGTGGCGCGGCTCGCCGGGATCCCCTGGCGGGCCCTGGCCGGGCTCGCGCCGGCGCTGGACGGTCCCCTCGCGGAGGTCTTGGCCGGCGGCCCGGCGGACGCGGTCCTCGACCGTCTCCTCCGTTCCCGCCGCGCCCTCTCGAGGGTCGAGCGGCGGGTGGTCGCCGAGGCCGTCTTCGGCGTGGCGCTGTGGAGGCGGCGGCTCGCCCACCACGCCGGGAAGGCAGCTTTGCCGCGCACCCTCCTCGCCTGCCTCCTCAGGGACCTCGCGGAAGTCGAGGACGCCGAGGCGATCTGCGGGCTCCCGGAGGGCTCCCTCCCGCCGCGGGTCCCGCCGCCCCCGGCCGTGGCGGACTTCTTCTCCCTCCCCGACTGGCTCGGGGAGGTGCTGTGGCGCGAGGCCGGTGCTCGCGCGACCCGCCTCGCGGACGCCCTCAACCTCCCGGGCCCGGTCTTCATCCGCGCCAACCGGGCGCGGGTGGAGCGCGACGCCCTGGCTGCCCGGCTCGCCGAGGAGGGGCTCCTCTCGCGCCAGGGCCGGTTCGCGCCGGACGCGCTCGAGGTCGTCTCTCCCCGGCCAAACGTCCTCGCCCTCCCCTCGTACCGCGAGGGCCTCTTCGAGGTGCAGGACGAGGGGAGCCAGCTCGCCGGCGAGGCCGTGGGTGCCGAGCCCGGCGACCGGGTCCTCGACCTGTGCGCGGGCGCCGGCGGGAAGGCGCTCCTCCTCGCCGCCGCGCTCCGCGGCCGGGGCGAGGTCTGCGCCTGCGACGTGGACGCGGCCCGGCTCGATCGCCTCGCGCGCCGCGCGGCCCGGGCGCGCGCGGCCGTCCGGGTGGGCGGAGCCGCTCCCCCGGCGGGGACCCGGTTCGACCGGGTGCTCGTCGACGCGCCCTGCTCGGCCCTCGGCGCGCTGCGCCGCGGACCCGGCGAGCGGTTCCGGATCGACCCCGGCTCCTTCGCGGCTCTTCCCGCCCTCCAGCTCGACCTCCTCCTGCGGGGCGCCGCGGCGCTCCGGCCCGGCGGCCGGATCGTCTACGCGACCTGCACGCTCAGGAGCGAGGAGAACGAGGACGTGGCGATCGCCTTCGAGCGGGCCCGCCCCGACCTTCGGCGGGTGCCCCCGATCGGCCGGGCCGAGATGCTGGACGGCGCCGGCTTCATGAAGCTCCGTCCGGACCTCCACGGGACCGACGGGTTCTTCGTGGCGGCCTGGCAGAGCGCCTGACCGCCGCCGGACCGGCCTTCTGTCGGCCGAGTCAACGATCGCTTACCGCCTCGGGGGGCGCGCGCCCGGAATTCGTGTGCACGCGCTGCGTCAGGGCAGTAGATATCTCATTGATTCTAGAATCAACGGCGCCAGCCGAGCGCCCAGGGAGGAGGAGAAGAGATGAGCGAGCACGAGCGAAGGCAAGAGGACGACGTCGCCCACTCCCGCGAGGTGGCCGAGGCGGCCCGCGAGGCCGACTGGCAGGGCAAGGGGTTCCTGCGCGACCTGTTCCTCGGGCGCTTCGACTTCGGCCTCATCCACCCGTACCCGCTCGCGGAGCTTCAGGCCTCCCGCCCGGAGTTCCAGCGCTTCGAGGAGGACTTCCGCCGCTTCCTCGGGAGGGTCGACTCCGACGCCATCGACGAGCACGGGGACTACCCCGCGGACGTCATCGACGAGCTGCGCCGCATGGGCGCGTTCGGCATGAAGATCCCGCGAGAGTACGGCGGGCTCGGGTTCTCCCA
>Ga0335069_10006865_pt1 | contig 16491 bp, 14 predicted proteins | sample Lox_Sample_11_FD_206714 | JGI IMG/M metagenome (GOLD analysis project Ga0335069, IMG submission 206714) | Soil microbial communities from Loxahatchee National Wildlife Refuge, Florida, United States - Lox_Sample_1.1 | ecosystem: Environmental > Terrestrial > Soil > Wetlands | place: USA...
CGGCATACACGCGACGCTGGACGCCGCTGGCCGGGTGCGGTTCGGGCCCGACGTCGAGTGGGTCGACTCGGTCGACTACCGATTCGGTAGCGACCGCGCGGAGGCGTTTGCGACCGCGATCGAGCGCTACTACCCGGCACTCGATCGGGCGCGACTGGCGCCCGACTACACGGGAATCCGGCCAAAGATCTATGGCCCGAATGATCCGCCGAGCGACTTTCGCATCGACGGCCCCGAGCACCACGGCGTCGCAGGGCTCGTCAATCTCTTCGGCATCGAGTCGCCCGGCCTGACGGCATGCCTCGCGATCGGCGAGCAAGTGGCCGGGCTGCTCGAAGGAGACGCCACGCGCTAGACGCAGGACCGATCGCTGCGACGCAGCAACAGGTTCCGGTTTGACGCGGTGCCGTGTGGCCGCAACATATCGGACGCGAATGCGACAATCGCCCCGCAATCAAGGAGATTCACGAAGCCGCGCGTGACGCGCAAAGGCGACTGCGCATCGTCGAACGCCGCGCGCATACCGGGCTGCGATTTTCACTTAACGACCGCTCATCGAAATGCTCCGTTGCGCGTGCACGTTGGACCGCGCGCGAGGTGAGCGTTGCGCAACGACGCAACAGCGATTCGCGTGAATACCCGCACGGTTGGGTGCGAGAGCGCGAATCGAAATTCGAGTGCGTCAGAATGTGATCGCGCGCAGATCAACCGGACATTACGAGTGGCACGCTGTGCACCGGCATCGTCGAAGGACCTCGATGCCGGAGCAGGCATGCCAAGTTCGAACCCCGCGATCAGCGAAGCCGTGCGCGACGCCGGATCGTCCGCTCCTTCCTCTGCACATGCGAGGACCCGCCCCGTGCGCGCGCCCGTGAAGGGCCAGCCTCTGCTCGTCCAATGCCCGTGTCCCCGGGCGCGTCCAACCCCGCCGCCGCCGACCGAGTTCGAGATCGAAGTGCTGCAGACCGCGCGGTTCGCGGCGTACACCGGCCTCAACGCGATCACGCTCGCTAAGCGCGCGCGTCGCTACGGCGTGGCGTTCGCCGGAGCGGTCGTCGGAACCGTGGTCCTCGCGCCCTGGGAGACTGTCTGGTGGCTCGCCATTCTTCCGGCGAGCTTGACCGCGAGCCTCGGCTGGCAATGGGCTGTGCTGGCCTCAGCCGCTCGTCGCCTGCGGCGCGAAACCGGCTCTTGCTGAGGCGTCGGAGCTCGAGACGCTGGCGAGGTCAGTCGGCGAGTCGCAGATCGGGGCTGCGGGTCCCCGCGTTACGTCAAATCTCGCCGACCCTGCCCTATATATAGTGTGATCGCTGCCGCGCAGCCGGCCACCGGCGCACGGTGCGACTTCAGGACGCAGTCGCCCTCGGTCGACGCGGCAGGGCGAAATCAATTGCGGCCCGCCACCACCCGAAGTCCACGCGATCGTGCCAGTCGTCGTGATCGGCCCCGGACACTATCGTCATCTGCTTCGGTCCCGTCAGCGACTCGTAGAGTGCTCTTCCGAACCGGGCGGGCACGATGCGATCGCGCTCCGCGAGCGCGACGAGCACCGGCCCTTCGAATGCCCGAAGATTCTCGGCGCTGTCATAGCGGTCGGTCAGCAGAAGGCCGACCGGCAACCACGGGAAGTGATAGGCGGCGACTGACCTGAGTCGGTCCCACGGCGTCAGAAGGATGAGGCCCGAGACGCGCGCCCGTTGGCGCCCGGCCGCGGCGGCGGCGACTCCTGCGCCGAGTGACTCGCCAACGAGAACGATTGGACCTCCGTACAGCGCTTGCACACGGATGATCGTCTGCTCCGCGTCGCTGACGAGGCTGTTCTCGCTGAGCGTGCCGTCGCGCGGTCCGTAGCCCGGGTACTCGGCAAGGATCACGCGCAAGCCCAGTGCGGTCAGCGCCCGTGCGTAGTAAGCACGATGGCCGGCGTGACCTGCGTTGCCGTGAAACACGATCGCCGTGCCGCGCACCGATCCGTCCGGTGTGGCAATCAAGCCACGGAATGATTCTTCGGTCGGCCATGCGCGCAGCTCGGGCGACACGAGTGCCGCTACGGGCGCGCGATCCGGAAAATAGAGAAAGTGGTTCTGCACCATCGCACATCCGCAGGGCACGGCCAGGCATCTGACGATCGGCCCTAGCGACGCCCGCGCAATCGCTATAGAAGGCATTGGCGAAGATTACGCCGACCGAATGCGCCGCGGCATCGGCTCGGCCATCGCGATTCGCCCGGCCGCCATCGCTGAGCCGATCACCGTCAGTTGGACGCAGGTGGACCTAGCTGTGCACGGATGAGATCGCGATACGTCGTCGAGTGGTGCAGGTAGAACGTATCGTTCATCGGCGCATCCCGTGCCGACCCGTAGACGAGTATCACGCGGCCGGCCGGCACGAAGTCCCACGAGGCGCCCGAGCCGACGCGCCGCGAGGACCTCGATGGGCGGCGGCTCGGCAGCCGTCGCGACGCCGGCGGCAAGCATGCAGGCGACCGATTGATCGAGCTGCCTTCCCGCTCGGCCACGCCGGCTGGCCCGGCATCCAGCTAAGCACCGCGACGCTCGGAGTTCAGCGCGCGGCTGATTGCTGAACTTCACAGTGTGCAAACGGAGGCGGACGCGGTTCATGAAACCGTAGCAATTCTTGTGCCTAATTTACGCACTGCAGCACGTCCGGAGTCGCGCATCGATGGCAATGGCACGAACGGCGACCGGTGCACGTCCGGCGAACGCCGGAAGCTCGACGTTTCTCGCAACGACTTCGACACCACGGTAGCCCAATGCCCGACAACGCCTACTCGATGTCCGACTCGACCATCCCCTGGCCCCGAAGAACACTCATCCGCCTGATCGAGGCGGCGTCGGGTCAGTCGCGGCTCCAGAAGAGCTACAACAGTTACCGCGCGCATGCGCGCCCGCCGGCGGCCTTCTGGAGCGACGTCGTCCGCCTGTTCGACATCAAGGTCGTGCTCGACCCGCAATCGATCGACAACATTCCGCGTCACGGGCCGGTGATGATCGTCGCGAACCATCCGTTCGGGATTCTCGACGGCGTACTCCTGTGCTGGCTGGTCAGCCAGGTGCGCCAGGACTTCAGGATCATGCTCGACAGCGGCCGGTACGTTCCGGAAATGGGCGAGCACGCGATCATGATCGATGCGTCCGGTACCCGCCGCGCGCAGAAGGTGAACGCCGCCGCACGCAGTGAAGCGCGGCGTACGCTCGACACCGGTGGCGTGCTGATCATCTTCCCGGCCGGCGGAATCTCGACTTCTCCTGATCGATGGGGCCGCACTCCGGCGATGGACTTCACATGGCATCCGTTTGCGGCGCAGGCGCTGACCCGCGCGCAGTGCCCGGTGCTGCCCGTCTGGTTCGATGGTCAGCACGGCCGCCTGTTCCAGATCGCCAGTCACATCAGCGTGACGCTGCGCTGGGGCATGCTGCTCGGCGAGAACATGCGGCGCCTCAAGGCGCCGATCCGCATGATCGTCGGCAAGCCCATCCCGTACGCGGCGCTTCCGGAACAGCGCGATCGCTCGTCCCTGTCGCAGGACCTTTGCTACCGGACCTACGCGCTCGGCGGCATCGACGCCTCCGTACCCGGGCGTATTCGCGGCTGGCCGAAGGCGCTGCAGCCAAAGACTGCGCGCCCGGCTGCGCGGGCAGCGGCGCGACCGCCTGCGCTGCCGGAGCTGTCTCGGGAGCGCGCCTGACGCCGACCCGCGCGTTGGGCGGAGTCGAGTCGGCGTAATGGGCAGTCGCGCTCCGGATGCGCGGCGATTACGCGCCCGCGCCGCCGCGCATGCGGTGTGCGGTGCACCATCCCCTCGGCGTGTCGAACGATCCGGGGCTGCGAAATCAGCCGGCCGGCCGCTTACCAACGAGCTCGTTCAGGCGCGCGGTGAGCTCATCGGGCGTGAATGGCTTCGGAAGGAACGCTGCGCGGTCACTGGCAAACAGAGCTCGATGGCGCGGATCGGGCGCGTAGCCGGACATGTAGAGGACTTTAAGCCCGGGCCGCAGCTCAGTCGCCCGGGCGCCGAGCTCGACGCCACTCAATCCCGGCATCACGACGTCGGTCAGCAGCACGTCGATCCGAAACGTGGGATCGCCCAGCAACGACAGCGCGTGCTCGGCATCGCGGGCCGCGATGCCTTCGTAGCCGCTCAGCGTCAGCGCCTGGAGCAGCATGCTGCGAAGGTCGTCGCGATCCTCAACGAGCAGAACGGTCCCGCTGCCCGGCCCGATGGCGGTCGCGGCCGGGCGCTCGCGTTCCTCGGCGCGGGTGGTCAGTCGCGGCAGGGTGATTCTGAATGTGCAGCCCGCGCCGGGACTCGTATCGAGACTGATCGTGCCGCCGGCCCCGGTGACAATCCCGTAGACAGTCGAGAGCCCGAGACCCGTACCGGCGCCCTCCTTCGTCGTGAAAAATGGCTCGAACGCACGCGCCCGCGTGGCTTCCTCCATCCCGACGCCGGTGTCGGCGACCGTCAGGGAGACGCTGGAATCCGTACCGCGCTTGGTCTCGATCAGCAGCTGACCGCCGTTCGGCATGGCGTCGCGCGCGTTGACGGCGAGGTTCATCAGTACCTGCTCGAGCTGCGAGCGGTCGGCCCAGACGTTGCCGGCGTCGTGCGCGAGAGTCAGGCGCAGCACGATGTCATCGCCGATCACGCGCTCAATCATCTGCGCGGTTTCCTGGACTACGACGTTGAGGTCCAGCACCTCGTTGCGACCGACCTGAGAGCGGCCGAACGTCAGGAGCTGTTTCGTCAGTGCTGCAGCGCGCTGACCGGCATTGATGATCCGCGCGAGGTCGGCGAAAACCGGGTGCCCGGGACCGAGCTTGCGTTGGGCGAGCGCCGCCTGCCCGAGCACGACGCCGATGATGTTGTTGAAGTCGTGCGCCACGCCGCCCGCGAGACGCCCGAGGGCCTCAACCTTCTGCGTGTGCCGCAGTTCGCGCTCGAGCTCCGTCTGTCGCAGGCGCAGGCGTTCCTCCTCGCGCTGGCGCGCGAAGAAGTCCGGAATCCGAAAATGAGCTGCGCGCGGTGCGATGTCCGGATGCGCTGCAACGTAGGCGGCAATCTGGTCCGAAATTCGCTCCGGGGGCGCCATGACGAAACGACAGGTCTCGTCACCCTTGGCGCGGCACAGCAGCTCCGCCGCCACCAGCTTCGGACCGAAGCTCTCCTCGCACCATCCCGAAGAGTAGCCGGCGTTCATGATGCACACGGGCACGTCGCTGTGCCGGTTGCTGCGCACCCACGCATCCGACTCGAACGAATACGGGTGGTCGTAGACGAGGCAAAAGTCGGCGTCCGGCGAAGGGCGCGATTCCGCAGAGATCTCGACAAAGGCCCAGCCGGCATGCGCGAAATGCACCGGTCCCGCGGACAGCCGCGCGATCGGATCGGTCAGCTGCATCCGGTCGTGGAAATCGTGGGCATCCGTCCGTCCCATCGCGTGCGCGAGGTCGAACAGGATCGAACGCGAGAATTCGTCGGCCTCGGCGTGGCGGTCCGCGCCGTAGAGGGACCGGACCAGGTCAAAGAACTCGATCGACAGCGACGCGGCGCGCAGCAGCACGTAGCGCTCGCCGTGGATCTCGATCGTGCCGCGGGTGGGATCGTCGACCCGCTCACTGAAGAAGCGCGAGACGACCTCCTCGGCGCGGGCGAATACGCCCTCCATGAGATCCGGAACCCGAACGGTCTTCACTAGATCGGCGGCCCGTGTGGATGCGGCGGTGCCAGTATTGCATAGCGCTCGCCGGCGGAGCGAGCGACGGTGCACCGTCGCTGACTTTCGTTCACGACTCGCGCGGCAGTCGCTACGTCGTCGTAACCCCAGCGAGGAGCGAGCGCCAGCCGAGGCCGGAAAGCGTGCCGCTCAGCGGCACGTATTCGGCGCCGACCCAGCCAGCGTAGTCGGACGCGCGGATGGCGTTAAAGACGGCGCGCCAGTCGACGCGGTCGGTTCCGGGCTCGTGACGTCCGGCGCAGTCGGCGATCTGCACGTGTCCGACGTGCGGCCGCCAGCGCTCCCACGCCTCGCACGGGTCGAGGCCCATCCTCGTGGCGTGGTAGACGTCGAACTGCAGGCGCACATGGGCGCCGGTCCGGCGAAGGACCGACACCGCCGTTTCGAAGTCGGTCACGCAGTAGTCGGGGCGGTCAGCCGGATTCAAGGCCTCGAGCAGCGGCGTGACGCCGTGCGCGGTGCAAAGCTCGGCAGCCATCGCCAGGCGCTCGACCACACGGTCGAGGCCTTCGGCCCAATCCGCCGCGCCACTTCGACCCGCGAGAACGTTGATGCACGGCGAGCCGAGCGCCATCGCGTAACGAAATCCGCGCTCGAGCTCCGACCGGAATAGATCGGCCGCGCCCGGCAGGCAAGCGAGCCCCAGAGATGCGGGATCCGGGCCGATCGGGGCATTGATCAGGGCGACCTCAATCCCCGCGGCCTCGGCCGCGCGCGCGAGGACGTCCGCGGGTTCCGCGTACGGGAACTGCAGTTCGACGGCGTCGAATCCCGCGTCGCGGGCGGCAGCAAAACGATCGCGAAGAGGCCACTCCGTAAAGAGCATGCTGAGGTTGGCGGCCAGCTTCAGCATGCAGACTCGCGCGCCAGCAGTGCGTAGAACTCCGGAAGCAGCGAGATTTCCAGCTGCCCGAGGCCATGCCCGCCGGCGAGCTGGTAGGCGCGCGCGGTGGCCGCAGCGATGCAGGTCGGTTGTCCGAGGGCACGCGCCGTCTGGTCGACGAGTTCCGCGTCCTTGCGCATGGTGCCGACCGACCCCGTGCGCGGCCCCGAGACGCCTGCCGCCATTCGCCGGCCGAAGAGCCTGAGCAGGGCGGAGTCGGCGTAGCCGCCCGAGAGGGCCTCAGGGATCGTCCCGCCATCGATTCCGCCCGCACGGCCAACCGCGATCGCCTCGGCAATCGCCAGCAGCCCGGCCGACACGATCAGCTGGTCGCACAGTTTCATCGTCTGGCCGGCGCCGAGTTCCCCGACGCGGATGACGCGCTTCGCAAGTGCGTCCAGCACGGGCCGGGCGCGATCGATGTTCTCGATCGTCCCGCCGCAGAAGATGATCAGCTCGCCGGAGGCTGCTCCGCCGGGCCCGCCCGATACAGGCGCATCGAGCCACGCAAAGCGTCCGACTGCGCTCGCCCGCTCGGCGAGACGCCTCGTTGCGTCCGGGCCGATCGTAGAGAAGTCGACAATCAGCCGCGGGCCGTCGAGCGTCCCGGCCGACGCCACACCGGACGCCCCGAACATGACATCCCCGACGGCCTCGGCGTTCGTGACGCAAAGACAGACAATGCCTGCAGCGCGGGCCGCCTCGGCCGGCGATCCTGCCGCGCGCGCCAAGCCCGACGGGCGGTCGCAGCTTGGCTGCGTCGCGGTTCCACACGGTGAGCGCAAAGCCTCGCTCGAGAAGTCGCCGCGCCATCGCAGCCCCGAGAAGTCCTGTTCCGAGCAGTGCGACACCAACCGACGACTCAGTCACGTTCAACTCCCGATGGCGGTCCGGCGCGTTCGGTCGCGCGACTACACGCCAGCTTCGCACGGCGTTCGAACCCCGCGCGGTGGCTGCGGCAAGTGTAGGCGGGCCGGGTCGCCGGAGTGAAACGGCGTTGCGCTCGAGTCCGGCCGCCGCTGTTCCTGGGGGCCGCCCGGACGGGCGCGCCTAAACCGGGCGCTGGCCCGTAAAGGCATCGAATCGTCGCGGATCGCCGCCCGGAGTCAGCTGGAGCGCGATCGTCACAAGATTCGACCTCGCGACGCCTAGCTCAGGCGATCACCGCGGCTGGCCACTGCGCGTGCGTGCAAGCTCGCACAGCGATTGATTGCGTCGTCCTGCCGCGCCCGATGCCGGAACTTCGGCAGATCGACCGTCGTGATCGGCCCGCCGGTTCCTGCACGTCTCAACGCGTGTAATGAGCAAAAGCCTCGGCGAGATCGCTCGGGTCGGCAATCCGCCAACCGCGGCGTGAGAATTCGGCCCACTCGTCGGGCGTCGGGAACGTGTAGTACGCGCCGCTCCCTGCGGGCTGCGGCGTGCGGCGCGGCGAGCGCCCGCCCGCGATATCTCCGACGGCTGCCGCCAGGAGCCCGATGCCGCCGGGATAGAGCGCGAGTACGTGCCAAAGCAGGGACCGCTCGCGCTGCACGGGGATCGTCTGGATGCCGACGATGTCGCCGGTGTCGATGGTGCCGTCCTGGATGTAGTGAAGCGTGCAGCCGATCTCCGACTCGCCGTTCATGAGCGCGCGGAACGTCGCTAGCACGCCGCGATACGCAGGCAGCAGCCCCGAATGGAGGTTCAGCACGCCGTGCCGCGGGATCGCGATGGCCGCACTCTTGAGGATCGAGCCGTAGCGGATTGTGACGATCAGGTCGGGAGCGAAACGACGGATAGATTCGAGACCCGCGGGGGCATTTGCATTCGGCAGCGAGACCGTCGGAACGCCGCGCAGCTGTTCCAGCTCACCGAAGGAGAGGTAGCGCGTGCCCGTGTCCGGCAGCCCCGCCCGCTCCAGGATCGGAAAGAATACGTCGTTTGGCAGAGACTGCTCCGCGCACCGCAATTCAATGCGTGCCGCGGGCTCCGCCTGCTGCGACTGCGCAGCGCCGACCCGTTCGGAGAGCCCAACGAGCACGTCGTGACCGGTGAGCGCCGGAAGCAGCCGGTTGAATGCCAGGCTGCTTGCGAGATCGCGAGTGAGACAGGCGAGGATGCGCATGAGGTTTCGATAGCAAACGCCTTGCGCGAGCGCTTGTGAGCCCGCCGACCGGTGCGGGAACGCGTGGGCGGGCTCGGCCGGACGCGATAGACGCTACCGGTCGCGCCGTCGCTCGATCGCTCGCAGAAGTTGCAGGGCCAACGGCGTCAAAAAAGGGCGGGAGACCGGTTGGTCCCCCGCCCAGGTCGATCGAGCGCTTTCTACTTGAACTGCACTCTCAGGCTCGCGTACCAGAACGCGCCGTTGATCCCGAAGGGACCGCCGTTGCGCGGATAGATCTGGCCGTCAAGCGTGCCGCCCGTCAGCGTGAACAGCGGGTTGTCCGGCGACGCCGCGATCTTGTCAGGATAGGTATTGAAGACGTTGCTCCCGCCGACCGTCAGCATGTAGTGATCCATGAACGTATAGCTGACGTCGAGGTCGGTCGTGAACTTGGCACCGAACTCCTGCCCGGCCGTGATGTTGCCATTAGTGTCGCGCGCAGTCGGGTAGTCGTTCGCGTCGACCCATGAGCCATAGTAGTTCTCGCGCAAGTTGAGCGACAGGTTGCCGAGCGCCCAGTTCGCGAACAGCGTCGCCCGATGGTTGGGGGCGAGTCGCTGAATGTCGATGAGCTGGTAGCTGCCGATCGCCGCAGGGTCGTAGCTCGTGGCCTCGCTCTTGTTGTAGTTGTAGGCGAGCGAGAGGTTGAGCTTGCCGCCGGCCAGGTTCGTGCGGTAGGTGCCGACGAGGTCCACACCCTTGGTCGAGGTGTCCAGCGAGTTCGTGAAATACTGCACCGAACCGCCAGCGCCGACCCCTGCAAGCTCGGGCAGCGCGGCGATGTCGGCGTCAGTCACCGTGTAGCTCTTCGAGATGAAGATGCGGTCTCGGACGTTGATCTTGTAGAGGTCGATCGTCGCCGTGAGGTCGCTCGTAGGCTTCAGCACGATACCAGCGCCAAAGTTCGTCGATCGCTCGGGCTTGAGCGGCTTTGCCCCGTAGTACTGAGCAACCGCGCTCGTGACCGGGAACGTGCCCTGCTGCAGGGACGTTCCCTGAAAAAACGTCGTCGTCAGCACCTGGGTGTTGTTCTGTCCGGGCGACGGCGCGTGGAAGCCGCTGCCGGCGGTGGCACGCAGCGCAACCATGTCATTGATGTGCCAGATCGCGTTGAGCTTGCCCACCGTGGCGCTGCCGAACGACGAGTAGCTCTCGTAGCGGACCGCCGATCCGACGCTGAGTTCCTTGGTGACGTCGCCTTCGAGGCCGAGGTAGACGCCGTGGCTGTTCTGGCTATGCGACCCGGCATAGAGCGTGCTCGTACCACCGTAGCCACTCGCCGCCGGCGATTCCGCGACGGTGCTCGTGCCGTAAGGGCAAGCGGCCGGTGCCAGATTGGCGCAGGACGTGTAGACGCCCGGCGCGGTCTGGACGTACAGGGGGTGCGGCGCGGCGTACGGGCCGGAATCCCAAGACTGGTCGTCACCCGGGGTCGCAGTGAACTCCTCGCGACGGAATTCGAACCCGCCGGACAGGGTCAACGGGCTCGCCAGGCCAGCGTTGATCCCGTAGGTGAGATCGAGGTTGGTGTCGAACTCCTTCTGGATCAGCTTGCCGAACTCGAACCTCGTCTGCGACGCGCCGCCGAACGACGGGCTGATCGAGTCGTACATCGACAGGTCGAGCGTGTTGTCGCTCGAGGACACGGACAGGTCGTAGCCGACGCCGTCCGTGGTCTTGCCCTTCAAGCCCACCGTTCCGTACGCCTCGCTGGAGTCACCGACGAATCGTGGCGTGAAGCCGCCCGGATAAATGGAACTCAGATTGAACACATTGTTGTCCACCACGTACGCGCCGGACGGGCAGGTTGCGTTTCCCGCCGGGCACTGCGTCTGGTAGTACGGGTGCTGGAAGAACGACCGGCCGCCCATGTCGATTACGTCACCCGTCGTGGTTGTGAACGGGCGGGTACCGATCAGTGACGAGCGAAAATTGAAGCTCTCGTCCGTGTGATTGGACGCTACATTGCCGAACAGGTAGATCTGGCTCGTGTCCGTGACATTGAAGGCCGAGTTTAGAAGCAGCTTGTAGCCGCGGCTCGGCGACTGGCCCCAGATCTGCGCCGGCAGCGGATAGTTGGGTAGCTGGTTGGCAAGGGTCGGGTTCTCGGTGGCGAATACGGCTGCGACCGGGCGCGTAACGCCGCGGCTGGTCTGGCCGTCGTCGTCGTACTCGGCCGACAGGTTGGCGAATCCGACGTTACCGAACCTGAGGCCACCGTTGAAGGCGTATTGGTAGCTCTTGCCGTCGCTGTGGTCCTGATAGTTCCCGTAGCGGGCCTGAACCTCAAACCCGGCATCGTCGCGCAGACCGTAGTTGAGCACGCCGGCAATGGCGTCGGACCCGTACTGCGCGGTTGCGCCATCGCGGAGCACTTCGAGGTTCTTGACGGCGATGGACGGGATCGAGGACAGGTCCGAGCCCTGCGATCCGAACGCGAGCTCGGTGTCGCCGCCGGCGTAGACCTGGACGAGCGCCGAGCGGTTGAAGCGCTTCCCGTTGAGCATCACGAGAATCTCATCTGACGGCAGACCGCGCAGCGAGGGCGCGCGCACCAGGCTCGACGCATCCGAGATCGTGTTCTGCCCGACGAAGAACGACGGGACGACGTTCTTGAGCTGGTCGAGCATGTTCGCCGCTGGCTGCGTTTGCAGCTCGGCGCTCGAAATGATGTCGACCGGCGAAGCGGAATCGGTCACGGTGCGATCGGTACGACGCGTACCGGTCACGATTACCTCGCCGATTTCGCTGCCGGGCGACCCAGCCGTACTCGCGCCAGCAGCCGGCTTTTCCTGGGCACCGGCCATGTTCATGGCCAGCGCAAGGACAGCGAAGGTCCCCAGTGGCAAGAGATGCTTCATGCGTGATCTCCCTGTTGGATCTCGAGCGTCAACGCGACCGGCGCACCCATCCGATGCCCCGACTCGCAGCATTCGTCGCGGCGCCATAGCGGCGACCGCGACTCCCCAAGGCCTGGACACGTCGCACGACCCGAAGGCGCCATTGGCCGACGCGGCTGCGGCGACGGATTCCCGTCAAGCTCTTCCGCCATCCCCTCAGTTCGGATCCGGACCCGCCCGCAACATCGGTCGCAGCGCGCGTCCGAGACCCGATGGACGTTATCTTCGCGCGTTGCTATTTCGCAACGACGCTATCTGTTGTGTATCCGAGTGTAGGTGCGCTGAAACCGGCTTGCAACAGCCGCGAGCGAGAGGTGCATGTGGCGGGAACCGAACCAGGACCCGGTTCGTCGTTGTCCCGCAACACCCCTCTTAGGGCCTCGCTGGGGCGATTCGGGCCGCCGCGGCTGGGCGCAGCCGACCTCAGGGCGCCAGTAGCTCCACGGTTCGCGGTCCCGCGAGGCCGCCGAAGCGCTCATCAACCGCAATCAACCGATCGTCGGCGCCCCGTCGGCGCCCGCTTGCGATCAGCGTCGCCGCGTCGTGGAGGGCCGAAGCGAGCTCGGAGTCGAGAGCGCGTTCGCATGCTTCGGCCGCTGCACCCGCGGGGGCGACGCCCTTGAGAAGCACGCGCAGCGCGCGCCTCAGCGCCTCGGGAGGTGCCACCTCATGGTCGAGGCGCGGCTGAATGAAGTCGTCGAGGTTGGAGACGCAAGAGCGGTACAGCGAGCGCACGCTTCGGAGCTGATCGTAAGCGTGCGGCTGGTCGCGTTCGCCAGTGACGAACACGAGGGGTGACGTCCGGCGAAACCGCTGGAACAGCTCCCGCGGCGGAAGCGGGGCGTCGGGGTTTCCGATCGGATCGCTCCCGGCGTCGAGGAACGCGCCTCGAAAGTTGTCCGGATAGCCGAGTGCGAGCCGAAGCGCAACGCGCGAGCCTCCCGAGAACCCGCCGACGTACACGTGCTCGGAATTGATGGAGTAGCGGCGCAGCACGTTGTGCGCGGCCAGCAGTACATGGGGTGCGCGGCCAGCGAGCGCCATCTCGTCGTTTCCCGAGCGTTCGGCGCTGACGAAGATCACGCCGAATTCATCGAACACCCGTCCCTACCCGTCCGGCAGGTTTGCGTCCTGCCACGGAGGCACGAACACGAGCAGCGCGTACCCGCCCTCGGGCTGCCGCGGCGGTACGTGTACGGTGAAGCGCTCGGCCGAGAGCTCGACAGGCCGCCCGGCAAAATGAAGCCGCCTTCGCGGGCTGCCCGGTGCTTCTGCCGGGAGCCAGTCAGAACGGCAGCGGCTGCAGGTCGGGCTCGACCCAGGTGCGACGCGCCGCGACGGAGAAGAGCAGCGGTCGTGACCAGTACGTGAGCAGCCAGTCGGAGCGCCCGAAGGGCGAAGACAGGAGTGCCGCGAGCGCACTCGACAGGCTCGCATCCGGTCGCGCAGCAAGCCATGACACTGCCGCGCGCAGCGAGGCGATCGTAATCGTCTCGTGGTAGCCGCTCGTGTCCGTGTTCGCGACGCCGGTCTGCTCGTTGTAGGCCCGGATCAGGCGCGGCATCTCGGCGTACGCGTCGTGCTCGGGACGTTTGAGCAACCAGAGCGCGGCGGCGAAATGCGCTGCGTGCGTCCATTCGGGCTTGGGAAGGGTACGGTCGATGAGGCCGCGGCCAATGCGCTCTATCGCCTCGTCGGTCAGGTGAATCATGGTCAGTGCTCCTGTCATGAGTGAGGACCGGACGGAGCAACGGCGAAGCCCCGCCGGGTGCGGGGCTTGCGACTGTCGAATCCGAAACGAGTGGGAGTGATCAGGTCTCGGGGCGAACGCGCGCAAACGCCGCACAGACGCAGCGCTGCAGTTGCTGGACGCGATTCAGCCGGACGACCATCCAAGTAATCTAGCGTCGGCTCGTCGTGTGGTCAAACCGTCGACCTCAGCGATCGCCGGCTGCACGCATCCGACGGCAGGCGACACGTATTCCCGTTATCCACAGTCGGCGTGCGGCGACAACGTCGACGCAAGACGGTCCCGCAACCTTGCCCCATCACCGGGCCGAATCCTTATATAACCAGCCGTGCGGCCCGGCCGACTGTGGCGGGCGCCGCACCGATTCCGTGCGCGCTACACTGGTCTGCGATGCTCGACTACGCCCTCTACATTCCCGCCGGCCTCCTCGTCGGCATGCTGGTGGGTCTCACCGGCGTCGGCGGCGGCTCGCTGATGACGCCGATACTGGTGCTGCTGTTCGGTCAGGCGCCTACGGTGGCGGTCGGTACCGACCTCATCTTTGCGTCGATCACCAAGCTCGCTGCGACGGCATCCTTCGGATACAGCCGGCGCGTCGACTGGCCGGTCGTTGGCCGGCTCGCAGTCGGCAGCCTGCCGGCCTCGGTGGCGGTGCTGCTGTGGTTCTGGCTCTCGGGAGGCACTGTCGCGGGCGTCGACCAGCTCATCATGAAGAGCCTGGCCGTGATGCTCGTCGTTACAGCGCTCGGCATGCTGATGCAGGCGTCGCTGCGCCGCCTCGGGCTCAAGGTGACGTCAACCTCGCTTCGTCGGACCGAGCGCTGGACGCCGGCGCTCACAATCATCACCGGCCTACTCCTCGGAGCAGCCGTGACGCTGACCTCGGTCGGCGCGGGCGCACTCGGCGTCGTTGCACTCCTCTATCTCTATCCGCTGCGCCTGACCTACGATCGCCTCGTCGCGACCGATATCGCGCACGCGCTGCCGCTGACGCTTGTCGCCGGTCTCGGCCACGCGACCCTTGGGCACCTGAACCTTCCGGTGCTCGGCTTCCTGCTGATCGGCTCGATTCCCGGGGTGCTGATCGCATCGCGGCTCGCGATCCGACTGCCGCAGCGCGTGACTCGCACGCTGCTCGCGATCGTGCTCGGACTCGTCGGCGGACGGATGCTGGTCGGCCTCTGAGCGTGCGCTCAGCCTTCGTGCAGGCCGCACTCGCGCTTGAGCCCGAAGAAGCGCAGCCCTTCCACGCAGCCAGCCTCGGACAGCGACCGCGTCGTGTGCCAGTCGCCGATCGACAGATACCCCTTGTCCCACAGCGGGTGGTACGGCAGCGCGTGCTGCGCGAGGTACTGGCCGACGTCACGGTCCGTCCAGTCGAAAAGCGGGTGAACCCTGTAGCGGCCGCGACGATACTCGATCGGCGCCACCGACGCTCGCGTAGCCGCCTGCTGGCGGCGAAGCCCCGAGAACCACGTTTCCGCTGACAGGTCGCGCAGCGCGCGTTCCATCGGCTCCCGCTTGTTCATGCGGTTGTACCGGTCGATGCCGTCGACGCCCTGCTCCCACAGCTTGCCAAAGCGCGTTTCCTGCCAGGCCGGCGAGACGTCGGAGCGCACCACCTTCAGATTCAGCCGCAGCCTCGTCGTCAACTCGTCGACGAAGCGGTAGGTCTCGGGAAACAGATAGCCCGTGTCGATCAGCACGACCGGGATCGCGGGGGCGGCGCGCGTGACCAAGTGCAGCATCACGGCCGCCTGCGCGCCGAAGCTGGAACTCAGCACGTGAGCGCCAGGCAGCAGCCGCAACGCATACTCGACGCGCTCAGTTGCGGCGAGCGCCACGAAGGCGCGATTGATGTCGTCCAGCGACCCACGGTCGCCCGGCTCGACATCATTCGGCAGCAAGCGGGCCAACGCGGCTTTCATCGGACTCGCGACTCTGGCGACGACGCGCGTGCAAACGGCAGCCTGATCCACACCGTCCAGATGGTAGCGGCGCCGGGTCGATTCGCGACAGCGTCGTTTGGTTATGCGCCCATAACGGTAGAGGCTAAGATCGCGCGGTTCGTCCAGTGGGCGGGGCCGCCGCGCCATGAACGAGATTCATCACCTTGTCGAGACGGTGGCCCTGGGCCGCTACACTCCGGGAACGCTGGCGGCGATCCCGTACGTCGTGTGCGGGGCGCTGCCAATCGCGGCAGTCGTCAGGGAATGGCGCGACGGCCAGGCTCCGCTGGAAAAGGTGGGTGCGATCGAAGCGGCCGAGTGAAACAGCGCCCGCGACGCGAAACGGGCGCGCCGCCGCCCGTCCCTACGCCGCGCCGCGCCCGAACCAGCGGCCGACCCGCCGCGCGTAGCGGTCGTACTCATCGCCGAACTTGGCCCTCAGGGCCTGTTCTTCCGGACGAATCTGGAACTGCTGGATGAGCACGACGAAAATAGGCGGCCCAAACGCAGCGCTCAGCGAGGCGAGATGAATGGCCCACCCGGCCAGCAGCAGCGCGAGTCCCAGGTACATCGGGTTGCGCGTCCAGGTGTAGATGCCGTCGGTCACGAGCGCACTCGCCGTGTCGATCGCGATTGGATTGACAGTGGTCCGCGCGCGCCTGAACTGAATCAACGCCGTCACAGGCGCGATTGGGGCGATCAGCATCAGCCCGACGCCCAGTCGGCGCCACGGGTCCGGGAACAGCGTGAGCAGCGGGACGAAGCGGTTTGCAGCCCACATGGCGAGGCCAAATAGCAGCATCCAGACAGGCGGCGGAATGGGTGAGCTTCGCATCGGCTGGACTCGCGCGAGAACGGCGGCGTTCGGACGTCGCGAGTGTAGCGGACCTGGGGCTACGGCGAGGACCAGCGTGGAGCCGGCGCTGGATCGCGTCGGCGATCGGGGCTACGACGCCTCGTGATGCACGTCGTACGCGGGCTCGCGCACGTGGGTGAAGACGCCATCGTCCTGCAGGATGATCAGGCCGCCGGACAGCGAGGTCCAGCGCCAGGCCTCGAGGTTGCGCGCGAATTCGCGTCGTTCGATGACGCCGACCACGG
>Ga0335069_10006866_pt1 | contig 16491 bp, 16 predicted proteins | sample Lox_Sample_11_FD_206714 | JGI IMG/M metagenome (GOLD analysis project Ga0335069, IMG submission 206714) | Soil microbial communities from Loxahatchee National Wildlife Refuge, Florida, United States - Lox_Sample_1.1 | ecosystem: Environmental > Terrestrial > Soil > Wetlands | place: USA...
GGGCGGGATGCGCCTTCGTGGAAGGGGCGGCGCGCCTACGGGGAACGGGGTCGCCTACGGGGAACGGGCTCGGATCGTCGCGAAGGCGCGTGTTTGGAAGCCTAGCCTGCCACCTCGCAACTGGTCAAGTGGTATTACCAATTGGAGCCGACCTCGATGGCGCTCGGCGAGCCGCGGATCCTCGGCCAGATGAAGGACGCGGCGCGTCATGCCGAAACGGCGGGCGGGGTCGCTGCCGACGCCATCCCGGGTCAGGGCTCATCGAGTACCCACCGGCCTCAGGGCTCAGCGTTCGTCGCCGACGAGCCCCGCCGCGCGGTGGAATCCCGTGTTCGCAGCCGGGACGCCACAATAAATCGCGGCGATCAGCAGCACTTCCTTCAGCTCGGACTCGGAGAGCTCCGCGGCGAGACCGGCCTTGACGTGCATGTCGAACTCCTCCCAGCGCGCTTGCGCGATCAGCATCGCGAGCACGAGGAGCCGGCGTGTGCGGTCGTCGAGCACATTGCGCGTCCAGATCTCTCCCCATGCGTAGCGGGTGATCAGATCCTGGAACTCGGCATTGAACGGGGTCACCTGCTTGATGCGCGCGTCGACGTAGCTCGCCCCGAGGACCTCGCGGCGGCGGGCGAGGCCGACGGCGTAGCGGTCGCGCTCGGTCACGGGCGCCCCGCCCGCCAGAAATTCGAGGGCCGCGTGGGTGAACACGCCCGTGGCTTCGGGGAGCGGGATGTGGGCCGAGATCAGCTCGACGCAGCGGGCGCCGGGAATCGCCGCAGCGATTGCCGTCCCCATCTCCTTCGGCGTCGCGACGTCGCGGGCGCCGGTGATCACCAGCGTGGGCACGCGGATCGACGCCAGCTCAGGCGTGAGGTCCATGTCCCGAATCGCCGCGCAGCAGCCGATGTAGCCGCCGGGATCCGCTGCGAGAAACGCCGCGCGCGCGCTCGCAAAGCTCGCGTCTGCGAGGGCGAGGTAGCGCGGCGTGAACCAGCGCTGAAGAACGGTGTCGACGATCGCCTCGATCCCGCCGGCGCGGATCCTGGCGATCCGCTCGGCCCAGGCCGTCGCCGACATCTTCGCGGAGGTGTTCGACAGGACCAGCTTCTCGACGCGATCGCCCGCGTGAATGCCCAGCCACATTCCCACCATGCCACCGAGCGAGATACCCGCGTAGCTGAAGCGTCGCGCACCGGCGGCGTCGGCCACGGCCAGCGCGTCGCCTGCAAGATCGGCGAGCGTGTATTCGCCGGCGGGCGCCTCGGAGGCGCCGTGCCCGCGCCAGTCGAACGACAACACGCGAAACCGCTTCGTGAGCGCCGGGAGCGCGGGCACCCAGAGCGCGTGCTCGGTTCCGAGCGAGTTCCCGAGCAGGAGCGGCGGCAACGCGGGGTCGCCGTCGCTGCGCCAATAGAGACGCGCACCGTCGCGAGTGACAAGAGGCACGATTGCGGTTCCTCCCTGCGCCGATTGTCGATCATTTCCACCCGCCCCGCCATCGCGTGCGCCGGCGGGGATGCGAGCCCCGATCGGCAGCGTACAATCTCGCCGGTTCGCCGGGCCGGGAAGCGAGCCGTCGAACAGGCTAAGAGGAGCGCGGGGCAAATGAGCGGACGACTGCAGGGCAAGATCGCGCTGATCACCGCGGCCGGACAGGGGATAGGCTACGCGACCGCACTGGCGATGGCGGCCGAAGGGGCACAGGTCCACGCGACCGACGTCAATCCGAAGCTCGTGGAGAAGTTCGCCGGCGTGAGCGGCATCACGGCGAGCGTTCTCGACGTTCTCGACGATGCTGCGATCGGGAAGCTCGCGGGAGGCCTGCCGCCGCTCGACATCCTCTTCAACTGCGCAGGCTACGTCCATCACGGGACGATCCTCGAATGCGCGCCGAAAGACTGGGAGTTCAGCTTCAACCTGAACGTGCGCGCGATGTACGTGACGATCAGGGCCGCGCTGCCGAAGATGCTCGACAAGTACGCGCGGACGGGCCGCGGCTCGTCGATCGTCAACATGGCGTCGATCGCATCGAGCGTCAGAGGGCTGCCCAACCGCTTCGTGTACGGCGCTTCCAAGGCGGCCGTCATCGGCCTCACGAAGTCGATCGCCGCCGACTTCGTGACGAAGGGCATCCGCTGCAACGCGATCGGACCCGGGACCGTCGACACGCCCTCGCTCGCGGAGCGCATCAGCGCGTTCCCCGATCCCGTCGAAGCGCGCAAGATGTTTATCGCCCGCCAGCCGATGGGGCGTCTCGCGAGGGCCGAGGAGATCGCGCCTCTGGTGGTCTTCCTCGCGTCCGACGAAGCTGCGTTCGTCACCGGTAACATGTATTCGTGCGACGGCGGGATGACGATTTGAAAGCCGGACGAGTGCTTCGGATAACGACCGCTGGCTGCGTTGCTGCACCTTGCCACCGGCCGCTCTCCTCGCCTTCCATCCGGCTTTCTCGCTTTCCACTTCCAACAGAAGGAGACTGAATTGAAACTGGTACGTTACGGTCCCGCAGGCAAGGAGAAGCCCGGCCTCATCGACGCCGAGGGCAAGCTACGCGACCTCTCGCGCAAGGTGGGCGACATCGACGGCGCCGCGCTCGCGCCCGCCAGGCTGAGGGAGCTCGCGAAGCTCGACGCGAAGAAGCTGCCGCTGGTGAAGGGCCGCCCGCGCCTCGGCCCCTGTGTGGCGACCCCGTCGAAATTCGTCGCGATCGGACTCAACTATACCGATCACGCGAAGGAGACCGGCTCGCCGATTCCGGAGCACCCGGTGGTGTTCTTCAAGTCGACGACCTGCATCGTCGGACCCAACGACAACGTGATGATCCCGAAGGATTCGACGCAGCTCGACTGGGAGGTCGAGCTCGGACTGGTCATCGGCCGCACGGCGCGCCACGTTTCCGTCGCCGACGCGCTCAAGTACGTCGCGGGCTATTGCATCGTCAACGACGTCTCCGAGCGCGACTTCCAGCTCAAGAAGAGCGCGAGCCAGTGGAACAAGGGCAAGGGCTGCGACACGTTCGGCCCGATCGGGCCGTGGCTCGTCACGACCGACGAGATCCGCGACCCGCAGAATCTCGACCTGTGGCTCGATGTCAATGGCGAGCGCAGGCAGACCGGCAACACGCGCACGATGATCTTCGGCGTCGCGTCCGTGGTCGCCGACGTCTCGAAGTACATGACGCTCCTTCCCGGCGACGTGATCACGACCGGGACGCCCCCGGGCGTGGGCATGGGGATGAAGCCGCAGACGTGGCTCAAGGCAGGCGACGTGATGACGCTGGGCGTCAGCGGCCTGGGCGAGCAGAAGCAGAAGGTCGTTCCGTTCAGGGCCGGCCGCTGACGAAAGCGCTTCCCGGGCGGCTGCAGGCGCGAGCGATGGGTCCCGATACCGCGAACCGCACTGAGGTTCTCTTTCCGGAGATCGACCCCTTTGCGACGGGCCGGCTCGCCGTGGACGCCAGACACGCGCTGTACTGGGAGACGTGCGGCAATCCCGACGGCGTGCCGGTCGTCTTCCTGCACGGTGGCCCGGGCGGCGCGTCGCTGCCGCATCACCGGCGCTACTACGATCCGTCGTTCTGGCGGATCGTGCTCTTCGACCAGCGGGGCGCAGGACGCTCGACGCCGCCCGCGGACTTGACCGACAACACGACGCAGCATCTCGTCGCCGACGTCGAGCGCCTACGCGAGCATCTGCGTATCGACAAGTGGCTGCTCTTCGGCGGATCGTGGGGATCCACTCTCGCGCTCGCATACGCGCAAGCCCATCCCGAGCGCTGCCGCGGTCTCGTGCTGCGCGGAATCTTCCTCGCGCGTCCCTCGGAGCTCGACTGGTTCATGCACGGGATGCGCATCGTGTTTCCCGAGGCATGGCGCGCGTTCGTCGAATTCCTTCCGGCCAACGAGCGCGCCGACATCCTCGCGAGCTACTATCGCCGGCTCACCCATGCCGATCCTGCCGTGCACATGCCGGCAGCGCTCGCGTGGGACCGCTACGAAGGCTCGTGCTCGAAGCTCCTGCCACCCGCCGACCCGATGCCGAGCTTCGACAGCGACGCCTCCACGCTCGCGATCGCGCGGATCGAGGCGCACTACTTCGTCCATCGCGCGTTCCTCGGCGACGACCAGCTGCTCGCGAACCTGTTCCGCATCCGCCACCTGCCCTGCACGATCGTCCAGGGACGCTACGACATCATCTGTCCGCCGGTGACCGCCGACACGCTCGCGCGAGCGTGGCCCGAGGCCGAATACATCGTCGTTCCCGACGCCGGCCACTCGGTGCGCGAACCCGGAATCGCCCGCGAGCTGGTCGCGGCGGTCAAGCGGATGCAGCTGCGCGCGCGCCGCTAGCGCCTAGCGCGCAACACGCTCCGGAGGCTCCATCGCAGGCGGGTCGGGGGCGCGCACCGCCCGAATCGAGAACCGAAGCGCGACCTCGTCGCCCACCAGCGGATAGGCGAACGACATCCCGAACGCGCTGCGCGAGATGCGACCGGACACCGAGGCGCCGCAAGCGTCGCTCCCGCGCCCGCCGTCCGCTCCGCAGTCCATCCCTGCGACCTCGAAGCGCACCCGCCGCGTGGCGCCGTGCAGCGTCATCTCACCGTCGACGGCGACGAGCCGCGAGCCTTCGAAGTCGAGATGCGTCGAGCGAAAGCGGATCGACGGGTAGCGTTCCGCGTCGAACATCAGGTCGCTCTTGAGGAACGCGTCGCGCAGGTCCCAGCCGGTGTTGACAGAGCCGACGTCGACGACGAAGTCGATGCTGCCGGAGTGGCGCTCGGAATCGAGCGTGATCTGCCCCCAGGTCAAATCGAAGCGTCCCTCGTGAGTGCCGATGCCGAAGCTCGACACGGCAAATCCGACATTGGTCCGGTCGGTCGCCACGCGAAACGTCGCGGGCGCGGCCGTGGATACGCCGGACACCGCGAAGACCCCGATCGCGAGCACCACACCGCGCCAGCCGATTCTCATTGCCACACCGTCCGTTCGCCAGGATCGCCGCGCTGTTCCCGCCCGGAGATCGCGCCGCGTGCGCTATCAACAGCCGCCGCGCACCGGCTATTCCGGCATCAGGAGACGGGCGGGAGCACCATGCGCACGCGGACGACGACATCGTCGGCCACGGCAGAGGTATCCGCCCATTCTCCCTCGCCGATCTTGAACTCCAGCCGCTTCAGCGTGAACTGCCCCTCCGCGATCGAGTTGCCGCCGGCGTCCTTGCGCAAGGCAACCGGCACGACGATGTCCTTCGCCACGCCTTTGAGCGCAAGCGTGCCGGCGATCTCGTAGCGATCGCCGCCGAGCGCCCGAATCGCCGTCGACGTGAAGGTCGCGACCGGGAACTTCGCGGTGTCGAACCATGCGGCGCGCCGCGTCTCGGCCTCCGTCGCTTCGCTCGCAAGATCGATGCTCGCTAGCTCGATCTCGAGATTTGCCTTCGACCGGGCGAGATCGCTCGGCCGAAAGTCGACGTTCGCCTTCCAGCGGCGAAAACGCCCCTCGACGCTCGCGCCCATCGCCTTCGAAGCGAAGCGGATCTCGCTCTTGTCGATCAGCACACCCTCGGCCAATGCGCCGCCGGACGCGGCGAGCAGCAAGGCCGCGAGCGGCGGCACGAACGATCGGAATGGCTTCATCGCGTGGGCTCCTCGCGTCGCCCGGACAACGCAGGCAGCATTCGCACGAGCACGCGGTCGTGCTCGACGAAGTGGTGCTTCAGCGCCGCCCCGGCATGCAGAGGGACCAGCACGGCGAGCGTAAAGTTCAACGCGTGGTGCACCGATTTCAGCGCCGCCGCAAGCGCTTCGTCCTTCGCGACGAGATCGGGAAGCGCGATCAGGCCGAGGTAGATGACCTGGACGCCCGAGGCGGAGCTGAAGAGCCACCCGGAAAGCGGGATTGCGAGCATCAGCACGTAGAGCGAGAGGTGCGAGGCGCGCGCCGCGTGGCGCTGCCAAGCGGGGAGCCCTTCGGGCGGCGCCACCGGATGCGCGAAGCGCCATCCGAGGCGGGCGAGCGTCACGACGAACACCGTGATGCCGATCCACTTGTGATACGCGTAGATGCGCAGTGTCTGCGGCGCGATCGGCAGGTCGACCATCCGCATTCCGATCGTGAATCCCGTCGCGATCAGCGCGAGCGTAAGCCAATGGAGCACGATCGCAGTCCGCGTGTACGCGACATCGGTCGGTATAATCGGTCGAATTTCCGCCATGCGTGTTCCAGTGGATACGTCGGTCCTGCCGCCGCGCAGCGGGCATTCGCGGCGGCTCTCGGGTCACCGCTGGGCGTACCACGCGAACATTGGACGTTCGGCCTGCATTCCGCAACTGCCGTACGCGTGGCGCTTGGTCGTCGCTGCGGCAGCCGTCTTCGTCGCAGTCGCGATCGCCGGTCCGCGTGCGGCGCGGGCTGATGGCGCGGCCGACGCCGCCCCTTTGCCGGCGGGCGCTGAGACCGCTGCTCCGCAGTCGGCGACTTCGGCGACAGAGGCCCGGCGGCGACCCAGGATCGGCGTCGTCCTGTCGGGAGGCGGCGCCCGCGGGCTCACGCATATCGGCGTCCTCAAGGTGCTCGAGGAGCTGCACGTCCCGGTCGATTACATCTCGGCGACCAGTATGGGAGCGATCGTCGGCGGCCTCTACGCGTCCGGGGTCTCTGCAAGCGAGATGGAAAGCCTCGTGACTTCGCTCGATTGGCCAACGCTGTTCTCGGATCAGCCACCGCGGCGCGAACTCGCGGTGCGCCGCAAGCTCGAGGACGCGCTCTACACGATCCCGCTCGAGCTCGGCCTGCGCGACTTCTCGCTCAAGCTCGCGACCGGCGCGATCACCGGGCAGAACCTCGAGCTCGTCTTGCACGGGCTCACCTGGCGCGACGACGACGTCGGCAGCCTCGACAACCTGCCGATTCCGTTCCGCGCGGTGGCGACTAACCTTGTCGACGGGAGCGAGGTCGACTTCGAGCGCGGCCCGCTGTACATCGCGATGCGCGGCAGCATGTCGGTGCCCGGGATCTTCGCCCCGCTCGACCGCGACGGCAAGATGCTCGGCGACGGCGGTCTCGTGAAGAACCTGCCGGTCGACACCGTGAAGAAGATGGGCGCCGAGGTCGTGATCGCGATCAACATCGGGACGCCGCTGATGACGCGCCAGCAGCTGTCGTCGTTCGTCGGAGTCGCCGAGCAGTCGATCAACATCCTCACCGAGCAGAACGTTCGCGCGCAGAAGGCGCTGCTCTCGCTCCCGCGCGACGTGCTGATCGAGCCCGATCTCGGCGATCTCTCCACCTCCGACTTCGACAAGGGTGCCCGCTTCATCGCGCTCGGCGAGACGGCCGCGCGCGCCTCGGCTGACGCGCTCTCCCGATACGCTCTGTCGCCCGACGCCTACGCGGCGTATCGGACCGCGCTCCATCGATCGACAGCGCCCGCCGAGCCCAGGCTCGAATTCGCCGGCGTCAAAGGCACCGAGGTGACCAACCCCGAGGTCCTGCAGGCGCAGGTCGGTCTCGAACCCGGCGCCAAGATCGACTTCCCGACGGTGCAGGCCGACATCGCGACCCTTTACGGCCGCGGCGACTTCGCTCGGATCGACTACGACCTGACCGGCACGCCGCGAGAGCGCGGCGTCCAATTCGTCGTCGCCGAAAAGCCGTGGGGCCCCGACTATCTGCTCTTCGGCGTGGGATTCTCGACGGACCTGCAGGGGGAGAACACCTTCGGGCTCAGGATGCGGTACAAGCGAACCTGGCTCAACTCGCTCGGCGGCGAATGGGACAACGACGTCTCGCTCGGGACGACCAACTACTACCGCACCGAGCTCTACCAGCCAATTGATCTGGCGCAGACGGTGTTCACCGCCCCGTACGGCGGTATCGGCACGACGACCGAGAACATCTTCGCGCAGGGCGTCAAGGTCGCCGAATATCGCGTGCTCGACGAACGTGTCGGCATCGACGTCGGCTACGCGTTCGGGAGCTGGGGCAGCCTGCGCGCCGGGCCCGTGTACATCCATGAGCGAGGGGATCCGGCCGTTGCCTCGCCTCAATTCCCGGTGACGCTGGCGGACGAATGGGGGCTCGCGCTGCTCGCCCGCATCGATACGCAGGACAACGCGTTCTTTCCGCGCCGCGGCCTGCGTCTCGCGTTCTCCGGCTTCTACGGCACGCGCCAACAGCAGGACGTCGATCGCAAGGTGACACGCGGCGAGCTCGACGTGCACCAGTCGATCCCGATCGCGGAGCGCGACACGATCGACCTCGGCCTGCGCCTCGCAGCGACGAACTTCTTCGACCCGTTGATCCTCGGCAACTATCGCCTCGGGGGCTTTCTCGAGATTTCCGGTCTCCGCACCGAAGAGCTCGAAGGCTCCTACCTCGGCCGCGCGCGCGCCGTCTACCTGCACCGGGTGGGACAGCTGCCCGTGGTCGGCAGCACGTATTACCTCGGCGGATCGCTGGAGGTCGGCAACGTCTGGCAGGAGCGCAGCGCGATCTCCTTCGGCGACACGTACAAGGCGGGCAGCCTGTTCTTCGCCGCCGACACGCCGTTCGGGCCGTTCTACGTCGCTTGGGGCCACACGACGCGCGGCGACTCGACGTGGTATTTGTTGCTGGGCAGGCCGTGAGCGGTGCGGGCGAGCGCCAGCGAGCCAGGCCCGAAGGACGCGTCGCCGGGCGATTGGTCGCGGCCGGCGCTCGACCTGTCGTGGTCCAAAAGGCGCCCAAGGAGGCCGCCCATGTGTTTGCCATCATGCGCATGAGAATCGGATGAGTACCAACACCGACTGGATCGAGCGGAGCCGCCGTGCCGTCTGGCATCCGTGCACGCAGATGAAGATGCACGAAGCGCTGCCGCTCGTTCCGATCGCGCGCGGCGAGGGCGCCTGGCTCTACGACTTCGACGGCCGCCGCTATCTCGACGCCGTCAGCTCGTGGTGGGTGAACCTCTTCGGACATGCGAATCCGCGAATCCGCGCGGCGGTCGCCGAGCAGCTCTCGCGCCTCGAGCACGTGCTGCTCGCCGGCTTCACGCACGAGCCCGTCGTCGTGCTGTCCGAGCGCCTCGCCGCGCTCGCTCCAGTTGGCCTCGGTCACGCGTTCTACGGCTCCGACGGCGCATCGGCGACCGAGATCGCGCTGAAGATGGCGTTTCACCATTGGAAGAACCGCGGCCGACAGCAGAAGAAAGGCTTCCTGTCGCTCGCCGGGAGCTACCACGGCGAGACGATCGGGGCGCTCGCGGTCACCGACGTCGCGATCTTCAAGGACACTTATGCGCCGCTCGTCATGCGCAACGCGACGGTCCCTTCGCCCGACGAGCGCGGCGCCGCGCCCGGCGAATCGCCGCGCGACGTTGCTATACGCGCGGCGGCGGCCCTCGAGACGCACCTCGCCCGCAATCACGCAGGAATCGCCGCACTGATCGTCGAGCCGCTCGTGCAGGGTGCCACCGGAATGGCGATGTACGATCCGCACTACCTCGCGCTCGCGCGCGCGCTCTGCACGCGCTTCGAGGTGCTGCTGATCGCCGACGAGATCATGACGGGCTTCGGGCGCACCGGAGCGCTCTTCGCGTGCGAACAGGCGGGCATCGCGCCCGACTTCCTGTGCCTGTCGAAGGGAATCACCGGAGGCTATCTGCCGCTTTCCTGCGTGCTGACGACCGATGCGGTCTTCGAAGCGTTCTACGACGACGACGTCGCGCGCGGCTTCCTGCACTCGCACTCTTACACCGGAAACGCGCTTGCCTGCAGCGCGGCGCTCGCCGTGCTCGACATCTTTCGCGACGACGACGTGATCGTGGCGAACCGCGACCGCGCCGAGCGCTGGACGGCGCTCGCCGCACCGCTCGCCGCCCATCGCCGCGTCCGCCACTTCCGCCGCCGCGGGATGATCTGGGCGTTCGACGTCGACACCGATCGCGCCGGCTTCGCACGCTGGTGCTTCGCGGAGGCCGCCGCGCGCGAGCTGCTGCTGCGACCGATCGGCAATACCGTCTATTTCATGCCGCCCTACATCCTGAGCGACGACGAGTTCGCGCTCCTTGCTGTGCGCACCGCGGAGATCCTCGATGCGCTGTGATCGACGGGCGCGGAGGTTCGCTCGTCCAGCGCGACTCGCGCGGGTCGTCGCGCTGGCGCTGGCTCTCGCCGCGAGCGCGGGCGAGGCGGCATTGCCGCAGCCCGTCGAGCGTGCGTTTCGCGACGCGAAGATTCCGCCGAGCGCCGTCGGCATCGTCGTCCAGGAAGTCGACGGACGCCGGCCGCTTTTCGCGCAGCAGAGCGATCGGCCGTTCAACCCCGCGTCGGTGATGAAGCTCGTGACGACGTTCGCCGCGCTCGAGCTTCTCGGTCCGGACTATCGCTGGAAGACGAATGCCTATCTGGGCGGCACGCTCGACCACGGCGTGCTGCACGGCGATCTGCTGCTCAAAGGCGGCGGCGATCCGAAGATCACCGTCGAGCAATGGCAGGCGTTCATGGCGACGCTGCGTGCGCGCGGCCTCGAAACCGTCGACGGCGACCTGGTGCTCGACCGGACGTTCTTCGCGCCGATCGCGCACGACCCGGCAGCGTTCGATCGCGAGCCGCTCAAACCCTACAACGTCGGGCCCGACGCGCTGCTCGTCAACTTCAAGTCGGTGCGCTTCGGATTCGCGCCACCGCAGGACGCAGACGCGCCCGTCGTGACGATGGAGCCGCCACTTCCGAACGTCACGGTGCGCTCGCAGCCCCAGCTCTCGGATGGCGAATGCAGCGACTGGCGGGCGGACCTCCACTCCGTGTTCATCGATCAGGGCGTGCGGGCCGAGGCTGCCTTCCCCGGCCGTTACCCGGCAGCATGCGGCGAGCGCGAGCTGTGGATTGCGCTCCTCAACCATCCGGCGTACGTCCACGCGATGTTCGACGCGTACTTCCGGGCTGCAGGCGGCATCTTCTCGGGTGGCTGGCGCAGCGGCGTCGCACCGCGTGGCGCGGTGCCGTTCGCGATACTCGAGTCGCCGCCGCTCTGGGACATCGTCCGCGACGTCAACAAGCTCTCGAACAACGTGATGGCGCGCCAGATCTTCCTGACGCTCGCCACCGTCGACGCGCCGCCTCCGGCGACGACCGCCCAGGCCGCGCAGACGGTGCGCCGATGGCTCGCGAAGCGGAAGATCAAGGCGCCGGAGCTCGTGCTCGACAACGGCTCGGGGCTTTCGCGCCGCGAGCGCATTTCCGCAGGGAGCCTCGCGCAGCTTCTGATCGCCGCCGACAAGAGCAGCGTGCGCGACGAGTTCGCGAGCTCGCTCGCGGTCGCCGCGATGGACGGCACCGTGCAGCGCCGCTTTCAGAACGGCGCCGTCGCCGGCCAGGCGCTGCTCAAGACGGGGACGCTCGAGGGTGTCCGTGCGCTGGCGGGCTATGTGCTCGATCGCGATGGCCGGCGCTTCGCGGTCGCCGCGATCGTCAACGGTCCGAGCGCATCGCGCGCGCAAGGCGCGCTCGACAACCTCGTCCAATGGATCTATCGCGATGCCGCCGCGTGGGCGGCGGCGTCGCGATAGCCGGGCCGAATCCGGTCAGTCACATCCCCGGAACCGGCTTCTCGTCCTTGAACAGGAGGTAGCCGCGGATCACGCGGTAGAGCACCCAGATCGACGCGACCGCCCAGATCGCGAACGCGATCGGGATGCCGATCAGCACGATGCCGAGCACCACCAGCACGACGCCGCCGACCACGCCCCACAGCAGCGAGAACCAGAACGTGCGGATCAGCCAGCGCAGATGCGACGCAACCCAGGTCCCCTGGGCGTCGTCGCGCTTCACGTAGGCGACGATCAGCCCGGCGATCCCGACGATGCCCATCAGCGGCGCCGCGAAGGGGAAGCCGTGCGACAGCAGGGCGACGAGCGCGGCGGCGCCGAAAAGCGCGTACGCGAGAAGCCCGGCGGAAGCCGGAGGCGTCGGAACGGGTCCGGCGCCGGTGCCGGAAGTACTCGGAGCGGGAAATTCGGCCATCTGTCACCTCCCTCGGTGGTGCGCGTCGATCGACCTGCGACCCTTCCCGGGCAATGATGGTGGCGGCGCCGGGCCGCTCAACACCGGGGCGACGAAGCGCCGCCGCAGCCGCCTGTCACGCAGCTGCGTGCGATCAATAGCGACGGCCGTCCTTGTGCGCGGCGAACGTCCCGTTCTCGTCCTCGCCCCACATGAGGTCGTCGTCGGGATAGAACGCGTTGTCGCCTTCGATGCGGTTGCCGATCTCGAGATAGCTCGCCGGTGCCTTGCTCTTGTTGACGAAATGGTGCGCGTCCTTCGTGCCGGCGGGGTAGCCCGCCGCCATCCCGGCGCGCAGCACCTGGCTCCCTTCGTTAGTCACCAGCGTGACCTCGCCGGAGAGCACGTAGACGAACTCGTCGTCGAGCGTGTGCCAATGACGCAGCGCCGATTGCCCTCCGGGTCCGAGCGTCACGAGATTGACGCCGAATTTGGTGAGCCCGCAGGCATCGCCCAGGCGGCGCTTCACGCGATCGCCCATGCGGGAGCGAAAGGGTTCCGGGTATCCCGAACCGCGCTTCTCGGGCACGGCGGCGGGATCGATTACGGGAAGCTTCGGCATGACTTGTCGGGGTCTCGAGACGGGGAACGACGAGGTCGAATTATGCACCGGCCTCCCTGGTCCGTCCCCGGATGACAAACGAGCGGAGCTGCAGTCGCGCCCAATCGGATGACGACGGGCCTATAATTGACCGCGATTCCACATGTGTCCCTGGTTGGGACGCGCCCGGCAAGGAGGCTTCCCCATGACTGAGAGTACCGAAACTTCCCGCGACAGGCTCGTCGACGAGTTCGCCGCGGTTCTCGCCGAAGCGGAGGAAATGCTGAAGCGCGCGGCGACCGAGACCGGCGACAAGGCACGCGACCTCCGTTCGCAGATCGAGACGAAGCTGCTTCGCGCCAAGCTCGCAATGCAGGAGATCGAAGGCCAGGCCGTCGATCAGGCGAAGCGCGCGGCGCGGGCGACCGACGATTACGTTCACGACAATCCGTGGCAGGCGATTGGCGTTGCGGCAGCCGTCGGCCTCCTGGTCGGCCTGCTGATGGGCCGCCGCTGACCCGAACGTGGGAAGCGCGGTCCCGCCCGGTCGGCCCTCACGCGGCTTGCGCGGCGCGGTCGGGGCACTGGGCGGCGCGATTCTCGGGCTCCTGCACACGCGGCTCGAGCTCGCCGCGGTCGAGCTCGACGAGCTTCGCGGGCGGTCCATCGAGCGGCTGGTGTTCGTGCTGGTCGCGGTGCTCGCCCTTTCTTTCGCCGTGCTGGGCGCTTCGGCACTGGTCGTCGTCGCGTTCTGGGACACGAACCGGATCGCCGCACTCTCGATCGTGATCCTCGTCTACGTCGCGATCGGGCTCTTCGCGCTGTGGCGGCTTGCCGCGCGCAGCAGGACGGATCGCCCGCCGTTCGCAGAGACGATCGCGCAGTTCGAGCGCGATCGCGTCTGGCTCGCCGGCAAGGCAGGCGAAGAATGACTGCGGCGGGCGCCGGTCTCGCCGAGAAGAAGGCCTTGCTCGTCACCCGCGCCGAGCTCGATCGCGCCCGCGTCCTGCTCGCGACTCGCGAGCTGCGCGCAATCGTGGCGCCGGTTTCGAGTGCCGAGCGCGCAGCGCACTATCGTCCGGCGGCCGCCATGCTGATGGGCGTCCTCGGTCCGACGGTGGGAACGTCGCGGCTCGGCCACTGGCTGCGGTTCGCGTGGATTGCGCTCGCGGCGCTCCGGCTCCTGCGCGCGCGTCGGTAGCGATCCCAGGGTCCGGCGACGGGCCTAGAGCCCGAGCTCGCGCCACAGCGCATCGACGCGAGCCTTCACGGCAGCGTCCATCGCGATGGGCGTCCCCCACACCCGCGTCGTCTCGCCGGGCCACTTGTTCGTCGCGTCGATCCCCATCTTGCTGCCGAGCCCGGAGACGGGCGACGCGAAGTCGAGGTAGTCGATCGGCGTCGATTCGACGAGCAACGTGTCGCGCTTCGGATCGACGCGTGTCGTGATCGCCCAGATAACGTCCTTCCAGTCGCGAATGTCGACGTCGTCGTCGGTGACGACGACGAACTTCGTGTACATGAACTGCCGCAGGAAGCTCCACACGCCGAACATCACGCGCTTCGCGTGGCCGGCGTACTGCTTCCTGAGCGCCACGACGGCAATCCGGTACGAGCAGCCTTCGGGGGGCAGGTAGAAGTCCGCGATCTCCGGAAACTGCTTCTGCAGCAGCGGCACGAAGACTTCGTTCAGCGCGACGCCGAGCACCGACGGCTCGTCGGGCGGCTTGCCGGTGTAGGTCGAGTGGTAGATCGGATCCCTGCGCATCGTGACCCGTTCGATCGTGAGCACCGGGAAGCGCTCGACCTCGTTGTAGTAACCGGTGTGGTCGCCGAACGGGCCCTCCAACGCGGTCTCGTAGCCGCTCGGGTCCGCGGAATCGGGGCGCAGGAATCCCTCGAGCACGATCTCGGCGGAAGCCGGCACGTGGAGGCCGTGCGTGATGCACTTCGCGATCTCGGTGCGCGAGCCGCGCAGCAGCCCCGCGAACTGATACTCGGACAGGGTGTCCGGAACCGGCGTCACGGCGCCGAGAATCGTCGCCGGATCGGCGCCGAGCGCCACGGCTACGGGAAAGGGCTCGCCCGGCGACGCGATCGCGTGATCGCGAAAGTCCAGAGCGCCGCCGCGATGCGCGAGCCAGCGCATGATCACCTTGTTGCGCGCGATCACCTGCTGGCGGTAGATGCCGAGATTCTGTCGGGTCTTGTGCGGGCCGCGCGTGACCGTGAGTCCCCAGGTGATCAGCGGGCCGACGTCCTCGGGCCAGCATGTCTGCACCGGTAGGCGTCCGAGGTCGACCTCACTGCCTTCCCACACGATCTCCTGGCATGGCGCCCCGCGACGCTCCTTCGGCGCCATTTTCATCACCTGCATGAACACGGGCCGCGTGTTCTGCCACGCGTCCCTGAGGCCCTTTGGCGGCTCCGGCTCCTTGAGGAAGGCGAGCAGCTTCCCGATCTCTCTCAAGGCGTCGACCGACTCCTCGCCCATCCCGAGCGCGACGCGACGCGGCGTCCCGAAGAGATTCCCGAGCACGGGGATCTCGTGCCCCTTGGGCTTCTCGAAGACGAGCGCCGGACCGCCCGCCCTGAGCACGCGATCGCAGATCTCCGTCATCTCGAGGCTCGGGTCGACCTCGGTGCGGATGCGCTTCAGCTCGCCGCGGCTCTCGAGCTGCGCGAGAAAATCGCGAAGGTCGGCGTACTTCATGTCGGGCGCCTCGCGTAGGGGTCGTTCGACTTGGCGCAACAGTTTATCGTGGCTCGGACGGGCGAGCCTTGTCCGGACGCCACGTCCGCATCCCGCGCCGCGCAGGGCGACGTCGATCGGCTGCCGTGCGCGATCGGCCGGACTATGGGCGCGCGACGTGCTTCGTGCGACTGGGCGCGACACCGAAGCGCTTGCGGTACTCGAGCGCGAAGGTCGTCGAGCTTCGGAACCCGAAGCGCGAGGCGATTTCGGCCACGGACGCATCGCCCGCTTCGAGTGCCCGTCGCGCACGGTCGAGGCGCAGATTCCGCGCGTGGGCGACCGGCGTCGTGCCGCGGTACTCCTCGAACGCCTTCTGCAGCGTCCTCTCGCTCACGCCGGCCTGTCGCGCCACTTCGGCGATGGGGAACGGCTGGTCGAGGTGCTCGCGGATGTAGCGATCGACGCGCTTCAGGAAATACGGCTCGAGCGGCCGCTTGGGGCTCGCCGGGTAGGCGCCCCCCGGCGCCGCCGGGGTCATCCGATTGGAGGCGCCGACGAGTTGCAGGTAGCGGCGATAGCTCGCTCGCGCCGCCGCGGTCTCTCCGAGAGCGTCGAGGACGATCGAGCGATCGTACTCGATGAACTCGAGCAGGACGTTGAAGGTCCCCGTCTCGCGCGCGAGGGACAGGGCGGCGTCGAGCTCGTTCAGCGCCTCCTGATGGCTTCCGAGTGTCCGCAAGCCCCAGGCCAGGTTCGATCGCGTCACGATCTCGTCGTACTTGGCGCCGCGCGCCTGGAGCACCCGCAGGCGCTTGCGAATGGCGCGCACCGCACGGTCGGCGTGTCCCAGCAGGATCTCGAGTCGCTCGATGTTGCCAGCGACGTACCACGCGGCGAACTCGTAGTGCGCGCGCTCGGCGACGGCGCGGGCGCGCTCGAAGAGCGCGAGCGCCTCCCGCGCATCCGCTTCCATCGGCGCCGTGTCGTGCGGATCGAGCGCCGAGAGGTGGGCGCGCGCATGCGCGCGGTCGAGCTTCGAGGTCGCCCGATCGAACGCGACGGCGCCGAGCACGTTCAGGATCTGCACCATCACGTAGTCGTCGCCGCTCGTCTCCGCGAGCCGGACCGCCCGCGCCGCGAGCGACGCGGCGCCTGCGTAATCGGTGTGCGCGAGAAGGATCGCGATCCGGATGCGCAGCGCGAACGCCGCGT
>Ga0335069_10006867_pt1 | contig 16490 bp, 20 predicted proteins | sample Lox_Sample_11_FD_206714 | JGI IMG/M metagenome (GOLD analysis project Ga0335069, IMG submission 206714) | Soil microbial communities from Loxahatchee National Wildlife Refuge, Florida, United States - Lox_Sample_1.1 | ecosystem: Environmental > Terrestrial > Soil > Wetlands | place: USA...
CAAGCCCTTATTTTTAACGGGCCTGTGACAGACCGCCTTCTGCGGTATGGGAATGCCGCCGATCGCCGTTTGTTTCGCTGCCTCGAGGCACTCAAGCAGCTTCAGGAAGAACGTACCCGGGCTCCCCAAGAAGAGGGCACTGATGCTCAAGTAGGAGAGGAATAACATGACCTTAAACACGAAAAAGACGTCCCAGGCAGCCGATCCGGCGTCTGACGGAACGAAGTGGACGCAATTCTATGCTGCTTTGCAGAATCCTGACACCCAGCCGTCCGATCTGCTCCGTCATGTAATCACCGCCATGGCGGAAGTTTGCGACCAACTCAAGAACGCAACAGAACACCCGTCCAAATCCGTGACGATTAAGGCACTGATGGCACATCTACAGGGCCTCCGAATTCTCTCAGCAGCCGTAAGCGCCCTGCACGACTCGCAAATTAAACAAGATACGATCGATCTCGACGGATCAAAATTTCGCTACGTAATGGACGAGTTTTTCAAAATCTTCAAAAGCAGTGCGCAGGAGGCGGGCTGCAATGAACACGTTGTGAGCACCATCATGAGGATTTTTGCTGACAATCTTGGGGCAGCAGAAGCTCGGATTCGCACAAACGTGAAGACAATCGATAAGAAAGTTGGCTTCGATTGGCCTAGCGCATCGGCCCAGACAGGACCCGTCGAGGGTCCAAGTGCAGCTGCAGAACCGGACTCTGGAGCCAGCCCACCGAATTGATCTCAGAGACATTGCAGGTCATTTTCTGCCGAACGAACCCAAGCAGAGATGATGCGCAAGCTGAGATTGCACCCGGTGAGATCTGCGGAGCATTGCCAGCAGGATTTGACGCGAAGGCCTACCAGACACACCCCTGGAAGATCACTCACTACGTGCACGATGGAGAAACGATTGATCTCGGCGGTCGGTCGATCGAGGTAATCGCTACACCTGGCCATACGCCCGACGCGATATCGCTGTTCGATCGCGCGAACGGATTGCTCTTCACCGGAGACACGTATTACCCCGCGCCGATTTGGTTGTTCCGGCCTGAGACCGACTTGGATGCCTACGGCCGATCCATCCGCCGCCTGGCTGCGCTCGCGCCAAAGGTCAAACTCGTTCTCGGTGCTCACAATGTTCCCGTGGCCAAGCCAAACGTTCTTACTGAGCTCGTTTCCGCATTCGACGCAGTTCGCGTTGGGAGGGTGGCGCCGACGCCTGATTCGCCGGGGAAAGTGCGGTATAAGGTCGGCGACATTATTTTCCTGATGCACGCTCCGAAATAAATGACCGCTTGAACCATTTCTTTCTTCTGCTTTCGGCTTCATGCATCTTGCGGCACTTCAAACCTCAATGTCTCCACTTGTGTTTATATTTGTCTACCGTGGTGGATTGGTACGCATCGACGATAACAACCACATCCTGCTGTGCAACACCCGCTCGCTCCGGCTCCATCGTCCAGCACTGTTGGATAAGGCTAAGCAAGTGGTAGAACTCCGATCTTGACATCGTTCTCATATTGAGTACAATTGTTCTCGAAATGAGTACATCACTCCGGGGCTTGACGGATCTCTTGTTCGGTCGGACCCGCGGCGCAATTCTAGCCCTGCTTTACGGCCGATCGGATCAGTCCTTTTATACGCGCCAAATCGCCCGGGAAGTCGAGGCCAGCATAGGCACGGTTCAACGTGAACTTGAGAATCTCTCGAGAGTTGGTCTGATCGTTCGTAATTCGGTGGGCAATCAGGTTTTTCATCAAGCCAACCGGGAATCTCCAGTATTTCAAGAGCTGCGGACCCTCGTGAACAAGACGGTCGGGGTCTTCAGTGTGCTCCGGTCCGCGCTGCAGCCTCTCTCGAAACGAATCGCGGCGGCATTCATTTACGGATCGTTGGCGCGTGAGGAAGAAACGACGCAAAGCGACATCGATCTCATGGTTGTTGGCGACGCCACGCTTGACGAAGTGTTTTCGCGGCTCTCAGCGGTCGAAAAGGTGATTGGCCGTCCCATTAACCCGACCGTATATTCGATTGCCGAATTTAGATCGAAATTTGCTGGCGGAAACCACTTTCTGAGTTCGGTGCTCAAGGGAAGGAAGGTATTCTTGATAGGGGACGAGGATGAGCTTAGAAAAGTGGGTCGAGTACGGCTGGCTAAAGCGGGAAGCCACCAGTCCCGCTGAGATCAAGGATCTCTTGGGAATTGTGGATCGCGGCCTCGCCGATTCCAAAGTGGAGGCCGTATCGACGGACCTTCGATTCATCGCTGCTTTCAGCGCGGCGCTCACGGTGGCTACAACTGCGCTCCGCGCCTCCGGTCATCGCACCGCAACCCAAGCGGGCCACCATGTAAAGACGATCGAATCTCTCGAACTGACGATTAAGGCCAGCCCTAAAATAATTCAGAGATTCAAGACCTTCAACAACAAGAGGAACAAATCTAGCTACGACGTTGCGGGTGCCGTATCGGACCAGGAATTGGACGCGATGCGAAAGCTGGCGACTGAACTGAAAGATAGTGCCGTGGTGTGGCTGCAGGAATTTCATCCGGAACTGCTAAAGGGCTAGCCGCCATTCACAATACCCAGGCTCGATCCTTCGGTCTGATTTGCGGTACAGGATCGATGTTCTTCCCCGCTAAGGCACGTGTCTCAACGTCGGATTCGGACATCGACCTCGATCTGCCGCGTACAGCGGTCTCAATCTCTAGCTTCATCTTGCGGCGGCACTGAATGATTCATGGCAAAATCGCCCGGTGTGGCAAAAAGAGATGCCTTGTCGCGTTGAAGCACGACCAATGGCTTTGTTCTCCACCCACATCGGCTAAGCGACCCTAACGTCCAGAAGTCCGCTGCAATAATAAGGTAGAGTCTCTAGATGGCAAAGCGCTCACCGGCTCGACGACGTCCTCGCAAAGCCAAGCCCGGCACCAAAGGCCTTGATCCCGCGCAGTGCAGGTTAGAGCAGTCCGAAGGATCTGCCGCGGAAGCCGCAGAGGCAGTCGAGAGGGCTGGGGGCTGTGTGGTGGGTCAGTACAAGGAACCCCTCGGCGGTCATCCGACGCTAGTTTCAATTCTGCCCATCGACAAGATCGATCCCACGCCGTTTCAACGCGATCTCTCCGACACTCACCACAAACGTCTAGCGGACGTCATTAATAAGACAGGATATTTTCTCGATCCGCTCATCGCAGTCCTGGCGCCAAGTGGCGGCTTCTGGACCCCCAACGGACGGCATCGCCTCGAGGCTATGCGTCGCCTTGGCGCTAAATCCATCACGGCGCTAGTCATCCCGGAACGCGAGGTTGCATGGCAGATCCTGGCTCTGAATACGGAGAAAGCACATAACCTCAAAGAACGCTCATTAGAAGTCATACGAATCTACCGTGGCTTGGTCGACGAGGATGGTTCGCGGCCCGAATCAGGATTTGCCTTCTATCTCGACCAGGCCGCACTCGTCACATTGGGAGTCTGTTACGAACGTGTCAGCCGCTTCGGTGGTGGGGCTTACCATCCGATCCTTCGCCGCCTTGAGGACTTTAGCGACGAGTCATTGCGCTCTGCGCTCAAGACGCACGAGAAGCGGGCCACGATGGTGCTCGAACTCGAGGAAAAGGTCGCTGCCGTAGTCAAGAAATTGAAAGAGCGCGGACTGGTGAGTCCGTATTTGCGATCGTTTGTTGTAGCGCGCATCAACCCGCTGCGATGGATCAAGGGCGAACCTCCCGATCTCGAAGATGTTCTGAAAACAATGCGCGAGCGCGTCGCGAAGTTCAATGTCGAGAAGATTAGGCCTCAGGATCTCGCTGGCGCGGCAGGTCCACCCGACGACGAACCGTAGGAGACACAAGACCACGAATGACCAGCTCATCAGCCAGAAAACACGCGGGGCCCGGGCCGGCGACTGACCTGCCGCCGGTACCCGAGCCCACCTTCGCCCAGCGCGCCCGCACGTTGGTGTACTTGGGTCGCATGGGCAGCCTATCCACGTTGTCGCGAAAACAGCCCGGGTTCCCTTTCGGTTCGGTGATGCCCTATGGGCTTGACGATCATGGCCGTCCCATCTTCCTGATCAGCACCATGGCCATGCACACGCAGAATCTGCAGGCCGATCCCCATGCCAGTCTGCTCGTCACGCAGCAGGATACCGAGGGTGAACCACTTGGAGCATCGAGGGTAACGCTGCTAGGGAATGTTCTGCCAGTACCGGAGCCCGAATTGGCCGAGGCTCGCAGGCTCTATTTAGAGCGCCATGCCAACAGCAAGTATTGGGTAGATTTTGAAGACTTCTCTTTTTACCGCATGGACGTTGTTGATGTTTATTACGTAGGAGGCTTCGGAGTAATGGGCTGGGTATCCGCACCCGATTATGACGACAGTCAGCCCGACCCTCTTGCGGACTCCATGGCCGAAATCATTCAGCACATGAACGCCGACCACAAAGATGCGCTCGTCATGCTTGCCCGGACATTTGCTCACATCGACTCAACAGAAGCGACGATGACCGCAGTCGATCGGCTGGGCTTTCATGTCCGGTTGAAAACTGCTGAGGGCATGCGTGGTGCCCGCATCGCCTTCATGAGGGAGGTAAGCAGTCAGGGTGAGACCCGTAAAGTCTTGGTGGAAATGGTGCAACAGGCGCGCTCGCAGACCAAATGAACTCCGACGTGGCCCACAACTGGTAACTCACCTGGTCGGTGCCGCCGATCTCGAACACCGCTTCTTCGCCGACCGGCTCAAGCGCCTGCAAGAGGTAGGCGATCACATCTTCGACGGCGATCGGCTGAGCCTTCACGACAACCCAGCGTGGGCAAATCATCACCGGCAGGCGCTGAACCAGCGCGCGAATCATTTCAAAGGAGAGGCTCCCCGACCCGATCACGATCGAGGCCCGAAACTCAATGGTTGGGACCCCAGAGGAACGCAGAATGTCCGCTACTTCTTGACGGCTGCGCAAATGAGGAGACAGCGACTGGCTTTCTGCACCGAGCCCGCCTAAATAGATGATGCGGCGGACACCGGCCTGGCGCGCGGATGCCGCGAAGTTGCGGGCAGCTCGACGGTCCTCCTCTTCGAACTTACCTGCGGATCCCATCGAATGAACAAGGTAATAAGCTGTGTGCACACCGGCCATAGCCGGTGGGAGTGAAGCCTGGTCGAGGCAATCACCCTGCACAACTTTGGTGGCGGGAGCAACGCGCGGCCGCAGAAATTCAGGGTGTCTAGCCAAACAACGAACCGGCCAACCGGCCTTCTCCAGACCCTTGAGAAGACGTCCTCCGATGTAGCCAGTGGCTCCAGTCAGCAGGACCAGCGGGCGGACACCGGAATCAGATGAAGACTCCATTCTCAGAATCCACCCAGCGAATGCAAGGGATCAGCCGGCAGTGTGAGCTCTGTCCCGGTCATGAAATGGAGGTCCACCGAAGAATATTCCCAATCAAGATGCGCTCGGAATATCAGGAACGTCCGGAACCGAATTGTCTCTTTGGAAACCATGGAAGAAACACACTTGTTCTTCTTTTGTACTCCGCGAAATCAGGATTCTCGGCCATCTTCTTTTCAAGCATGGGAATCCCAGAAACTTTCAGGATCAGAAAGGTGATGGTGAGGGGCCCGACAATGCTAGACCAGCCGCCCGGAACGCCGACCGCCACCAGCCAAATACCCCACCACTGGACGACCTCTCCGAAATAGTTGGGATGTCGCGTATACCGCCACAGCCCGCTTCGCAGTATCTTGCCGCGATTGTGGGGATCTCTTGAGAACCGCGCGAGTTCCGCATCCCCGACCGATTCGAAAAGGAACCCAAACAGCCAAACGCAAACACCAATACCGTTGAGGAGTCCGAACGTGTCGCCGGGGCTGCGATTAATCATCAGCACCGGCAATGCAACGAGGAATAGGAGCGCGCCCTGCAGGAGGTACACCTGCGCATACGAGCGAGCATAAAACCACTTGCCCCATTCCCGTCTCCAGGCCAAGTAGCGGAAGTCTTCCGTTTTGCCGCGATGGCGGGCATGAATGTGCCATGCCAGACGCATGCCCCATACGCTCACCAAAATACACATCAGGAGGCCTCGCCTTCCGGAACCGCCCGCTAGGAAGAAAGATGTCCAAGCTACAAGGACAAAGCCCAACCCCCATCCAACATCGGCCACATCGTTTCTTCTCTTGATCAACGAGACCAAGAACCACAGGGTCATGTATCCCCATAACACGACGCCAATTGTCGGATAGTAGTTCATCGGAGGATCTTGTGCGCGATGAGGTAGGTTCCGACAGATACAGAGCCTGCTAATACCGTGCCCCAGGTCAAATCCACCACCGTTAGTGCAAGCGGCCAATCCTTGAGCGTGGCGAGATTGGTGAGATCGTAAGTCGCGTAGGTGATGAGGCCGAAGAGTGCCCCGAACAGGAGGGCACGCACCCATGAGTCCTTTTCGACAGCTGGAGCAATGACGAAAACCACCAGGCCTGAAAGAAAGAGGAGGTAAAAGAGGATGGCTGCCGCCCAATTAATCTTGGGAGTCATCAAAAATCCGATGTGTTTCGTGTAGAAGTTCTTTGCGGCTACGCCGAGCCAGACCATATCCATGCCAAAGAAAATCGGCAGGGCAATGCAATACAGTTTTATGAACATAGCGTCACCAAGCGTGGTTCACATTCATGATTTGAAATAAGCTAGCGCGGTTTGAAGTTCCCAAAGAATCGCTTCAACTCGGGGCTGAACTCTCGAATCAGGTTGATGCCTACCACCAATCCCATCTGCCGGTGGCCCATATGTACTCCTTGAACGAATGGGTCGTAGCGCTTGGGACCAGGTAGTCACAATCATGCCGCTACCATAAGCGCCTGCGAGCTGCGGAAGATCGAAGCGTTTTCGCCCCTTACTGTTATAGGCAAGAAAGCTCATCTCGACCGCGTTCCATGTCCGCTGCAGGCCACCTCGGCACCGGCAGCGGAAGTAGCGTGGGTCAAGCCCGAGCATCGCGTCGCCCACTTCGTGCACACCCGTGTCAATGGTGAACAAGGCGAACGTGGTTCCCACGCGTTTGCCGTAGCCTTCCCATGAGCGCGTCCATTCCTTGGGATCGTTTCCGATCTGTCCTCCGCTGGCGGCTCCAGCCGCGGCGATGTACGTAAATGGCGAGCCGAGATACTCCTTGAAAAAGCGATCGGACCGCTGTGTGGCGGTCAGGGATACGTAGCCCGGGGCGTCCGGCGGAACCGGAGCAGACTGCGCCATGCCTAACGCAGAAACGCTCATGGCCACAAGACAAAGAATGCTACGTCGTAGGCCGAGATTCATTGGCGGCGTTCTCTGAGAGCACTTCGCAGGCTAGCTCCCTTGGTTTCATCGAATACACCTTCAGACCTCCACAGCACTTTCCCCTGGCGATCCACCAGAAAGGCATAGACCTTCTTTTCGTCAGTAATAAGCAGTGAATCGAGAAATGGTTTCTTCTCCAGATACAACGTAATGGTGCGTTCACGCGCCTTGCGATCCGGTATTCCATGCCGCATGCCGGTATCGATAAACCAGCGCATGAAAGCATTGGGCCTTTGAATGGTGGGGAGTTCGTAGTAGTGAAAGCCAGGATCGATTTCCTCGAATAGCTTCATTTCCCGCAACCATGTGTCCACATCTTTCTGCTGGTCGCGTTCAAATGCCACCAAGAGGAGGTTGCGCTCGCCCTCGAAGTCTGCGGGCAAGTTGAAGTCACGCTTTTCGAGGTTAGCGGCCTTTACGCTGGGGAAATGTTCTCCGGCTGAACTCTCGGGCAGTGCCACGCTACGACCTCCGTCGGAACTTGCGATGAACGTAACCAGAAGCGATGCTAGGGTCCAGACAACAATCTTCATTGAGTTACTCCAATCAAGCCTGTGAATCTATGCTGACTCGGCGGTATTCGGACGCAGCCCAGATGAGGCGGCGACCCGGCGCAGCGCCCGGGAAAGCAGGAAATAAAGAAGACAAATTGCGACCGGACCTATCAGCAGCCAGGCCGAAATGGCGTGCACTTCCGTCCGCCACAGCGTCGCAACCGCGTGCGGCAAGTCGGTCCGGACCATCGTCAAAATCTGCGCAAGCGACAATGGCAGAGGCGCAACGCGAAACAGCTTCTCCCCCATTCGGATGAAGGGCACCAGCAAGAACAACTGCACCGGATAAATCAGATAGTTCACTAACTGGATGGCAGGCAGATTCAGCTGGAAAATCAAGGCTGCGACTGCACACAGAACGGTAGTTGAACCGAGTACCGGAAAGATGCCGAGCACGATCCCGAAAGCCAGGCTTAAGGCAATCTTCTCCGGCGTGATCCCTTGGGTAAGAAGGACGACGATCGGTGCAACAACACGACGATGAAAAAACACACATTTCATGATTGCCTGCAGCGCTCGGCTAGAACCTTGCTCCCCGAGCAGCCAGTTGGCGTTCCAGCGCGGAGAAATCGTGCAGCACCATCCAGCGTGACCCCGCAGTTGCCCGATCCAGATGCAACTCCGGAGGGCCACCGAGCCATAGAGCGGCAGCCCGCGGCGCTTTGCGGGCGATGTAGTCGAGATCTTCCAGCGCTTCGGAATTGGGTGCGGATGAAAGGCTGAGCAAGACAACATCGGCTTCACTCTTACGCGCAGCCAGAACGATGTCCGCCGCCGGCAAATCCGTTCCCAGATAGATGGCTCCCAGACCTCCCGCCGCGGCAAGCATGGCAGCTGTCAGAGTGGGGAACGCGTGGCGTTCATTTGTCGGCGTGGCCAGCAAAACCCGAGCCGGTGGATTCGACGGAGAATAGGTTCGCACCAGCGAAGCCAGCACGCCGGTAAGCAGATTGGTCAGCATGTGCTCCTGCGCAATGCTGCACTTGCCTTCATGCCAGCGCTCGCCGACCGTCCGCATGAGGGGTAGCGCGGCTTGATGAACGAAAGTTTTCGGACTTCCCAAGGCTGCTGCCAGGCGGTTGATTTCACGGTCGGTCTCTGCATAGTCGAAGCGGTCGAGTGCGTGTAGAACCGGCGCCAGGACGTCACTCGAATCGTTTGTCTTGGCGGCGGATTGTCCGGCTGCGATGGAAGAGCTTTTTTCCAGTAGTTCCCGCAACTGCCGGTCACCGAGCGCGGCTACTTGTCCGATGGAGTGTCCTTGTTCGACCGCCCGCCGCAGCAGGAGCAACTTCTGGATCTGTTCCTCGGAATAAAGACGTCCTCGTGCAGCCCGTTTGGGAATGACGGTCCGGTACCGGCGCTCCCAGGCGCGCAGTGTATCTAGAGGAATCCCCGTGAGTTTAGCCACGGCACTGATCGGGTAGGAGGTCGGCATCTATAAGGATCCTAACAATTCCTGGGCTCATGTGTCAAATTTATGTCCTGGACAAATGCTTGACAATGCTCCCCTGGCGTTGATACAACAATTCAGGAAGCAATCCGCTGCCCTGCCTGAGCGCGTACTGCTAAGCGAGCTTCTCGAACCTAAGTCAGAAGTCAGAGGCAAAAGCCAGGATTCTTTGTGATCAAGCAACTACATAACTACAGTTTCGGTACGGTTATTCCCTTTGTGCTGCTGCATGTGGGCTGTATTGCCGCATTCTTTGTCCCTTTCTGCTGGCCACGCGTGGAGCTGATGCTGGCGATGTACGCCGTCCGCATGTTCGGCATTACCGCCGGATATCACCGCTACTTCAGCCACCGCAGTTACAAGCTAGGACGCGGGTGGCAACTTCTAATGGCATTTCTGGCGGAGACCTCAGGGCAGAAAGGCGTCCTGTGGTGGGCGGCTCATCATCGCGTCCATCATCGGCACGCGGATCAGGATCCCGACATTCACTCTCCGTTGAAGCGTGGATTCTGGTGGGCTCATGTTGGTTGGGTGTTGTCGAACGAATACGACAAATATGACCCTGCGCTCATTAAGGATTTTGGCAAGTATCCCGAACTGCGCTGGCTCGACAAGCACTACATGGTCCCACCCATCGCCTTAGCGGCGCTGCTGTTACTCGGTGGCGGGCTGGGAGCGTTTGTCTGGGGATTCGTGATCTCGACCGTTCTGCTGTTTCACGGGACCTTCACCATCAATTCCGTGGCGCATCTGTGGGGATCGCGGCGCTTCGAAACATCCGACGACAGCCGCAATAACTTTGTTCTCGCCATCATCACGCTGGGCGAAGGCTGGCATAACAACCACCACAAGTTCATGTATGCGTGCCAGCAGGGACTTCGCTGGTGGGAGGTGGACGTTACTTACTACGCGCTGAAGATGCTGAACTGGCTGGGAATAGCCAGGGATTTGCGGGGTATTCGGGTGCCGCTGTCGGAAAGTGAGGCGGCATGAGCCGGATCGCAGTCATCGGGGCGGGGATTTCCGGAATGGGAGCAGCGTACCTGCTCAGCCAAAAACACGAAGTGTGGCTGTTCGAAAAAGAGGCTCGCCTCGGAGGCCACACCCATACCCATCAGATTGAAACCAGTCGCGGCGTCTTGCCGGTCGATACAGGGTTCATCGTGCATAACGACCGCACGTACCCGAATCTAGTTCGCTTGTTCCGGCAGATGGGCGTCGCACGGCAAGCGAGCGACATGTCCTTCGGTGTGTCCTGCCGCCAGACCGGATTTGAATACAGCAGCCGTGGCCTGAGCGGATTTTTTGCGGGCAGAAGCAATTTGTTTCGCCTGGGACACTACCGCTTCCTGGCGGGGATCATGCGCTTCAACCGGGAAGCCCGCATGCTTCTGCAGGATCCAGCCAATGCGGAAATCACTTTGGGGGATTACTTGCGCGCGAATCAGTTCGGAGGAGAGTTCACGCGTTACTATTTGCACCCCATGGCCGCGGCGGTGTGGTCCACATCCCCGGAAGAGATTGAAGATTTCCCGGCTTTCACCCTGATTCGTTTTCTCGAGAATCACGGACTCCTCGGTCTGACGACAGCGCCTCAGTGGTACGCGCTGCAAGGCGGTAGCAGCGTTTACATTCCGCCGCTGACTGCGCCTTACCGGGATCGGATTCGCCTGGGCGCGAAGATCGATGAGGTTAGGCGCACTACGGCAGGAGTGGAAATTGGGTTTGAGGACCGTCCGCCGGAGTTTTTCGACGAAGTCGTTTTCGCCTGTCATGCGCCGCAAACGTTAGAGCTACTGAGAGACCTAACTCCACTGGAGCGGCGGGTGCTGAGTGGTTTCCGCACCAGCCGTAACGAGACTGTGCTGCACACCGACGCGAGCCTATTGCCTCTTCGGCTGGGGGCGCGTGCATCCTGGAACTACCATCTCGGCGCCAAACGGAGAGCCGCTACGCTGACGTATCACATGAACCGGCTACAGAGCCTGCCGACACCGGAAGATTATTGCGTGACACTGAATGACACGCAATCCATTGCCGAGCGCCACATTCTGCGGGAAATGACCTACTTCCATCCTCTTTATACGTTGGAGGCAGTGCGAGCCCAGGCGCGCTGGCAGGAGATTAGCGGCCGCAACCGTACTCACTTCTGCGGCGCGTACTGGTTCTACGGGTTCCATGAAGACGGCCTGAATTCGGCCATCCGCGTGGCGGAGACGCTGGGGGTATCGTGGAATGCAGCGAGAGAAGTGGCGGCGTGATGGAATCGGGAATCTATTCCGGCACGTTGCGTCATCGCAGGTTCAGTCCTGCCCGTCATGAGTTTACTTACCCTCTGTTCATGGTCTTCCTCGATATCGACCGCCTTCCGGAACTGATGAAGGTCTCCCCGCTCGCGGGATACAACCGGCGCAACTGGATCTCCTACCAGGAGCAGGATCATTTCGGTGATCCGGCCATCACACTCCGCGAGCGCCTGTCGCGCGATGCCGAACAAAACGGCGTTGTCTTTCCGGAGGGACGAATTTTTCTGCTCACTCATCTCCGTTACCTCGGGTACAACTTCAATCCGGTCTCTTTTTTCTACTGCTATGATCGCGAAGACAAGTTGCAGATGGTCATGGCCGAGGTCAACAATACCTTCGGGGAGACCGCAAACTACTGGCTCACGCCCACTGTCGAGCGCCCAGCTGGCGACAACAAGCGGTACCGATTTTCGAAGACATTTCATGTGTCGCCCTTCCTGAAGCTAGGGCAGGAATACGACTGGACTTTCACTCCGCCCGGCGAACGGTTGATCAGTCAAAGCGTCAGTTATGAGGACGGGCGGGAGATCTTCGATTCCACGCTGAAACTGGAGCGCCGCGAGTGGTCGCGGGCTGAGTTGCACCGGGCCTTGCTGCGATTTCCTTGGATGACCGCCAAAGTCATCACCGCCATTCATTGGCAGGCGTTGCGGCTATTGCTGAAGCGAGTCCCGGTGGTCAGGCATCCCGGAGCAGGCCATTTCGACCGGGCAACAGTGCAGCACTTGGGGGCATCATGGCGAGCCGAATAACCACCAACATCGCGAAGAAGATATTCCTGAAGAGTCTGGCTGGGTTACGGGTTGGTAACCTGGAGATTGTCTGTCCGGAGGACACGTACTCCGTCGGGCAGTCCGGTGCAGAAAAAGATCCGCTGCACGCAGTCATCGCTGTTCACGATGAACGCTTTTTTCTGCGCGCATTGCTGGCCGGGGACGTCGGCATCGGCGAATCCTACATGGACGGGGATTGGTCGACTCCCGATCTGGTCGCCGTTGTGCGGTTGGCAGTGCGAAACCTGGACCAACTGGACGGTAGCAATCGTCTCTTGACCTCCTTCCGCAGGCTCGCTGACTTCATCGAGCATCGTCGGCGCCGGAACACCCAGGCCGGTAGCCGCCGCAATATCGCGTATCACTACGATCTTGGAAACGATTTTTACCGCCTTTTCCTCGACCGCAGCCTGGCCTACTCCTGCGCTTATTACGAAAGCGCCGAAGATACTCTGGAGCAGGCACAGATCGGCAAGTTCGATCGCATCTGTCGCAAACTCCAGTTGGGATCGCGGGACCATGTGCTCGAGATTGGCACCGGCTGGGGCGGCTTCGCGGCCTATGCATCTGAGACCTACGGGTGCCGCGTGACAACCACGACCATCAGCCGCCAGCAGCACGACTACGCGCGTGAAGTGTTCTCTCGGAGTAGCGCGGCGGAGCGCATCCAGTTGCTCTTCGAAGACTACCGGAACCTGCACGGAGAGTACGACAAGATCGCCAGCATCGAAATGTTCGAAGCCGTCGGCTACGAGCATTACGACGACTACTTCAGAGCATGCGATCGCCTGCTGAAGCCGGACGGCAGCATGCTCCTCCAGACCATCACCATCCAGGAAAAAACGTTTCACCAATACCGCAAGCAGAGCGATTGGATCAAGAAGCACATCTTTCCCGGAGCTGAGCTGGCTTCGGTCATCGAGATTCAACGATCACTGGCTCGAACCACCCGCATGCAGCTTTTTCATATGGAAGACATCGGGACGCACTACGCTCTGACCCTTCACGAATGGCGCCGTCGATTTCTCGAACATCTCTCCGAAGTGCGCCAACTTGGATTCGACGATCGCTTCGTGCGCATGTGGGACTACTACCTGGCGCACTGCGAGGGAGGATTCCGCGAACGATACATCAGCGATGTGCAGCTGGTGCTCAGCAAAGTGACGAGTGAAGCTCATCTAATGAATGAACCTGAGATGCAACCAGCGTGGCAGGAGAGATGTTGATGACGCATCGAGTACTGATAACCTCGCTTCTTATTCTGACGATCGGAGCTACGCCGTTGTCGTTGTTCGCCGCCTCCGTGCCGTCGGTGGGCAGCTGGGCGCCCGAATTCTCGCTCACCTCGCAGGAGGGTACGGCGGTCAAACTGAAGGACTATCGTGGCAAGTGGGTGGTCTTGTACTTCTATCCCAAAGACTTCACAAGTGGCTGCACGATCGAGGCGCACAACTTTCAGCGCGACCAACCGCAGTACCTGCAGAGGGATGAAGTGGTACTTGGCGTCAGCGTCGATAACGCCGACTCCTACAGGCAGTTCTGCACGAAGGAAGGACTGAACTTCAAGCTGCTGGCCGACACCGATCACAAGGTTTCGAGTGCTTACGGCTCGTTGACCAACCTCGGGCTGGTGAAATTTGCTTCTCGTCACACCTTCATCATCAATCCCGAGGGCAAGGTGGCCAAGGTATTCACCGAGGTGAATCCGAACAAGCATAGTGAGGAAGTGTTGTCGACTCTCGCCGAATTGCAAAAGCAAGCGGCGGCTCCCGGTAAACGCCTCGGGGGCCAACTGATGACCCCATGAACTACGACGCGATCCTGGTTACTTCTTTCGGTGGATGGCACGCAGCGCACTTACGATCCACGCCGACAGCAGGGCGTCTCGGTCTTTCAGGAGGAGATGAGGAGTTTTTCGGTGGGCGACCGCATTCAGTTCACCGCGCCGGCCAACGAACTGAAAGTTGCGAACCGAGAGTTGGGGACAATCGAGAGCATCGAGGAAGACGGGCGGCTGCGCTTGAAGATGGACGGTGGCCGCGCGGTCGAGCTTGATCCGCACAAGCATCCCCATCTCGATCATGGCTATGCGATGACCAGCCACTCCAACCAGGGACAAACTGCCGACCGGGTGCTCATTCACCTGGACACCGAGTTGGGCGCTAAGGATCTGCTCAACAGCCGCATGGCCTATGTCTCGGTCTCACGTGGGCGCTATGACACCCAGATTTATACGAACAACGCACAGACTCTCGGGCAAGAACTCAGCCGCGACGTGTCGCATTCTCCCGCGATTCAGCAAGAGCCAGGAGGGCAAAAGATAGAACCACAAACCACGCACACGAATCAGATCAGTCAGGGTTTCGGTTTAGGTCTGTGATGCAGCATTCCCGAATGAAATTCCCCGGATAGCCAGAGCGTAGCCGAGGCCCGGTCTGTGTCAAGGCCGCGCTTCGCGCGCCGCCTTCGCGGTCGAAGAGCCTTGACACTGGCCTTAGTGCCTCGGCTTATTATTCAGCTATCCGGGGAACGTCAGATTTTCCTGTAACACCATCAGGGCAAATTCATCTGAGTTCGGTCACAGGTAGCGCCCGAAATCCATTCGCCAGCGGAAAGCCGTTTGGTGTGCGGCAGACAACCGCACCGGCGGTCACCCGCGACTTGCCTACCACGTTGCGCACGAAGTCGAGATTTACTGTATCGCAGGCATCCGGCAGTTCCGTCCACTTCGCTTCAAACAGTTCCATGCGCCCTCCCGCATCCACCACGAAGTCGACCTCGCGGGTTCGGTCGCGCCAGAAGAAGAGGCTACCGGTGCGCCCTGCTTGGCGTTCACGGGCCCGCAGTTGCGCGAAAACGAACGTCTCCCAAACTGCGCCTACCGCCGGCGACTGGCGAAGAGCTTCCTCGGAGCGAATATTCAGCAGAGCGCAGAGCAGGCCAGTGTCCGCAAGGTAAAGCTTTGGGCTCTTGACGATGGACTTGGTTCGATTCGAGAACCACGGCTCAAGCAGTACGATCTGACCGGATGCTTCCAGCATGGACAGCCAATGGTTCGCCGTTGAAGGGGCGATTCCGACATCGCGCGCCAGATCGGCTTTGTTTAACAGGTTTGCAGAACGGAGTGCGCATGCGCGCAGAAATCTCTCGAAGTCCCGCAGGCTACCAACATTGGTCAGGGAGCGCACATCGCGTTCGAGATAGGTAGCGAGATAGGAATTGTAAAAAGCTACGGGATCGATGTCTGGGTTTGCATACAGCTCTGGAAATCCGCCGCGCACGATGGCTGTTTCGATCCCGGTTTGCGGCACTGCCGCGTGAATTTCGGCCAAAGAAAGGGTCTCAAGCTCCACGATGTCCGCCCTGCCTGCCAGCGACTCGGAAACGTTCTTCATCAGGGTGAACTTCTGCGAACCAGTCAGCAGGAATTGTCCGTTGCGGGTACGGTGGGCGTCCACGGCCACCTTGAGGTGACGGAACAGGCCCGGCGCATATTGGACTTCATCAATAAGGACGGGTGGCGGATGACGCCGGAGAAAAGTGCCCGGTTCCTTTTCGGCCTGCTCGGCCTCGTTGGGGAGGTCGAGGGAGACAAACGCATGTTTCGGGAAAAGGCGCAGAAAGGTAGAGGTCTTGCCGGTCTGTCTGGCTCCGGTCAGCACGACCACGGGCCGCGTCTTCGCGGAGCGCTGCAGGCGGGGTTCAACAGCGCGTGGAATCCACATATGCAAAATATACGATATAATCGCATATTGTGCACGCCTTGCCGTCCTCGAAAAGGTCCTTCATGCTCACGACCGTCCATCTACTCGGGGGAATGTCAGATAAAAGAGAATTGCTCCGGAGCCAACCCCGTCTATGCTAATCCGAGAGGACGGTCTGACGAACACTCCGCTGCTCGCCAATCGACTGCAACTCACGAGTCACTTCCAGCTGTGGGGACGAAGTTAAGCAGAAAGGAGGGTCTTCCGGATTTGAAGTGGAATGGACACGACAATCAGGGTACCGCGGCTATTGGCTTCAACATTAAAGGTGCCTCCTAAAAGCGCACTGCGCTCGCGCATATCCGGTCGATGGC
>Ga0335069_10006868_pt1 | contig 16489 bp, 15 predicted proteins | sample Lox_Sample_11_FD_206714 | JGI IMG/M metagenome (GOLD analysis project Ga0335069, IMG submission 206714) | Soil microbial communities from Loxahatchee National Wildlife Refuge, Florida, United States - Lox_Sample_1.1 | ecosystem: Environmental > Terrestrial > Soil > Wetlands | place: USA...
TTTTGTTCCGGCCTGGATCTTTCCGCGCTTCAGGCCATGCAGGAAGAAGATGCCGCCGGGCATCGCGCGGCCGCAGAGCAAATCGCAAGACTGTTTCTTGCGCTGTATGAAATGCCCGTGCCGACAATTGCGGCAGTGCCTGGCGCCGCAATCGCCGGCGGCGCCGGACTGGCGATCCTCTGTGACTTTACGCTCGCCACGCCAGGGGCGAGATTCGGCTTTACTGAAGTTCGCATAGGATTTGTTCCTGCGCTGGTGTCGGTTTTCCTGGCCCTTAAGGTTCAGGAGAGGCATCGCCGCGATCTGCTGTTGACCGGCCGCATCATCGATGCCGTCGAGGCTCATCGCCTCGGCCTGGTCAGCGAAATCATCACGCCCGAAGATTTCGCGCAGCGCGTCGAAGCACTGGCCGAAGCGCTGATCGCAAACAGTCCTGAAGCCCTGACTGCCACCAAACGTCTGATGACGGCTCAACATAAGTCGTGGCTCGATCCGGCCATTGCCGAGGCGCTTGAGGCCAACGCGCTGTCTCGGCAAACGAGGGATTTTCGAGAGGGAATCACTGCGTTTTTCGAAAAACGAAAGCCGGCGTGGGGAACAGGATCGCGGGCTAAGCCGAGGCGCCGCTGACGTGCACCGATGCGTCCGTGCGCTTCTCAACCTCTTCGCGAGTTGCTCCGTCGGCCAGCTCCACCAGCTCAAATCCCTTCGGCGTCACATCCAGAACACAAAGGTCGGTGATCACGCGATCCACTGCGGCGGCTCCCGTCAGTGGCAATGTGCATTTGCGCAGCAGCTTGGGGCTGCCATCGGCCGAAACGTGCTCCATCACCACAATGACGCGCCGCACCCCTGAAACCAGGTCCATGGCGCCGCCCATGCCCTTCACGCGCTTGCCCGGAATCATCCAGTTGGCCAGATCGCCATGCTCCGAAACCTGCATCGCACCCAGGATCGCCACGTCGATGTGTCCGCCGCGAATCATGGCGAATGAATCGGCGCTCGAAAACGTCGCAGCTCCAGGGACAAACGTCACGGTTTCCTTGCCCGCGTTGATCAGGTCGGGGTCGACCTCGGATGCACGAGGAAACGGCCCCATCCCCAGCAACCCATTCTCCGACTGCAATGTCACGACGATGTTATCGGGAATGTAGTTGGCCACCAGCGTCGGAATGCCGATGCCAAGATTCACGTAGAAACCGTCTTTCAGCTCCTTCGCTGCGCGTGCCGCCATTTGATTGCGTGTCCAGGCCATGGCTCACCCCTCGCGAGTTGTCCGCTTCTCAATGCGCTTCTCCGGATGCGGATTGTGCACCAGACGGTGCACGTAAATCCCGGGCGTGTGAATCTCGTCCGGATCTAGCTCGCCCGGATCGACCACAATCTCAGCCTCGGCAACTGTAAACTTGCCGCATGCCGCGGCCTGAGGATTGAAGTTGCGCGCAGTCCGCCGGTAAATCAGGTTGCCATGAAGATCGGCCTTCCAGGCCTTCACCAATGCCACATCCGCCACAATTCCCCGCTCCAGGATGTAGGTCAGGCCATCGAACTCCTTGTGTTCCTTGCCCTCGGCAACCTGAGTCCCGATTCCGGTGCGCGTGTAAAAGCCCGGAATTCCTGCACCCCCTGCGCGCATGCGCTCGGCCAGCGTACCCTGGGGGCAAAACTCCACCTCCAGCTCGCTCGCCAGGAACTGCCGCTCGAATTCCTGATTTTCGCCCACGTAGCTGGAGATCATCTTCTTCACCTGGCGCCTCTCCAGCAGCAATCCCAGCCCCCATCCGTCGACCCCCGCGTTATTGCTGGCAATGGTCAGGTTGCGGACCCCCGAATCTCGCAGAGCTATGATCAGCGCCTCGGGAATGCCGCAAAGGCCGAATCCGCCGATGGCGAGCAACATGCCATCGCGCACAACGCCGTCGAGCGCCGTCGGCGCATCAGGCGACAGCTTGTTCATCTTCATGGCTGGTTCGCCTCTCAAGTCCGCTCTTGACTATAGCGGATTCTTCGCCCTCGTCACCACAGCCTGACTATGCCTTGCTCCAGGCAACACATCAGGGGCATGGAGTGATATACCGTTGCAAGCACTGGTTCCAGGCTTCTGGAGTGTTGATGTTTGGCTCCCTGAGGAGACTCATGGTCAAATGTTTCGGATTTCCTCTGTTCGCCGTCGTGGTTGTTGTGGCGGCTGCTGTCGCTGCCGGTCAGGAAACCATCCCTTCGAGTTCCGGCGTCGCTCAATACCCCATGTCCAGCCTGCGCAATGCAGGGCCCGAAAAAATGTCGTCAAATTACCAGGCACTTCAGCAGCGCCTGTCAAAGGGATGGAATACCTGGGACGTGAACAGTGTTATGACGCAGCTGTTGCTTCCCGAAGGGATCGCAATCCATGTCGGCCTGAGGCATAACTCGACTGAGTTTGGCGATGCATTTCTTCCCGACGCGCTGATCGGCCGGCTGGCGCCCGGTGAAGAGCAGGTAATCCCCGGGCCGCACTCCTGGGATGGCAGTTACACCGAACTGCAGGTCTTGTGGAAGGGGCACAGTTGGCGCGTGCAAAGCGCCCATGATGGCAGCGACCTGGTTCTGCTGGCAACGCCGCTTCCCGCGAAAACAGATTCGGCGCTCCCTCCAACCATCGTCTTCTCCGTCAACTTCCTGTGGAACCAGCCAGGCACCGTCTCCAGACGTCCAGACTTCATTGAAACCAATGGCGCGTCCGGAGCGATTCCCATCTACTGCACATGCCAGAGCGCTCCGGGCAATTCGGAAGGCAGGTTCGACAACCTCCCTGTAGGGGGTCCTTATTTCGCTGCCGATCTGGTCGCCCCGATCGGCATTAGTACCGGGAAGCGCCGTTCGCTCAGCGACATTGAAACCGTGATCGCGGGGCAAAAAGCTGCTTACCATCAGGCTGTGGCGGGCTACGGTCAGAACGGCGCAATCGCCGATGCCATTGAAACCACGCTTGGCTGGGACACAATCTACGAGCCGAGACGCGAACGTGTCGTCTCGCCTGTGAGCCGGGTCTGGAGCGTGAACTGGGGCGGCTACGTGATCTTCGACTGGGACACCTTCTTTGCGGCCACAATGGCCGGAGTCGGCGATCGAGACCTCGCGTACGCTGACGCGCTTGAGACCATGCGCGAGTCGACCGATCAGGGGTTCGTGCCGAACTACGCGCGGGCGGGCGGCTGGGCCAGTTTCGATCGCTCCGAACCACCGGTGGGAGCGATCACGGTGCTCGGCTTGTACAAAAAGTTTGGCGACGCATGGTTCCTCGAAGATGCATTTGAGCCTCTGCTGCGCTGGAACCGCTGGTGGGCCGAACATCGCGACATCCAGGGGTACCTCGCGTGGGGCAGCGACGGCGAGAACAAGCCAGGCAACCTGGACGACAACAGCCGCGGCACACGCGCTGGAGCCATTCTTGAGTCCGGCCTCGACAACAGTCCGATGTATGATTCGACCACCTACGACTCCCGGACGCATCTGCTGGAGTATGCCGATGTTGGGCTGATGAGCATGTATATCGCCGATTGCGACGCGCTCGCACAAATCGCCGAGGTCTTGAATCGCTCCGCAGAAGTGAAGGAATTGAGAGAGCGTAGTGCTCGCTACAGAGCGCGTCTGGCCACGCTATGGGACGAACATGCCGGCATCTTTCTCAACCGGGACTTACACACGGGTCAATCCAGCATGCGGCTTTCGCCCACCAACTTCTATCCGATGCTGGCCCATTGTGCAACGCCGGAACAGGCAAAGATCATGATCGACAAGCACCTCTTGAACCCGCAGGAGTTCTGGGGTGAGTGGGTGATCCCTTCCATTGCGCGAGACGATCCTGCGTTCCCGGACCAGAATTACTGGCGAGGCAGGATATGGGGACCGATGAACTATCTCGTCTATCTGGGTCTTCTCAATTACGACGACCAGGCGGTGCGCGAGGAATTCGCGCAAAAGTCCTATCGCTTGTTCCTGAAGGAGTGGACCGAAAACGGCCACGTGCATGAGAACTACAACGCGATTACGGGCACCGGTGATGACGTTACGAGTAGCGACCGCTTCTACCACTGGGGCGCGCTGCTGGGATACGTTGAGTATCTGGAACAAAACGAGCCAAAGAGGGCCGAAATGAAGCCGGCGGAATGACCTGCGGAAACATCGCGAGGATCCTCCTGAAATCCGGCTGACATGGTGGCGGCACCGCTATTTTTTCGGTTTGGTCGAGACGGCTTCACGCTTGTTCCAGCCGTGGAAGCGCGAGTGGTCTCCGGCATCCCAGGCCGCTCGTAGCCCAGGCGCGCTCAGATCCCAGTCCGGACGGATTTCGCTGGTCACGATGCGCAGGTCCCGCCAAAGGTCGGCGATGGACGGACGGCCCCAGAACCAGTAGCCGTTATAGATGCTGTAGATCGCGAGACCCGGCTTGAGCACCAGCGTATGCGGGATCATCGGATCATGCTCGGGGTCGGTGTACTCCTGAATGTCGAGATCCTTTTGAACTGTTCGCTCGGGGTCCGAGAGGAAGGTCCACTGGGCGCCTACAGAGGCACGAAACTCCTGAAGAGTATGGTGATCGTCGGTGGCGATGGTGGCGACTTGAGTGTAGGCCACCGCGATCTTCGGGTAGAACGCAGCAAGTTCCAGATGCTGCTGGTGCTCTTTCGGGCAATAGTGCCCTCGCGCCAGCGTCAGGATGAGCGGGTCGTCTCCCTGAAGCTCGCTCAGCTTGCGCATGGCGCCCACATGATCGGGCAGTTTGTAGTCGGGGAACCTGCCTCCAGGCACGATATCAGAACGCATGATTTGTCTCCTCCGTCAGTGTGAACGAACCAAAGTGACGCTGGACTTGGTCGGGGATGGACATGACCTTCGTCTCCGGTCCAGGGTTTGGTTTATCCGTCTACTTCGATGCGGTATGCACAACTTCGCGCATCCAATGCTTTAGAGGCCGGCGTTTTCTTCTGTTCGCGGACATAAGAATCATCGAGTGGGGTCATGGGACATCGAAACGGAACCGTGCCCCGCAGCTATTCGATAGTATCGTGGACAACCCGGTATGGGCTCTCCCGCGAGTGAGCAGGTTGCATGGTTGGCTTGCGCTTGTTGGGCTGAAGTCTCCTGCACGATCCGTCCGAGACGGGTTGACTCCCCCGGGCGCCTTCGGTCTAATGGACCAATCGCAGCCGATTAGGCCGTACGCTTGCCTGTATCCCAAATCTTCAAAAAAAGGATGGCAACCGATTATGCCGGAAGCGACCTGGAAACCCCACGAGAAACACGGACACCTGACGACACAGAGCGACCTACCAGACAGTGTCTACGCGTTCCCGAAGCAGCGCAAAGAGCCTATGACCGATGCACGGCATGTGCGTAACGCGGTGGCACGGTTCGATCAGGTCAGCGGGGTCTCGGATGCTGACCGCGATTTGGCATTCGCGAACATCGAGAAAGCAGCGCATCACTACGGCGTCAATCTCTCGGAAACGTCGTGGCACAACCTTAAGCATTCAAAATAGAAGAGAGGCCGGCTCCGAAGCTGCCTGCACACAACAACAGCGAGCCCAGAATTGGAAATCCATGGATGCAGTAGGTCGGCAGGCATCGCTTCGTTCATCTAACTGAGATTGGTGTGCGCCCACCTCACAAGGAGATGGAAGATGAAGGCCATTGTTGTCCACGAATATGGCGGCCCTGAAGTTCTGAGGTACGAGGAATACCCTGATCCGGTGGCCGGTCCGGGCGAAGTACTCGTGCGAGTCGCCGCCGCGAGTGTGAATCCCATCGACTACAAACGACGCGCCGGGTTCACAAAAGACTTCTACCCAATCAAGTTTCCGGGTCTAATCGGAGTGGATGTCGCCGGAGCCGTGGTCGGGATTGGGCAGGGGGTGGAGGGCTTTGCCGTTGGGGACCGCGTGTTTGCGATGGCCGACAACACTTACGCCGAGCTTTGCATTGTGAAGGCAGCGATCCTGGCGAAGGTCCCTACGAGGCTCGATTTGATCGCAGCGGCGGCGCTGCCGCTGGTGACAACAACCGGCAATCAGCTCATCGCCGCTACCGGGATTCAATCCGGCCAGACGGTTCTCGTTGTTGGCGCCTCTGGAAATGTCGGGCGCTCTGCGGCATTCACGGCCAAACAGCGGGGGGCAATCGTGATTGGTGGCGTGTTGAAGAGCCAGATGGGTGAAGCCAAAACGGTCGGTGCAGATGAACTCGTCGCAACCGACGACGACAATGCAATTGCGAACCTCCCTATGTTCGACGTCGTGGCCGATACAGTTGATGGCAAGACCGCTGAAAAACTGATCGCCAAGGTCAAGCCGGATGGGGTTTTCGCATCGGTGCTCGGGGCGCCGAAGAACGCTGGCGAGTACCCGAAGGTAAAAGTGATTCCGGTGTACTCGACAGCGGATGCGAAAACCCTGGAGTTCATGGCCCAGGCTGTCGTGGATCGCAAGCTCGTGATCCCCATCGGACGCAGATTCCCTCTTAGCGAGGCAGCCGAAGCACAAGCGGCCGCCGAGAAGGGCAGCACAGGCAAGGTGTTGCTGGTGGCATGACCTCGTTTTGCGAACTACCGAACGCGAAAGGAAAAATCGGTGATGAAAAAAGGACTGCGCGGAATCAATCCCGCTTCGAAACCCAGTGGAAATGGGTGCGTGGAATGCCTCGCCTCGCCGAAAGGTTGGTGGCTTCATCTGCGCCGCTGCGCGGAGTGCGGCCATATCGGATGCTGCGACAGTTCGCCGAGCCAGCATGCCTCGAAACATGCGGCTGCGACTGGACACCCGATCATCGCCAGTTTTGAGCCGGGCGAGGACTGGTTCTACGATTACGAGAAACTAGGAATGGTCCGAGGCACAGGGTTGCTTCCGCCCCATGCCCACCCGCTCAATCAACCCGTGCCCGGACCCGCAGGAAAGGTGCCGGCCGACTGGGAATCGCTGCTGAACTAGCTGTCGGTTCGGGCAGGTCTGCGGAGGACAGCGGCCTCTCAGGTCCGTTGTTTCCTGGCTTCGTCCGGATTTTCTGGAGCGCACATGAATCTACCTGACGCGCCGATTGCGCACGAAGGCTTTTTCGCAGCTCATTTCCTCACCGCGAGAGATCAGGAGCGATCGAGGGACTTCTGCGTCAGGATTATTGGCGGGAAACTGATCAAGCCCGAGAATCCCTGTTACATCAAGTTGGCGAGGGATCTTGGGGTGCGGCGTGCTTTATCGGGAGAGTTCGGGCTCGGAGCCGGTCACAAGCAGACTCAGAATTCAGGAATATTAAGAGCGACCGGCTCTGAACAATGGCGAGCGGTTTTCTCTTTCGGCTCTCAATGCCCAGGCACCGGTTGAACTGGTGGAGCGCCAATCGGATGAACTGGCTCCCGGATCTTGCCGCTGGCTGCCCACCCCATTGCCACAGCCCAGCCAAGAATCGTCCACCCCAGAAATACGTTTACCGATGCGATCCAGATTGTCGACTTGCAGTCCCGGTAAATCGCCAGCCCGGTCGGCAGCAAGTACACCCACACTCCCAGCATGAAGAGCAGGAGGGTCACTGGACCCATGAGGCCCGCATCATGCCGCACGAATCCCAGCGCGACAATGACGACGGCGCAAGCCGCTAATCCCGCGATCACAAGCAGCCGTAGCAAATTGTTCATTTGCCACCCCCTCTGGCGAAGCCGCATGCGATATGTTCCGCGCGGCCACGTGCGCAAGTCGACACGAGCCTAAGGAAATGCGACCACGCACGTCGCGGAGCAGGGCACAGTCACTTCGGCTTTGCCTTCGAAACGTGGCGAGAATGTTAGCTCCATCTCCGCTCATCTGCAATCGAATCTTCGGTTGACTCCGTGTCATTTCCGGTGCATCTACGGCGCCGTTGAACAAGGATCACAACGTCCAACGTCCGTGAGGCAGTCGAACGAATACACTTCCACGCGCGGCGACTCGGCGGCATCACATTCCACCGCGCCAAAAGACTATTTATCGTGTCAAATCAGTGTTGAAATCGAGCGGGAAATTCACCTTACGCAAATTGTCTGCAGTCGTCTCAATGAGCCGAATCTGCCATACACGAATTACCGGCATCCCGCCGGTCCGTCTTCACCCGGTCTCCGGGCTTCTTCGGAACCAAGCTCGGCGCCAACACTGCCCGGTCGACTCCCAGCCATTAGGCTGAGTTTGTTTTGAGAACGCAGTTCAGAGCCACATGCACTCTCCGGCTCATCACGCCCGAATCACCGCCAGCCCCGAAGTTACTCGATTAACAGGTGTGGCGATGCGGCACGTGGGACTGCCTGCGGCCGAATTTTGGAAGAGGCTGCGTGGTGACCGCAGCCCGCCGCGCGCTAGTCAGCGGATCCAAATCCGACATCCGACGCCATGTACACCCCTTTAGTAATCATGGCTTTGAAAACTGCGGACTCTAGAGCGGGTGGTGCTCGAGGTCGAGGGCAAGCTCACGGCCGATGCCGGAGAAGTCCTGCTGGATTTCGCGGGCGCGTGCGAGGGCTACCTGCACGTTAGGTAGAACATTTTCTGGGCCCACGTGCTCGAGAAAGTCGGATCGGGCAAGAAGCTGGGAAGGTTGATCGCGTGCGCCACACATGAGGAGCACCTTGCCGGCCCTGTGCAGGCGCTCAGAGAGGCCTTCGAGAGCGTGGATACCGGTGGCGTCGAGCGCCGTCATGTTACGGAGGCGAAGGATAACGACATCACCAAATTGGCCGAGGTGGCGGGTGGCGTCGGCAAGCTTCTCTGTGGTTCCGAAAAGGAAGGGCCCGTGGATGCGGAGGATGGTGACATTGGCTGGGATGTCTTTGTCCTGAAGGATGTGCGCCTGCCCGTCGCGCAGGTAGTCGCGCGTTACAGGAGCGACGGTAGTGGTTTCAGCGATGCGATAGATGTAGAGCAGCGCAGCGAGCGCCATGCCCACGCCGACGGCGACGGTGAGATCGGTGAGGACGGTGAGCGCAAAGGTTGCGAGCCAGACTGCGACGTCGGTGGCTGAGAGGCGGAGGATGGTGCCGATTTCTCGCCACTCACCCATGTTGTAGGAAACAACGAACAGGACCGCAGCCAGAGTGGCAAGGGGAATGAAGCGAGCCAGAGGCGCGGCGACGATGAGAATCGTGAGCAGGGTAAGCGCGTGCGTCATTCCGGCGATGGGGGTGAGAGCGCCGGAACGAATGTTGGTGGCGGTGCGGGCGATGGCGCCCGTGGCAGGGATTCCGCCGAAGAGGGGCGAGGCGATGTTGGCGACGCCCTGGGCGATGAGCTCGACGTTGGAGTCGTGGCGATCGCCGCTCATGCCATCGGCAACGACGGCGGAGAGCAGGCTTTCAACGGCCGCGAGCAGCGCCACGGTAAAGGCGGAGGGGAGCAGGGGAAGAATGTGCTCGGAATGAAACGCGGGAAATGCGAAGTGCGGAAGACCTTGCGGAATGCCACCGAAGCGGCTGCCGATGGTTTCAACGGGGAGATGGAAGAGAGCCGCAGCCGCGGTTGTGAGCACCAGCGCGACGATGGAGCCGGGAACGCGGCGGGTGACGCGCGGCCAGAAGAGAATGATCGCGAGAGATGCAACGGCAACCGCGATCGTTTGCCAGCGGAGGGTTCCGGCGTAGCGAAGGAGCATCTCGACGCGGGGGAGAAATTCACTGGGAACGGACGGCGTAGTCAGCCCGAGGAAGTCTTTGATCTGAGTGGAAGCGATGAGGAGCGCTATGCCGTTGGTGAACCCGATGGTGACGGGGCGGGGAATATACTTGACGGCCGTGCCGAGGCCGGTGAAACCCATAACGAGGAGCAGGACACCGGCCATGAGGCCGACAAGTGCGAGGCCGGAGACGCCGAACTTTGCCACGATGCCGGCGACGATAACCACAAAGGCGCCGGTGGGACCGCCGATCTGGGTGCGCGAGCCGCCGAGTGCGGAGATGAGGAATCCGGCGACGACAGCGGTGTAGAGGCCGGCCTGCGGAGCGACGCCGGAGGCAATGGCGAAGGCCATGGCCAAAGGCAGAGCGACCAGACCGACCGTTACGCCGGCAACGAGGTCGTGCGAAAGTTGCGCGGCTGAGTAACCGTGCAGACACTGAAGCGAGCGGGGAAGCCGCTTAGATGAAGGATTCAAGGGGATGTCACCTTTCAGAAAGGTTCAATGAAGGGTTTCGAGGGGTTTTTCCATTTCTTCCAGCATTCCCTGAGATTCTTTGAGTTGCGAATGGAAGTAGGCGCGCATGAGATTCAAGACCTCGACGATGGAGCGGTCACGGACGGAATAGAAGACCTGGTTGCCGGCACGGCGGTTCACGAGGATCTGCTTGGCGCGCAGGACGCCGAGGTGCTGCGAGACGTTGGCCTGCTCCATGCCGAGTTTTTCAATGAGAGTCCCGGCGGAAAGCTCGCCTTCGCTCAAGAGTTCCAGGATGGCGATACGGGTGGGATGGCCGAGGGCCTGGAAGATGTCAGCTTTGAAGCGGCGAATGGCATCTGGCATAATTGAATATTAGCATATTCGAATACTACTGAAACTAGAGAGCCACCCCGGGGTCAGTAAGGTGGAATCGGCCAGTATTCCGCGATTCGTCATAACCCATTGGCGGTTGGAAATGAGTGACCCTGCATCGTTTCCCGATACCCATCCTGCACTCTGCGCAGAAATCACTCACAATGAGTACTTTGACTTGGAGTCATCATTCAATTCGAATCCACCGCACTCGTTGATGGACCGACATGTGGCGTCATTCGGCGCGCAGTGTGATAGCCGGCTCAACGCGCGTTCCAGCGCGAGCGGGGATAAGGATTGCCACGAGAGCCACCAGTGAAAGAAGCAGCGGGACAGCGATGTACGTCAACGGGTCATATGTGGTGACCTGGAACAGTAGCGTCTTCAGCATGCGCGATACAGCCACCGCAGTGCCGAGTCCGACCCCCAGGCCCACCAGCACGATGCGCAATCCGTCCTTTGCGATCAGATGGAGAATGTTGGCGCGCGTGGCACCGAGGGCCATGCGGACGCCGATCTCCTGTGCCCGTTGCGTCGTCATGAAGGCGACGAGGCCATAGAGGCCGACGACCGCCAGTAACAAGCCCGTCAGAGCGAAAAAACCAAGCAGCGTTGTTTCAAAGCGCGGTCGGTCCGCCAGTCGGTTGAGGGATTGATTTAGGGGCTCCATCTCAATCGGAACCGTTCGATCAATCGAGGCAACCTCAGATCTGACCCAAGGTTCAATCGCAGCCACCAGCATGGCGCTATCCACAATCACCATCAAGTGGTTTCCGTCCCAGTCGCCGGATACGCTCCGGCGAAGCGTGTACATCTCCGGATCATTTGGTTCCGTAAGTCCGCTGTTCTTTACGTTGTCTGCCAAGCCGACGACGATGGCCCCGCGCCCGCGTACGCTGTCCGGCAGGAATCGCTTTCCAATGGGCTCTTCGCCCGGAAACAGGCGCTCGGCCAATAACCGGCTGAGAATCACTTCGTTTTCATCTCCTGTGCGATCCTCATCCGTAAAATTCCGTCCTCGCACAATCAGAATGTTGAGCGCGCGAAAATAGTCGGGCGTCACGGATCGGCCCACAACAGTTCCGCCAATCCCGGGAACTCCGCGCGGCTTTCCTTGCACCGCAAGATCGGAGTACCGAAAATCGCTTTCCCACCCTCCCGGCGGAATCGAGTCCGTCATCCCCACCGCCCGTGTGCCGGGCAGCCGCCGTAGAGAGGACTCAAGACGAAGATAGAAGTCCATGACCTTCTGATTTGTGTTGTAGCGCCACCAGGGAAGCGCCACCTTCACGGTCAATACCCCAGCCGTCTGCAGTCCCAGATTCTGCTCTTCGATCTTCGTAAAGCTGCGCAGCAGCAGCGCCGCGCCTGACAGCAGGATGATGCTGATGGCGATCTGGGCAGTGACCAGGCTGCGCCTCAAAAAAGCGTGATTGCGCGACATCGATGCCCTCGCGTTCAGCGCGGCCAATCCCGGCTTTTGCAGCGCCGCAGCAAGACCGAAGATCACTCCGCAGAGGCAAGAAACCAGGGCCGCAAACACTGCAATACGCAGATCGAGATGCGCTTTGCCGACGAACGGGATTCCGGTCGGAGCGAGGCGGACAAACACCATGACCAGTGCTTGTGCTATCGCAAGTCCCGCCAGGCCCCCCGCAAACGAGAGCACCAGTGCTTCCGTCAGCGCCTGGCGGATGAGCCTGCCCCTGCTCGCACCGATCGCCGAACGAACCGCAAGCTCGCGCTGCCGCCCCGCTCCGCGTGCCATCATCAGTCCGGCTACATTCGCGCACGCGATCAGCAAAACCGCAAGGACAAACCCGAAGAGAATCCACGCCACTGGCCGCGCTTCCTGCATCTCGCGATCACGCAACGTCCGGATGCTCAGATGCGTTTCGTTTTTCGCGAACGGAGGGAACCACTTGAGGTCGCCGTTGAACAGAGGCTGCATCTGCGCGTATGCCTGCTCCAAGCTCACACCGGATCTGAGTCGGGCAAATACCCGTTCCGGATCGCCGAATCCCCCATTTACTTTTTGCTGAATCGTAGCATCGAGGACGAAAGGAGTGACGATATCTGCCGCTTCCAGAGTAGGAAACTGAAAATCTTTCGGCAGGACGCCCACAATCCGGGCGGGATTGCCATCCACATTGATCATCCGGTCCAGGATGTGCGGGTCGCCGTTGTAATGCCCCTTCCACAGCCCATAAGAAATCATCACCACGGGAGGTTCGTTGGGACGATCTTCCTCTGGCAGAAAGTTGCGACCAAGAGCCGGAGAGATTCCGAATAAAGGAAGAAAGCTCGCCTGAAATGAGATGCAGCCTAGTTGCTCCGGATCGTTTTCAACAAGATCGCAATTGTGAACCATCGTGCTCTGCGCCGCGAGTGCCGAAAAAGGGGTCTGATCCTTCTCCCATTCCACATAGAACCGGCCCATCACAAACTCCTGCCGCTCCAGTGAGTGCACGAATCCCAGCGACACAATTCGACCCGGATCTGCATAGGGCAAAGGCCGAAACAAGATGCGATCAACAACGCTGAACACGGCCGTCGTCGCGCCAATGCCAAGTGCGAGAGTGATCAGAACACTGAAGGTAAACAGCGGATTGCGGCCAAAGCCGCGAAATGCGTAATGAACGTCTTGCATTACAGTCCCGATCCACCACCCGGGACGCTGCTGCTCGCACTGTCCTCGCGCGGACTCGATCCCGCCAAATTCGATCAGTGCCTGACGGCGCGCTTCGGCGGGGTCCATTCCAGCCGCAATTCTAGTTGTGATTGCCTGTTCGAGATGAAACTCGATCTCTTCATCGAGTTCACTGCGCCTTTTGCTAGAAATCAGGAAGCGAAGTCGCGTAAGTAGTTCAGAGGTCATGAGGACGCCTCCGTAGCCCGGCCGAGGACAGACGCGATTGCCAAGGACAAGCGATCCCAGCTAGCCAACTCCGTCGCGAGTTGCTTCTTGCCTGTCTGGGTCAGACGGTAATACTTCGCCCGCCGATTATTCTCCGTGATCTGCCATTCCGATCGTATCCATCCCTTGTATTCAAGGCGATAGAGCGCTGGATAAAGCGAACCCTGCCCGATCTGCAAGACGTCTTGCGATAGCTGCTGGATACGCTGTGCCACGCCCCATCCGTGCATTGGCTCAAGCGCGAGCGTCTGAAGGATCAACAGATCCAGTGTTCCCTGCAGAAGATCAGTTGATTGCGGCATCTTCTTCCCTCGACGTTCGACAATAGATTTACGCGTGTTCCTGTCGGATGTCAAGGGTAGGGGAAATTCTCATTCGTTCGACAGTCGACGCACAAATCGCTCGTCGAGGCAACTTCGGGAACGATAACTCGGCAAGTGTTCATGATCTTGCAAGGCGTCGGGATAGGGCACTCCGTTCTGTTTGAGGACCGGGACGAAACGCCACTTTCCGTCGATCTTGATATACTTTTCGAGGTTGGCTTTGGGAGCGACTTTACTATCCCTGCTTACTATCCACCAGGCTTTCGGTGAGGGTTTCAAAACCGGAATTTCGGGCAGATTTTGGTGTAGCAATTCTAGAAAATGGATAGTAAGTTGGATAGTAAATGGCCGCATCGCCTGTAAGTGATTTATTACAAAGGGCGGGAGTAGTTCAGTGGTAGAACGTCAGCTTCCCAAGCTGAATGTCGCCGGTTCGATCCCGGTCTCCCGCTCCAGACTCACCACGTTTGCGTAGATCCCGGCATCGCGCTCTGCCGATAGGGTTCAAGTTGCATACACTTCCAGGGGCAGCCATTCCCCAGAAGACACTGGTCCTGCGGCAAAGAACCCACAACTTGCAAAACACTCTTGGAGCTGACCAGTGAAGGATACTTCTATTGGGCCGTATTTGCCGGCGCAAGAAGGCCCCCCTCCCGTTCCAGCTCAATCTGTCCAGGCCAATTTCTACTCAGCGTCCGGCACCGCTGGTGGGTTCTTCCGTTCGGACGGCCCGCCGCCCTGTCTACTGCGGATGGATGACAGCAAATTTGAAGGTTGTCGAAGTGGCCGAAGCGCGGGGAGAAGTTGCGGAACTCTATCGCTAGGCCGGGTGCAAGTTACTTCGTAACCTGATGCGTGCGGCTTGGAAAGGGCCTAGGCAGTGTCTGACGAATCCGAATAAGCACTTTTTCTGGAAGGACATAGGGGGTTAGAAGAGAAGAGGCGATGTTTCCGCGGCGGACGGATGACTCTTCGCAGGCATGAGCTGAGTGATCGGCATTGGGAGTTAGTGTCGGCAGAGCTTCCTCGGAACGGCAGCAGGGGAGGCCAGTGGCGTCCGCATCGCGAGTTGTTGAACGCGATGTTCTGGAAGCTGAACACGGGGGCGAGCTGGCGTGATCTGCCCGAGCGGTATGGCCCCTGGCAAAGCGTTTATGACCGTTTCCGGCGCTGGCAAAAGGATGGAACATTTCAGCGGTTATTGCATTGCCTGCAACTGCGTATGGATGCATTGGGCCGAATCGATGGGGATACATGGTGTGCAGATGGCAGCAACATTCGCGCCGCCCGCCCCGCAGCGGGGGCCAAAAAAGGGGCGCGGAAGCAGCCCTTGGACGTTCGCGCGGAGGTTGGGGATCGAAAATTCATCTGTTGACGGATGGATGGAGATCGTGGCTACAGTGCACCGCGAATACGACTGTGGCTGGAACAGCATGGCATCCGCCCGGTCATCCCCTATCGCAAGGACGAACTTAAACTGCGGCCTTCGCTGCCCGAATTGGATCGTGAGCGCTACCGCATGCGAAATGTGATCGAACGTACCATTGGAAGGCTCAAACAGTCCCGTTCCATTACCACTCGCTTTGAAAAACTCGCCAGCTCCTTCATGGCTATCATTCACCTGGCTTTCATCCAGTTCTATCTGCGAGCCTGCGATTCGTCAGACACTGCCTAAGGCAGCTCCCGCACCTTCATCACCAACGACGTGATCGTCTCATCTCCCGTCACCAGCATCTGGTGCGGTGTGCCCGCGGGCACGTGTGCCAGGTCGCCCGCTCTCAACCTCTGCCTGAGCCCGCGATCGATGGATTGCCCGCGTATCTCGCCGGGTTCGATGGCGCGCGCCCCGATGACAATTCCACCGGTCACGAGAGTGGCGCTTCCTGCGAGCACGCAAAACAAGTCGGCAAAGCTCTCATGCACTTCAGCCTCGCCGCTGCGGCTTCGATAAGACAGCATCGCAAGATGCTGCGGATATTCCTTCAGAACCTCAGACGCAGAACCGTCACCGTGCTTTGCCAACTTGCGCAGGTATGCGGCACGTTCCAGAAGAATTGCCGGCGACCAGTGATCGACGGGATTCTTCGGTCCACGCGGCTGCGGCGCAATCTCGTCCAGTGAAATGTCTTTCATGATGGCTTTCTCGATTCGTTCCATTTCAGCTTGTCCCCTTGGCTTGCGATGTTCTCCGCGATCCGCCCTCACAGCTCCGCCAATTTTCTCGCTCGTTTGAAGATCTTCAGCAACATCGCCCGTGTCAGCTTTCCGGTATTGGTGTTTTGCAGCGAGGGGTGATAGCTGGCAATGGCAATCAGGCCGCTGGGCAGCTTGTATTCGGCTCCATGCGCAAAAAGAATCCCCCTGCGCGATGGCAAATGACCCATTCGTGCCTCATGCGCCAGCAAGCCTTCAAACGCAACCCGCCCCAGGCAAACCACGACGCGTAGATTCTTGAGCAGGCTCATCTCTTCATCGAGCCAGGACGAGCAGTTGCGCAGCTCCTCAGGAAGCGGCCTGTTCCCGGGCGGCGCACACCGGGCCACAGAGGTGATCCAAAGGTCCTTCAGCTTCATGCCGTCATCGCGCCGCGTACCAGTGGGCTGCGAGGCAAAGCCCGCGTCATGCAATACGGGAAAGAGGAAATCACCCGATCCATCCCCGGTGAATGGCCTGCCGGTACGATTCGAGCCATGCGCCCCTGGCGCTAAACCCAGCGCCAGCACGCGCGCCT
>Ga0335069_10006869_pt1 | contig 16488 bp, 10 predicted proteins | sample Lox_Sample_11_FD_206714 | JGI IMG/M metagenome (GOLD analysis project Ga0335069, IMG submission 206714) | Soil microbial communities from Loxahatchee National Wildlife Refuge, Florida, United States - Lox_Sample_1.1 | ecosystem: Environmental > Terrestrial > Soil > Wetlands | place: USA...
GGGATGCAGAACACGTGGGGCTGGAAGCCATCGCGTGAAGATCGGCAGGAGCCGATCCCACGCCACTTTGCGTTGACTGCGACGCCGTAGGGTGAGCCACCACAATCGTCGCAAGCGCTGTCCGAAGATGCTCAACTGGGCGATGTTCCCGGGGATCGCATGGTAGCGATAGTAGCCAGTGACAACCTTTCGTAGCCATGCACCAACGTCGGCAGCCGCGACTCGATCCAGTTTGCGTTCTTGATTGTGCAACCCAACGATGGGACCGGTGCCTTTGGCGTGTTGAGCACCTATGCTGCTCAAGTTGACCGCGAATCGCACTTGCGCGTTTGCGATTGCAGCCACGTAGGAATCGGAAACCCGTTCTTGATGGGCAAGCAAGTCCGGCTGTGACAAGTCCTCGGGCAGAACCAGATAGACTCCGGTCGCACCAGCAAAAGCCGAGGTCAGGAAGGAAGCGTCTTCTACTGTGCCGACGATTCATGTCTTCCAGCTTAGGTGGAATGTCGCGGTTGGAGCGGATCGCCGATGGCGGATCGGAGCCAAGGATGGCTTTGAAGATGAGCGCGGTGGTTTCGGCAGCAAAGGGTAGTGTGCCTGTCGCCATCTCGTACAGCACCGAACCGAATGAGAAAAGGTCGGTGCGTGCGTCGAGTTCCTTGCCTTTTGCCTGCTCCGGCGACATGTAGGCGACGGTTCCCAGAGTCGCACCGGGACTCGTTAGATGGTCAGGGTCAACCTCTGCAGTGGCAAGTGTCGGCTCGTTGCCAGTCGCGTATTTGGGCGTACTGACCTTAGCCAACCCGAAATCCAGCACCTTGGCATGAAGGCGTTTGGTCACGAAGATATTGGCGGGTTTGATGTCCCGGTGGATGATGCCAGCAGAGTGGGCGGCGTCGAGCGCGTCGGCGATCTCAATTGCTAATGAGAGAACCTCATCGGTCTCCATTGGCTTGCCACCGATGCGGTGCTGCAGCGTCGTGCCTTCCAGATACTCCATCGCGATAAACGGCTGACCATCCTGCTGCCCGGCTTCGTAGGTAGTGCAGATGTTCGGATGGTTCAATGCAGACGCAGCACGAGCTTCGCGCCTGAAGCGTTCCAAGGCCTGCGGGTCTTTTGCAAGATCGTCGGGAAGGAATTTCAGGGCGACGAAGCGACCAAGCTCGGTGTCCTCAGTCTTGTAGACCACACCCATCCCGCCGCCGCCCAGCTTCTCGACGACGCAATAGTGCGAGATGGTCTGCCCGATCATGACGCTCAGGCTGAAATGTTAGGGGTGAGCGGAAGGTGAAGTCAACGAGCGGGGGCAACGGGGGCTGCCAAGTCGCTGAAAGGGACTGTAGGAACCGTTCGCTGTGGGTAAATTTGTGGGTAAGAATTTTCGACCAGACTGCCGCTACTGTGGCAACCCCACTTTCCGCACCAACTCAGCAAACCGTGCGTCGGAACGCAGGGGGTCGACTAAGAAGTCAGTTTTTAGACCCATCAGGAGCCAGTCCCGCTCCTGATAAGCGGTGTTGAGCCATTGAAAAGCCTGATCTTTCTCTCCCAACTGGGCATAAAGAACGGCAATGTCGTAGGCAGACCAATACCCCTTCTTGCGCTGTGCTTTCCGGGCCTCGATGCCTTTGGTTAGAGCGCCCTTCCAACCCGCTGAACGAAATCCTTGTTCCAGAGCAGACGCAAACTCAGAGTCGCGTCGGTCGCCGGAGAGCTGGCCGTAGGCCTTGAATTCTTCAATGACCTGCGGATACATGCGTTTTCCCCAATACGCATAGGCCAAGCAATCGCGCGCTGGCGGGAACGTCGGGTTCGCATTCGCAACTCTCTCGCAGACGGCGATGGCATCGTCGTACCTGCGCGAGGAATTGTGAACGAATCCGACCTCCCAGCTGATGATTGGTGACAGCGGATCGAGTTGGTGGGCACGATTGGCTTCAGAGAGAGCTTCCTGCTCGCGGCCTCCAATCATGGCCATTTTTTCCGCGTACCATTGGTGTGCAGTAGCATCATTGGGGTCAAGTTCCAAAGCCTTCTTAAACTCAGCCTCTCCTCCTGCAAAGTCAAAGTCGTATTCCACATCGTTGCTGCCCATGACAGCATGGGGATGAGCCAAAGTCGCGTCCAACTCCAGCGCCTTGCGGGCGGCCGCATTCGACTTCGGGTAATTTTCGCTGGGAAAGCCGCCATATGAGGGCATTACGTTGTAAGCATCTGCCAGACCCGAATAAGCCAAAGCGTAGTCGGGATCCTTGGCGACAGCTTGATCGAAGTAGGAGATTGCGGTCTCGACGTCTGCATGCGTCCGCTTATTCCACGAGTAACGTCCCATAAGATATAACTTATAGGCTTCTGGATTCTGCGTGCCCTGTTTGATGACTCTTTGCTTGTCTGAAGTACTAAGTTTGGAATGCAGTTTTTCAGCGATATCGCCTGCAATCTGCTGCTGGAGCGAGATGATATCTGCGCTTTTGCCACTGTAGTGCTGCCCCCAGATTTCGGTGTTATCCCGAACATCGACAAGCTCGGCACTCACTTCGATGCTATCGCCCTTTGGCACCACTCGCCCGCTCACCAGCGCCGAAACGCCCAAATCGGTGCCCGCTTTCTGTGCATCTACGTCCTTCCCTTTGTAGCGGAAGACTGTGTTGCGGGACTTCACCTTGAGCTGGGGTACATGGGCTAGGCTGTCGATCAAGGACTCTGTTATCCCGTCGCTGAGATAGTCAGTATTGGCATCCCCACCCCCGTTGGTGAAGGGGAGCACGGCAATCGAATCAATCTGAACTGCCCGACTAGATCGCAGGTACCAAGAACCTGCCGCCAACCCAATGACTGCGACACATGTGGCTAGGACGACCCAGAGCTTGTGACGTTTTAGTGTCTTGTCGGGTGATGCTTGCGTTGCAACGATCTTGGTGGACTCGGACTGGCGTTTCAGACGCTGGATTTCCGCTCGCATATCCGAGGCGTGTTGATAGCGCAAGTCGCGGTCTTTGTCCAAAGCACGATTGATAATCCGTTCCAATTCCACTGGGAGGTCGGGGTTCAGCCGTACTGCTGACGCTGGCGTCCCATCCAGAATGGCGTTAAAGATCAGTGCCGAAGTGTCGCCCCGAAACGGGAGTGTCCCCGTCGCCATCTCGTACAGCACGGCACCGAAAGAGAACAGGTCTGTGCGAGCGTCGAGTTCCTTTCCTCGCACCTGTTCCGGCGACATGTAGGCGACTGTGCCCAGCGTAGAGCCGGGGCTAGTCAGGTGTTCGTCACTACTGCCAATGGTTGACTCCGAAGCCGACAATTCAGCGCCTTTGGAAGCCACCTTTGCCAGTCCAAAGTCGAGAATCTTCGCTTGCCCACGAATCGTCACGAAAACGTTCGCAGGCTTGATGTCTCTATGAACGATGCCCTTGGCGTGTGCTGCGTCCAGAGCGTCCGCGATTTGGATTCCCAGATCGAGCACTGTCTCCTTCTCCATCGGCTTGCCCGCGATCATGTGTCGAAGGGTCTGCCCCTCCAACAGTTCCATGGCAATGAAGGTTCGCCCATCGGCCTCGTCGATCTCGTGGATCGTGCAGATGTTCGGGTGGTTCAGGGAGGACGCAGCCTTGGCTTCCCGCTCGAAGCGGGCACGAGCCTGCGAGTCGTGAGCCAGTTCGTCGGGCAGGAACTTCAGCGCCACGTGGCGACCGAGCTTTAGGTCTTCGGCTTCGTAGACCACACCCATGCCCCCGCCGCCGATCCTGCTGAGGATGCGGTAATGGGAAACCGTCTGCCCCACGGGTTGGGAGGGCGTGGACATTGCGGGGAATGTTACGAGGGAAGGTTGGAGAGGGTCAAATGGATAGAGTACCCTGCACTCTCTCCCCCGCCAGCGTCTGCTAGTAGCCTGTATTCTTCTCCAACACAACAGTCCAGTGTTCGTTGGGCGCGACGGGAGTAAGGATGAGTTGCTGACCCTCAAACTTGAACGACCTCACGAGGTCTTTGCCCATTAGCTGCCGAGCCACGCTGCCTTCGACATGGTGTGTGATCGTGTGCTTGACCTCGTCAATCGTGTAGGTTCCAAAGTACGCGTCGTAACCATTGTTCAGATAAATGGCATCGGAAGGAACCTGTGCTCCAGAGACGGAGCGCCTCATCACCTGCGCGGACATGTGCCCGCTTGCGTCGTAGGTGATTAATCCAACTTCATCCGGGCGAACAACAGTGCCGTCCGGCAAAATCTCCTCGTCTGAAACCTGTCTCCAACTGCCAATCAGACGCTTGTAAATATCAGCGTCATCCTGAGTCCTGTCGCTGCCGAAAACAGCTGCCGATGTGGTCTTGATACTCGGGAGGCTCTCAGCCGAAACACGTTCCCATGTGATCCGAGACCGTCGCCGCTCACCGTTGGGGATCGTTTCCTCAAGCGAGAGAATCAGGCGGTCACCCTCAATATGGAAATTGCGCACTTGGTCTGATCCTATGTAGTACGGCCATTCGGCGAGTTCTGGCCTATGGATTACCCGCCCTTCTTTTTCACGCACCTCATAGGTGCCGCAGTATGCTTCCATGGCTCGGTGGGACATCGCCCTTTCAATGTCACTGGGTTTCGCTGGGTCTGCCCAATGTGGAGGATTTGGATTGGCAAGAGTCACGCACATGTGTCCCGTCTTGTCATACATGAGGTATCCGATGGGGTGAGAACCAAACTCGGGGAACGGTTGCAATGACCCATCAGGACGAAGAGCCTCAGCGGAGACGAGCCGCCATGTGCCAATCAGGCGATCGCGTGCACTCGGCTCCGAACCGACAGCACGCGTTTCTTGACCGCCGACCATCTGCCAGCGACCATCCCTTTTCACAAAAATGCGGGTGAGCAGGTCATCACTGCTGTCGTCCCGACCCTTATACGTCTCCTTTGACTGATAGCGGTAGGTCATTACAGCGGTGTCACCGTACAACCGCACGCTGTCGTCCTGCCGCTTATAAGAGCTGATTTGCCGATCTCCGGATTTGAAACTGTCTAGAGTCTGCCTTTTGTTCACTACCGTTGCGTCGTCATTGATGAATGTATATTCGTCGGCAAGAATGCGATCCAGCGCGTCGATATCCCTATGGACGTAGGCATCAATTAGGGCGTCCTGTACTCTTCGGACTTCATCTTCGGCTCCATGCGCCGGGTCAACTCTTGCAAGCTCTTGTGCGAAGGTGACAATGCTGGTCGTGAGTAGAAGCGGAAACAAGAAAAGGATTCTCATGCGCCACCTCGGCTATCGTTCTAGGTCGTCCCCACGCCCCCGCGTTGCAGCCATACTCGCCTTATGCGTTTGCCCCTAAGACTCCCCCTTTTCTTGAACGAATAGCAGCCGCGATCCTCACCCCAATCGCGGTGACAGCGACAAAAACAAACGGCGTGTAGAAAGCGGGTTCCTTTATCGCGTGTCGCGTGAAGCTGACCGTGAAGAGACTTATCAGATAGTAGTGCGCCAGCGCCTCAAAACGGAATGACCAGAATGTGAGATGGCGAAGCAGAACGCCAGCAGCCAGAGCATAGATGAGCAGGAACCCGACCGTGAATGGGACGGGCATGATCCCTTTCAAAACGCTTTCTCGTCCTATTGCAGCCGCTAGGATAAGAATGAACGCAAGATGCACCGTGTGTGATCCCGCAAAGCCCAAGGTAAACCCGTCTTCGTGTGCCTTCAGCCAGCGTGTAGCGGCAGCAGGCATGAGACGGTAAAGTGCGTCCCCCAGAAAAGCGCCGAGGAACAGGACAAACGAGATACGCGCTGTTGTTCGGATTGCCACGCGAATTGTCATTTCGTCCATCATGGACGCGACCATTGCCGCAAAACATACGCCCAGAGCTTCTTGCCGTCAATCTCCCGCCCCGATTGACGATTCCACCGAATTAATTCGGTGCTACACTATGCCAATTCCGTCGGCGGGGGTGCGGTGTGAGCGCCGGCCCAGCACTTGCTCCAAACACAATCGAAGCCACAACTATCCGCAAGGTGAGGGCGCGGATCATCCCGTTCGTCTTCGTCCTCTTTGTCATTGCTTTCATCGACCGGATCAACATTGGATTCGCAGCTTTGACCATGAACAAGGCGTTGGCGATCACCAGCGAACAGTTCGGGCTATTGTCTGGCATATTCTTTTTCGGCTATTTTCTTTTCGAGATACCAAGCAACCTCCTGCTCCACAAGCTCGGCGCTCGCATCTGGATCGCGAGGATACTGGTCAGTTGGGGAATCGTCGCGATCTTGACGGGCTTGGCGACAAAAGCAACCCAGCTTTATTTTTTGCGTTTCCTGCTTGGCGTTGCTGAAGCCGGGTATTTTCCCGGGATCGTTCTGTATCTGACGTATTGGTTTCGGCAACGGCAACTTGCCCATGCTTTAGCAATTTTCTTGGCTGCTGTTCCTGTAGCCAACATAGTCGGCGCTCCTGCTTCGGGTTTAATTCTGGATCACATCCACTGGTTCGGATTCGCCAGTTGGCGCTGGTTACTGATTCTGGAAGGAGTTCCTGCATTGTTAGGCGGTTGTCTTACGTGGTTCCTCCTACCGGATCGACCGTCAGACGCTAAATTCCTCACGCGTGAGGAGAAGAATTGGCTGACCAGAGAAGTCGCACGCGAAGAACAGCACAAGCTGGCGCGAAGTCGAGTTAGCGTGGTTCAGAGCTTGGGCGACCGAAGAGTTTGGCATTTGGCTGCAATACTTTTTCCGGCAAACATTGGATTTTATGCGATCACTTTTTGGATGCCTCAATTAATTCAGGCTGCTTCTAGTCAAACCTCGAACACAACGGTGGGAATGCTCGTGATGGTTCCGTATTTTGTGGCGCTTGTAGCTATGATCTTTGTCGGACGAAGTTCCGATAAACGATTTGAGCGGCGCTACCACGCCTCCATTCCTTTAATCATAGGAGGTGTCTCATTCTTATTACTGGCTACGATCTCTGGAACTTCTACTTTCTTAACGGTCGCTCTCTGGTGCGTACTTGCGTCGTGCATCGAAAGTGCATGGAGTCCCATCTGGTCTCTGCCAAATGAGTTCTTGGCAGGGTTTTCTGCGGCGGCGGGAATCGCTCTCATTAACTCAATGGGAAGCATCGGAGGCTTTGTTGGCCCTTATGCGCTTGGAGAGATCAACAAGCGGACAGGAAGTTTTCGCGGTGGGCTTGTGTTCGCGGGTGTGTCGTTGTTTATTTCGGCAATGCTGATACTCGCGTTGCGAAAGAGAACAGTGCCGGAGACGAGCGCAGTCGCGACGGTGCAGCCGAGTGTGTCGGCGATACCAAATGCTGATGTGGAGTAGTGAGAGCATTTCAATCCAGCGCGTGTCGCGAATTAGTGGGTCTGTTGCTTCGTCAATTCCCGAATGGGAAAACGCCACACTAATCCGCGATAGTAATCAGTAAGCCAGATCGCGTCATGTCCGAAACGGAGCGAATCGCCTCCCCGACCGACCCATTGGCGTGACACCTTGTTTGTGGCGGGATCAACACGACTCAGGGGAAAGCCGAAGGACGCGATCCATAAGTGATCTTCTGCATACACTAGATCGCCGCCAGTACCGGGTATTCCTACTTGAACTGTAGCTATGAGCCTACGCGTTTTCTCATCGACACGGCTGACGCTTCCGTCGCCTTGGTTCAGAACCCAAACTGAACCACCTCCAGAAAAGAGAAACCGAGGCTTCGATCCAGTCTGGAATGACTCCATCACCTTGCCCGTGGACGCGTCCACAGCGGTAAGGACATTGTTCTCGACTCCCGTGATCCAGATTATGCCGTTGCTGAAAAACGGGTTGTAGGAACCGGGTGGAATTGGAATTTTCTGGCGCACGCTGTTGTTAGAGGGGTCTATCCGATTGAGCGTGCTATTCCTGTCGGTCACGATCCACACGCTATCTTCGCTGGCTGTGATGCTTTCCTCGGCGTCCACAGGTCCCACGGGCAATGTAGCGCTGATTGCATTTGTGGCGGTGTTGATCCGAACTACGGCGGGATTCTTGCCGCAAAGGGGAACCCAAATACTGCCGAAAGCATGGGTCTGACCCGAGCACGCTTCGCCAGATAGTGAAACGGTTGCAACTATCGTATTGGTCGCAGGGTCGATTCGTTGTACTGCGTAGGGTTTTGTCGTCGCGACCCAAACGGCATTTTCGGTCACAAGAACCCAGTCTGCCGTTCGACCGACCTTTATGGTGGCAGATGGTTTCAGCGAACTAAACGGAACTTGAACCCCTTTCACTCCGATCTTTCGAACCTTTCCCAACAACTTTGGATTCTGAGCTATCAGCGTTAAGCAAGCGACGAGAAAGGTGCGGAGGAGCGTCGATCTCGACATAATCATGTCTCCCGTTGTTCCAGTTCTCTAGGCAGGAGTGTTGACCTGCGTCGGGCGGCGTATTTTTCGCAACCGATGAACTCCGCTTTTCTTTTCGGGAGCCTGAGAATGCTACTTTTCATTTCTCAACAGCCTTCTTAGCTGCCATTTCCGTGTTTCGTCTCGCGGTGTTCTTCCGCTTGATTTTATCCATCCGAGCATCTTTCCGACGTGAACCCGGTGTTGAGTTGGTTCCTCCCAAACTCCGACAGTAACCCACCCTATCTGCTCGCCGCTACTCTCCCACCCGACTCGTTCTAGCTTCTGCAATCCCCTCAGTGGCGCTTCGTAAACGGATTCCGCCCGCACTCTAACGCTGTGCTCGACACCGTGGTCGTCAACGAGTTTCACGACACAATCGCGTGCATCAGTCATGGCGCTCTCTGGAAAGGAAATCGAGGTAGAGGAAGGGATACTCAGTTTACGACTTTTCGGCCCTCAGTTCACGGAAGAAATACCCGCCGTCGATTCCATTTGTGAGTTGCACCACGAGATCGCAACTCTGGAGACGATTGTGGGAGAACCAGCAAAGAAGGAACGCTTAGAGTCCGAAGGTGTCACGCAGAAGAGCGCCGTGCTCGTCGCGCAACTTCTCTGGGCTGCGCATGCGTGGAACACTACGTCGGAGCAGGCATCGCAAAAGGTCGTCGCCGATCTTTACGCGCATCTTTCGCATGGCAGCAGCGTGTCCGTGCATGTCGAGGAATTGGACGGCACCGAGCACAGGCTGGAAGTAACGGCGGAACGGGCAGTGAACCGCAAGACAGCGCCAATCTGGCAAAGGCGTGGCAGCAGCGTCAGTAGCGGCCCAGTCACCAAATTTGCTTGGCATGTCGTACCTTCTACGACTTAATGCTGGGTTTTTGGAATTTCGCGGAGATTTGGTAACACGGGTCGGGTAACAAGCGGGTAAGTCTTTTTGAATCTACGTTTGGTAGCGATACCGGGATTCGAACCCGGGTTTCCGCCGTGAGAGGGCGGCGTCCTGGACCCCTAGACGATATCGCCAATTGATGTGAGCAGCGCGCTTCGCTGCTCACAGTCCATCTATAAATTTTCGCACGCCAATCCGCCCCACGCAAGCCGCCGTTACAAGCGCTGGGAATTATGCCGCCCGCTCCGCCGCGGCCAGCAGCACGCACACCGCCACGCCTTCCGCCGCTTGCGCCACTTCCACTAGATCGGGGAACGTCGGCGCAATGCGGATGGTGCGGTCTTCGGGATCTTTCCCATACGGATGCGTCGCGCCCGCAGGCGTTAGTTCGATCCCAGCCTCTTGTGCCAGCGCCACCACGCGGCGCGCGCAACCTTTTGGCACTTCCAGGCCGATGAAATAGCCGCCCTTCGGCTTTGTCCAAGTCACGCCGGTCACGCCCGCAAGCCTTTCCTGAAAAATTTCTAAGACTTTCTGAAATTTCGGCGCAATCAATGCGCGATGCCGATTCATCAGTGCCAGAATTCCCGCTTCATTCTTCAGAAACAGCACGTGCCGCCACTGATTCAACTTGTCCGGCCCGATCGTCTGCGGCGTCATTCGCGCCAGCAGCCACTTCACATTTTCTTTCGATGCCGCAAACAGCCCAAGTCCCGCGCCCGCCAGCGTGATCTTCGACGTCGAGGCAAACACAAACGCGCGGTTCTCATGCCCATGCTTCGCGCAAAGCTCCAGCATGTTCGCAATCTCTACGCGCTCCTCGGTCAGATGATGCACCGCATACGCGTTGTCCCAGAACAACCGGAAATCCGGGGCCGCCGTCTTCATCGCCGCCAGCCGTTCGATCACCGCATCTGAAAACGTAATCCCCGTCGGGTTGCTGTACTTCGGCATGCACCACATGCCCTTGATCGAAGCATCGCTCACCGCAAGCCGCTCCACTTCCTCCATGTCCGGCCCGTCTTCCCGCATCGCCACCGAAATCATGCGAATGCCGTACTCTTCGCAAATCTTGAAATGCCGGTCGTACCCCGGCACGGGACACAAGAACGCAATCGCAGGCTGCTTACCCCAAGGCGTCGCGCTGTGGCACGTCCCTTTCAGCAGCGCAAAGGCGATGCAGTCATGCATCAGCGCCAGGCTCGAATTATTCGCCACCACCACCTGCTCGGCCGGTACACCCATCATTCCCGCGAACAATCGCCGCGCCTCCGCAAGTCCCTGCAACCCGCCGTAATTCCGCACGTCGGTCGCGCCTTCGGCCAGAAAATTCCCCGAACCCGGCAACGCCAGCAATCCCGCGCTCAAATCGAGTTGTGCCGCCGACGGTTTCCCGCGCGTCAGATTCAGCTTGAGCCCACGCTGCTTCACCGCTTCGTAATTCTTCTGAAGTTCCTGCAACCGCCCGCCTGCTGGCGAGTTGGATGGAGCGGATCCTGTCATGGCAATGTTTTCCCCTGTGACCTCGATTATCGCGGATTCTTTCCGGCCCTGGCTACCGAAGCTTCACCCTACCTCCAATGCAAATTGGTCTCTTTCTTTTCCGGCCCGCGGCTCACCACTTCTCCTCTTCTATTTTCCATTTTCTATTTTCGACCTCTGCTACACTATCCCCCGTTCCGCGCAACCTTTCGCCTCTGGAGAATCCGTATGAATTCCACCTCTTCTGTCTCGCGCCGCCAATTTCTATCGGATGCGTCCCGCTTCACGGCCCTGTCTGCTTTTGCCGACGCTTTTCCTTTCGTCGCTTCGGCTCGGCCACATCCCGACGACCCGCGTATTTCGCAGACCCCCATCGCCGACGAAGGTTACGCTGCCGTTTACAAGATCGGCGACGGCCTCTACGCCACCATCTCCAATCCGGCAAAAGGTTTCACCACCATCTGCAATGGCGGATTCCTTATCGGCAAGGAAGCCGCTCTTCTGTTGGAATGCTTCGGCACTCCGGCCGGCGCGCGCTTTCAAATGGAAGTGTTCCACAAAATCACGCAAGTCGCCGCGGCTGGCGCGCTCCTCACCCACTATCACTTCGATCACTCGTTTGGCGGTTCTTTCTACGGCTCCTACGGCATCCAGCTTTGGGGACACTCCGGCGTTCCCAAGCGCATGATGGATTCCTACGTCGCCATGCAGGGAGCGGATCGCCACGCCATTCTTGCCCCTTACGAAAAGCGCTTCGCCGACGCAAAAACCGACCTCGCCAAGCAGCACGCCCAGGGGGACATCGGCTTTTTCGGCAACATCTTCGACATGGCCAACAAAACCGCCGTGACCTTTCCCAATCGACCGCTCGATCCCGTCAAGCTCCCGCTGCAGGTCGACCTCGGCCACTTCCCCATCAGCATCGAACACTACCCCGGACACTCCGGCACAGATCTGATCGTCCGCGTCCCGGAACAAAAAGTCGTCTACACGGGTGACCTGCTGTTCAACGGCGCGTATCCCGCTTGCTTCGACCACCAATGCACCATGTCCGGTTGGCGCAACACGCTGAAGACCTTTGCCTCGTGGGAAAAGGACACGCTCTTTGTCCCCGGCCACGGCCCCATCTGCGGCCAGCTGGGGATTCAGACGCTGCGCGATGTTTTCGACGACCTGTCCGAACAAGCCGAAAAAATGCACAAGGCCGGCGTTCCCGTCTCCGACGCCATGGATCAATACGCGATCCCAGACAAATTCAAAGACTTCTCTTCCCAATCCTGGGGCCTTCGCATCGGCCCGGCCATCGCCAAGCTCTACGCCGAAATGGGCACCAGCTAGCGACGGCCCTCTCAGTAGCACAGGCTTCAGTCTGTGGGCGCCCTCCCAAAGAGAAGCGGCCGAAGCCGCGATCTGTGGCTTCGGCCTTTCTCTTCCCTGCTCGCTGATTACTGTTCGCTGCTCGCTTTCTTCTAAAACTTCACCAGAATCGATAGGTCAATGAACGACTCATTCTTCCGCAAATCAGGGAACCACACGCTGCTCATCCCGCCGCCGCAAGCCTCCTCAGCCGCGGGCAACGCGGTCTGCCCCGAAGACGCGCCCGAACTGCACACAAAGTATTGCGGCGCGCCATTGTTCCCGCCCGGCGGTGTAATTCCGCCTTTGCCCGTCCAATACGGCACGCTCGCATGGCGATAGTCATACTCCGCGCGGAACGTGATGTATTGCTTCGGCATGTAGTCGAACGTAATCGAGGAATCCCAGGCTTTGAACGGATCGCCAGGGTTCCCCGTGAAATACGGCGCGTTCGTCGCCGCCGAAATCGCGCCCGCTCCGTTGATCGGCGGAATCAGCACAAGATAGCGTCCTGGGTTGTTGATCTGCCCGCCGCCAACTGTCAGGCCAAACAAATCCTGGTGGAACCAGAACCGGTTATAACCCATCCAGCCGACAAAGCTTTGCTTCGGCCCTCCCTTGTGATTGCCGTAGCAGCTCACGCCGCTGCCGTATTCGCAACCCAGGTCGCCGGTCAGCGAAAACGCCATCTTGTCCAGCGTTTTCTCCGGCTTGTCATAGTACTTCACCTCGACACTGTTGTCCGTGTGAATGCGGCTTCGGCCATGAATAAACAGATCATCCTCGCCCAGCCCATAGTTGTTCGAAATGATGTTGATCCACGGTTTTGGCGTCCACTTGATCTGTCCGCCGAGTCCCGGCTTGTGGTTCGCTGAACCGTACGACTGCCAACCGTTGATGAACCATGGCTCGATCTTCAGATGCTCCGTCGGGAAGATCTGTACGCGCACTCCTTCAAAAAACCACGGCGTGTTCGACGAAACAAAGGAAGGCTGATACGCCCAGTTATCGAAGTTGTAGTAGCTGAACAGCCCAATATAGGAAAGGAAAATGCCTCCATCCACGTTGACTCCATGCAGCACATCGAAGTGATATCCCCCATACGCTTCAGTCAAATACCGGTACGCCGTATACAGGTCCCACTGTCCGTGCCCCGGGCTGGGATCGTTTCGCGGCGTCGTCGCCGAATACATCCCGAATTGCGTCATCAACCGCGCGCGCACATTGTCGTAGTGAAAGTCCCCGCCAACTCCGAACTGCTCGAGCTGCAGTTCACTGGTTCGAAATAGCTCGCTCGACCCGCCCATCGAGTGGTCCTCCGGATGGTTGAGGTCGTACACGTAATTCACATCCGCCCGGATCTCTGGCGTGAAGAACCTCGAGTCCCAGAAAATCTCTTTGGTGCGAGGATTGCCGTTCAGCCAAGTCCAATCCGCGTCGGAAAACGGTTCGATCTTCGCCGGCTTCTGCGGTACAGGCGCTGACGGCTTCCCCGAATCCTGCTTCCACCCGATCGGGGGCTCCACGTTCGCTACGATCGTGGATGAGGATTCAGCCGTCGACGTCCCCGCAGCCGTTCCGGGCATCACAATTCCAGCCGCGATACTGGAAGCCGCCATGTTCGTATTTGGCGGGCCGGAATCCGGCAGACTCGCCTGCACGTTCGCCAGTTGCTCCGCAGCCGGTGTGCTCTCCCCGCGCGGCTGCCCTTCCTTGGCTTCCAACTCCGCCACACGCCGTTCCAGTTGCTCCACGCGATCCAGTAACCAGCGCTCCCGGTCCGTCAGCCCCGCTTCGGGATTGTTGGCGGTATTCGACTTCGTTGCCGATCCGGAAGAAGGCGCCTTATCATTTTCATTCTTCCCATCGTCGGCCAGTCCAGCTCCACTCGTCATTAGGCCGAGCAAAAATATCCATCCGAACAACAAACTACGCTTCATGCAAAAACGCATGGTTTTTCTCCTACCCTGATTTCGGCACACCACTGTTCTCGGAATGGCAGTTACGCCCTGCCCAGGTCGGTCCGAGAAAGATTCAAGAACTGCCGAATTAGACTACTTGGATGGGCATAAGGATTCTGTGAACCCTCAATCAGCCTTCTGTGAGGCTAGTACTCACTTTTTCCTTGACATATTTTTACTATTCAATATACTAACTAACAAGTGAATGTGCGCCTCGGCGCTTCTTTCCCACTTTAGGATTTAACCTCCCTCTTTTCTGTTGATTCAAGGAGGGCTCAACGTCGCCGACTGCAATCGCCTCTAAGCCCTTTATTCTCCGCACTTGCTTTAAGCAGCCGAAATCTGGGGCGCTAGCTTATTTTTTCCTTTAACGTTACGTACTCAAATAGCAAGCGGCAAATAAGTGCTGTAGATGCCACACATCCAACCGGGCTGGCGATGTTTTTCCCAAACTACTCTGGCAGGAACTACCATACAAATAAGCCCTTAGGCCCCACGGAACACGAGCTACGGGTCACGAGATCCGGTCCTAAACTTCAACTCCCTCTTTCTTCCGAATCTCCGCGGCCGTCGCTTCCATCTCCGCGTGAATCAACCCGTTCGTCGCCAGAATGGACTTGCCGCCCAGCACATAGGGCTTCCCGTCGAGGTCGGATATCCTTCCTCCGGCCTCTTCGACCAGCACCACCCCGGCTGCCGTATCCCACGGCTTCAACCCGAATTCCCAGAAGCCATCAAAGCGCCCAGCTGCCACGTACGCTAAATCCAGCGCCGCTGAACCATCACGCCGTACCCCATGCGAGCACAACGTGAAGTCCCAGTAGTAGTGAATATTCGGAAGCGTGTGCCTCTTGGTGTTCGGAAAGCCCGTACACAACAAGCTTCCCCGCAGCGTCGCGATCTTTGAGCAGTGAATGCGCTTACCGTTGGAATACGCCCCCTCGCCGCGCGCGGCCCAGAACATCTCTTCGAAAATCGGGTTATAAATCACGCCTAGCAGCAAATCACTGCCTTTGGCCAGCGCCATCGAAACACAAAAACACGGATAGCCGTGAGCAAAATTCGTCGTCCCGTCGAGCGGGTCCACATGCCAGCGCAATTCCGAACCGGTCTCTTTGCCCGTTCCCTCTTCCGCCGCCACCGCGTGTCCCGGAAACAGCTTTTGCAAACGGCTGACGATCAGCGCTTCCGAGCGCTTGTCCGCCTGCGTCACCAGGTCAAAGTCGCCCTTGTACGCAATGTCCGGCGGGCGCTGTACCTCCTCGCGCAGCACCGCGCCGGCTTCGCGCGCAATCTCCTTCGCGGCTTGCAAATATTCGTTGCTCATTCAATCTCGCAATCTGGAACGAAATGATCAGCAATCAGTGATTAGTGAGGCGCCGGAAACCGCCCCCATTTTCTATTGCACAAGATACGATGTCCGGTGCCGCGCCGAATACCCTGGCAGTACCTTCACCTCAATTGTACGGTAGGTATTGGCCGGTCCGCGCGGATTTGGATAGTAGCCAATGCGGTATTGGGTGCGTAACTCCGCATCAATCCGGTCGAAGATCACCGGCAGCTCTTCGGCTTTCTCCGGGAAAAACATCGCGCCGCCCGTGGTCTCCGTAATCGTCTGCAGCGCGTGTTCCCCCGCGGTATTGCGCCCGTTTTCGCCCGGCACCGGCCGGATCAAGATCGTATAGAGCAGCACGTCGCCGCGCACCGCCGCCCGCCGCGCCGACTCAAAATCCGTCCGGCTGGTGGTCTCGCCGCCGTCGGTCAGCAGCACGATCACGCGCCGGTGGTCGCCGCCGCGCTTCGCCAGCGCCTGCGAACCCAGCAGGATCGCGTCGTAAATCGAAGTGCCTGCGCCATCGGGAATTTTTGCCACTGCATCCTGCAGCACCTGCACCTTGTCCGTGAACATGCTGCGCTGCGTCACGGACTCGTCGAACGAAAACACGGACATGCGGTCGTCCGGCCGCAGCACCTGCCGGATAAAATGCGACGCCGCCGACCGCTCATATTGAATATCCATGTGCGCGCTCAGGCTCGCATCCACCATCAACGCGATATCGAGCGGCCATTTCGTCTCTGACTCGAAAAAGGAAATCTTCTGCGGCACACCCTCTTCGACCACCTGGAACGCCTCGATCGGCAGGTTTGACGCCGGGCGCTTCTGCTCATCCAGCACGCTCACCAGTACGTTTACCAGGTTCACGTTGACCTTGATCGTGCCCTTCGGCGCCTGCGTTTCCTGGGCTTTCGGCGGTGCATCTTCCGGCGCCGGCACTATCACGCCCGGGGGTCCCGGAGGCTGGCCGCCGTTGGGTTGTGTTGTCGCAGGCTTGTTCGTGGACGGCTGCGCCCAAGGCGGTCGGTCGGGCTTATCCTGCGCCGCGGCGCAGGAAACTCCGCCCAGTAAGACCGCGAAAAACGCAAAACCG
>Ga0335069_10006871_pt1 | contig 16484 bp, 10 predicted proteins | sample Lox_Sample_11_FD_206714 | JGI IMG/M metagenome (GOLD analysis project Ga0335069, IMG submission 206714) | Soil microbial communities from Loxahatchee National Wildlife Refuge, Florida, United States - Lox_Sample_1.1 | ecosystem: Environmental > Terrestrial > Soil > Wetlands | place: USA...
TGATCGCCGCAGCCACATGCACGGTTGTTTTCACCAGGAGCAGTCGGTCCCCTCGGGTCGCTAGCACATCGATCACCGGGGCAGCTGTTGCGGCTTCGAAGAACGGTCGAATGGACTCGAGATACCGATCACGGTCGAGTTCCAGGTGCACCAGCGCCCGCCGGTCACTGTGATGAAACCGCGGCGCAAAGAGCGCGGTGAAGCGCTCCCAAGCGGCCGCCGCCCAGGCTTGCCGGCCGCGTTCCAGCGTTCGCGTCGCAGCGTTTTCCAGGTGTGGCGTTGTCGTCGGTCTCGCCGGCAGCGCGTCGAAGCACGCGAGCGCCTCGTCTTCGCGGTCCGCATCGAACTGCTCGCTGCGTGTCACCAGCCCGTCGGTTCCAAAAACCAGAAGGAGAAGAAATTGCTTTTCATACGGGCCGCCGGTGGCGCGATCGGTGCCGGCAGTCGTCCAGCGAACGAGTAGGGCATCCCGCCGCAACCCCAGCACATCGTCCACGCGCACGGTGACCGCGTCGGCGACCTCGAACAGCGAACGGAAGGCGCGCAACATCGCCTGCGCGCCGCGCAGGGGCGCGAAGCCCAGGGTGCGGTGGTCGGCGAACTCAACATCGGGCGCAAACACCGTGCGCAGGTGGTCGAGGTTCGGCGGTTCCATGAGTACCGCAACGGAGCGTGCCGTCCCTGCGGCGCAGGCGCGCTCGTTGCCCTCGGGCAGGAGCTCAGCATGGCGCTCGTACAGGCGGGCAACCGCGTCGCCCAGGTGACTCGGGTCAAACAGCTCATTGCGTCGTTGCTGCCCGTCCCGGTTGACCTCGACGAGGACAATCTCCTCCCTGCAGACTGCCCCGAAGGGAGCGACATCATCCTCGGCAAGCGCGCCGAACGCCATCGACGAACGGCACAGCGCGAGTGCGTCGCCAAGAGTTGCCAGCGGTTCGGTCCGTAGCAGCGGATCCTGCGCCCGGAGCAGCGAGCGCCACGCCGTGAGCATACCCCGCCGATCGAGTACCGTGCCATTCGGGTGGTCGACGACCTCCGCGAGGTCGGCGAAAGCCCGCTCCAACGCGTCAGCGTCGCGTGCGGCGAGGAGGATCGGCATGCGAGCAGCGGCAGTGGTCGCGGCGTTTGGTAGCACACGCAGGCCCACATCGCACCACGAGTGCACCCCGTCGCGTTCTCTGCCATTGCCAAGGGCAGCCGCAGCGGCGTTCTGCGGGAGTTCTGCGTCTTTGCCCCGGACAAGCAGCGTCGCGCCCTTGACCTGCCAGAGCTCGATCGCGCGTGCCTCCTCGCCGGCCGCTTCGGCGTGTCGCCCCGCAGCGCGCAAAGCCGTCGCCAGCGCGAGACGCGCATCCGCGTGATCAAGGAGCGCATCGGTTGCGGCCGCGATGGCCACAGCGGCGCGCGCCAGCTCCAGGGCGGTGGCGTGTTCGCCGCGCTGCGCCAGCGCTTGGGCGCGTACGCCGCGCCAGGCGATCGCTGCTTTGATGTCATCGCCGGCGAGCGCCTCGCTTTCGTGACTCAGCGCCTCGGCCTCGGCGACTCGGCTCTGCGCCAGCAGAGCGCGGCCGAGCAAAGCCGCGGCTTGTGCCGCGTCGATTCCCAGACCGCGACTCCGTAGCCCATCGTACGCGCTGCGCAAGCAGGGCTCTGCGGCGGCGGCGTTACTGTCAAGCAACTCGATGAGCCCGGAAAACATGTCGGCTTCGAGGAGCCGCTGGGTAATGCCGAGCTCCTCGACCATGCGGCGCGACGAAGTAATCATGCGGCGCGCCGCGTCGGTGCGCCCGCGCAGCGCTTCGAGCACCGCCTGGCAGCGCAAGGCCACCGCCTCGACCGCGGGCGCCCCCTGCGTGATGCGCAGCACGCGCACCACGTCGAGGCAGCGCCCGCTGGCGCGCGTCACCGGGCTTGGTCCCCACAGCGCCGCCACGGGTGCGCCGGCAAGTACGGCGTTGGCGCGGCGCCGGTCGCCGCCGCGTCGTGCTGCCGCGAGGGCGCGGTCAAGCGCGGCTTCGCACGCACCGATCTTGCCGAGGCGCGCCAGGGCGAGCGCGTGGACCGAATGCGCCTTGGCCTCGCCGGCGGCGTCGCCCGCCGCCGCCAGCGCCTCGGCAGCGTCCGCCAGCGCCTCGGCAGTGCCGTGCAGGGCCTGCGGGTCGGTGAGCACCGCGAGCTGTCCGGCGAAGCAGGTGTGCCACGCGCGCCAGCGACTCGAATTACCGCTGAAGCGTTCGAGTTCCTCCAGTGCGCGACCAACCGGGCCAACATCGCCAGCAGCCAGCAGCGCCTCGCACCAGTCGAGGGCCAGGTCGGCGCGCCCCGGGTCGTCACCGTCGAGCCGCGCGAGCGCACGCCCGAGCAAGCTTGCCGCCGGCGCCAGATCGTCGCGTGCCAGCGCCCGCCGGCCAGCGGCTGCGAGGTAGCGCGCCGCGCGCTCGCCTACAGCCCGCCCGGTCTCGTCCACTGGCCCGAGTTCCTGCAGGTGTCGATGCGCCTGCTCGAGATGCCAGCCGATCATTTCGTCGTGCTCGCCCGTCTCGGCGACCCGCGTCTCGATCCAGCCGGCGAAGCGACCGTGAAACTCTGCGCGCGTGCCCTTCAGTAGGCGGCGATATGCCGCGTCGCGGATCAGCGCGTGATGGAAGCGCAGGGCGGGCTCCCCTAGGAACCATCCGGCATCGGGCTCGATGAGCTCGCTGCGCCGCAGCGATTCGAGCCGTGCATCGACGCCGGCGCGCAATTCCGGCGGCAACAGGTGCACCACTGCAGCGTGCGAGAATTGCCTGCCGATGACCGCGGCACGCTCCAGCACCGCTCGCTCCTCAGGCCGCAGCCGCTCGATGCGCGCCGCCAGCAGCGCCTGAATGGTCGGCGGCACCTCAATCTCTGCCAGGTCGACGGCCGCGACCCAGCGATCTGCCTCGCGTCGCAGCACGCCATCCTCGACGAGCATGCGGACCAGCTCGCTGAGGAACAGCGGGTTCCCCTCACTGGTTGCGAGAACACGTCCTGCAACCGCGGCGGGCAGTTCACTGGCGCCGATCACGGTGGCCGCGAGGCGAGTCGCCGCACCGGCGTCGAGGCCCGTGAGCGTAACCACGGCGTGCACAACACCGCCGGCCACCGCCAACGACGCGCGCACCTCACGCAGCTCTGGACGCGCCGCGGCGAGCACGAGCAGCCGCACGCCGGCACCCCACTGCACCAGGTGCTCGGTCAGGTCGAGTAGCAGCGGTTCGGCCCAATGGAGGTCGTCGATCACCAGCACGACCGGTTGGATGGCTGCGAGGGCCGCGAAGAAGCGCCGGACCACGAAGAAGGTCTCTTCGGCGGTGGCCGGCGCGCCGGCGAGCAGTGCACTGATCCCTTCAGCGATGCGTGGGCGGTCCGTCTCGCCGGGTTGGAGGGCCGCTTCGATCGCCGTCCGCAGTGCCTCGCCACTGGCGCCGTCGTCGATGTGCAGGAAATTCCGCAACGCCTCCGCCAACGGGGCGAACGTGGTGCCCGCCGCCGCATCGCAGCGCGCCGTGAGTATCGTCGTGCCGGGTGCGACGCGGCGGGTGAACTCCGCCATCAGGCGCGACTTGCCGAGCCCCGGCGAACCGACAATCACGGCGAGATGAGCGCGGCACTCGGCCAGCGCCGCGTCGTAGGCCGCCACGACCCGCCGCAGCTCGCCGTCGCGTCCGATGAACGGGGTCGCTGTCGTCCCCGCCGGTCGGTCGAGCGACACCACACGATACGCCGTCACTGTCTCGGAGCGTCCCTTCAGGCTGAGCGCGCCCAGCGGCGCCAGCGTGACCAGCTCGCTCACCAGCCGGCGCGTTGACTCACCGATCAGCACATCGCCGGCGCCGGCCTCCTGTTGCAGACGCGCCGCGATATTGACCGGATCACCGACGAAGTCGTGCTGATCGGCGCTCACCACGACCTCGCCGGTATTGACGGCGACACGCACTGAGAGCGGGGTGTCAGGCGTCGGGTGCCGGGGGTCAGGGCCTAACACCTGAGACCCGAGACGCGACACCTGCTCAACAACCGCCACGGCAGCGCGCACGGCGCGGATCGCATCGTCCTCCGCGACGCGGGGGACGCCGAACGCGGCCATCACCCCGTCGCCGAGCAACTTCACGACAGTGCCACCGTGCTCTTCCACCACGGCGTGCAGGGTCCGGTAGTACCGATCCATCAGGCGGCGAGTACTTTCCGCGTCGAGGCGTTCGTGCAGCGACGTCGAGCCGACGAGGTCGGCAAACACGATGCTGACGACCTTGCGCGCCACGGCTTCGTCGGCGGGTCGGGCGCCGAGCGCGGCGCCGCACCCGTCGCAGAACCGCGCGTCTGCTTCGGTGTCGGCGCCACACGCCGGACAGTGCGCGGCGAGCGGCTTGCCACAGCCGCCGCAGAACCGTGCACCGGCTCGATTTACTCTGCCGCAGCTCGAGCAGTCCATCGCGACTCCATCAGCGCCGACCGATCACCAGTCGATATGTCACCGGCAAAGACGAGCCGTCAAGCATCCGGGGAAGCCCAGCTCCAGGAGATACCCGCCGATCCCTTGGACATCGGATACGAAGGCGTCAGGCTGACTGGGGATGCACTTCCCTTGGAGTACGTGTCGGTGGCAGGCACATGGCTGAGGCGAGCGATCAGAGGCTGCTCGCGGCGGTACGCGGCGACGACAAGGAGCGCTCGAATTGCCGCTGCTGCGCAGTCAAGCGGGGTGTATCGTATCGAGATCAACATGCGCGGCGACCGGGGGACGATGCCAGCGACGTGCCGCGGGAACGTGGAGTCACAGCCTCAGCGTCGCCTTGGCGTTACTCAGCGGCTTGACGGTGACCGTCCTGCTGCTCGCGATAGGGATCGGCTCATGCCCGCGGCGGGATCCTCGCCGCGGTGGCCTCCGCGAACCGCTTTTCCACCAGCGGCCAATTGACGTTGCCAAAGAAAGCATCGATGTACGACGCACGACCACCGGCGCCGTAATCGACCATGTAGGCATGCTCCCAGACGTCCATGACGAGGATGGGTACGAAACCAGCAACGTGGCCGTCTTCGTGGAGTTCGACGAAATGATTGTTGAGCGCCCCGGTCATCGGATCCAGACACAGCAGCGCCCAGCCCACGGAGCGGGTCGTGCCGGCAGCGACGAAGTCTTCCTTGAACGCCGCGAAGCTGCCGAACTGTCCGGTGAGCGCCTTCTTCAGCGCACTGGTGCCGCCGAGTTCCGGCACTTCGGCCCGGAGGTTCGCAAAGTACAACTCGTGGAGCACCATGCCGTTAAACTCGAAGCCCAGACGCCGGCGACGGTCGGCATAGAGCGCGCTTCCGCCCTTGCCGTTCTTGCGCAGGCTCTCCAGCTCGGCGCGCAGCGTATTGACCTGTGCGACGTAGCCTTCATACAGCCGCCAGTGCTGCGCAATCTGCGCCTCGGAAATACCGCTCAACCCGCTCGGTATGAGCGTGACATTGACTTCGTAGGCCATTGCGTTTCCTCCTTTCGATTCGTGTTTCCAACAGGTGGCTCAGGCGGCTGACAGCACTTCCACTTCCACCGCCGTGCCGCGCTGTGACAGCGCGCGCAGCCAGCGTGTGGCGTGGTGCACGAACGCCGCTTCATCGTCAGCGTCGATCTCGACACGCAGATGCACCGGACCATCCTCACGGCTAGTCTGGCGCACGTGCTGACGAAGAGTCTGCAGGTTGTACCCGTTGACCTCTGCAATGAAGTGCATCGCGTCCCTGCTCGATCGAATCACTGCGTGCAGCATGACATCTCCTCCAAGGCCGAACGTTTGGCGATACCGGGCGCAGCGCCGTCCGTCAGGGCGTTCGGAGCTACTCACACTCGACGGCGTCTGCTGGGCCCAACCGAAGGGACCGCAACAGTCCGGCTATGAAGAGGGGCTGGAGTCTGCTGTGCGCGGCAGCTTCAGTCGGCGCACCGTGATTGACCCGAGCGCTGTGCGTCGCGCGCTCAAGACCATCGCGACAATGCTCAAGAGCAGGGCAATGGATGCGGCCGAGACGTATTGATTGGCGGGCGCGCCGCTACGAACGGGGAGCCGCTGGTCATCGACGCTGGAATCCGAGATCTCGGAGGGCGGGATCCGTTGGTGCACGCCCGAGCGGCCCGTGCGCTGACTGTGCAGACGGTGCAACGGCCGAAACGTGCCGAACAGCACCGCGCCGATGATGAATACCGCAGCGCTCAGCCACACCCGCAAGGGCTGGACGGGGATTGTCCGCATGTTCCTTCTGACGACTCGCTGGCGTCGGTATTCGATCCTTTCGCGCCGAGCACGTGTGCTGTCCCGTCGACACCGCTGCGGGAGTCCGCACCGCAATCGACACGAACGGCTCCGCCAACCAGACGCGATCGCGGTGCGTTGGGCGCGCGCTTACGCGTTGACGGTATACACCGTTTCCGGTCGCGCAAAGCCCTTCAACATGACCGGTTCGAGCTGCGTGAATCGTTGTGCGCCGCCGTTCTCGACGATCAACCCGACAGTGCGTTGGTCGGCGAGAATCTGTCCCGCTTCGGCCAGCGCGCACAGCCGGGCAGCAAGGTTCACCGGGGGGCCCACGGCCGCGTACTCCAAGCGTCTCTCACCGCCGAGCGCTCCGACGGTGACGTAGCCGCTGGCCACGCCCACCCCGAGTCCGAGGTCGATCCCCAGGTTGCGCCAGCGACCGAGCACCTGCGCGCCGCGCGTTTGCATGGTCAGCGCCATGGTGACGGCACGCTCGGCGTGGTCGGCGTACGCAATCGGCGCGCCGACGAGGGCAAGGATGCCGTCGCCGGCGAAATCCTTGATCGTCCCGCCGCATTCGCTCACCGCGCCACCGATGCTGTCGTAGTACTGCTGCAAGAGTTGCATGACTTCTTCGGGGGCGGCGGTCTGCGAAAAAGCGGTGAACCCGCGCAGGTCGCAGGCCACCACCGAGAGCTGCACACGGTGCTGCTGCGTGGCGTTCACCAAGCCTCGCTCACGGACCAGCCGCGCCACCTGCGGTGACAGAAAGCGCTCGAGAAACTGTCCGCGTTGGCCCTGCACGACGTGATAGCGCACGGCGCCGATCAGAAAAACCATCTCACCGACCGCCGTCGTAATCGGGACCCACGGGTCCTTCAGAAAGAGCCCCGACATCAAAAGCGGAGCGGCAAACAGCAGCGCCCGCAACCGGACGCGCTCCGCGTGGTCGGCGTCGGCGCGCACGAGTTGGGCAACCGACACCGCTGCGAGGACCGCCGAAAGGTAGAGTGGTACGGCGAAAGCATAGTATGCCGGCCGCGAGAGCTGCGCGCCAATGAACGCCTGCTCACGAAGGTCGGGGCGAACGATGCCGAGCACACCGTGAAGAGCCGCGAGCCCCTGCGCCACCCGCAGCAGTCGCGCGCTCGGCGGCCCGTGGCGATCGTGCGCGGCTTCTGTCCGACGCACGCGGATCAACCACTCGAATGCCGCCACAAAGCTGGCAGCGGACGCGATGGGAAAGAGGCGCCCAGCGATGCGCGGATCGTAGGCCAGCCAACCGGAGCGCACCGCCGCACTGAGCAAGCCGATGAGGCCCTGGCAACTAAAGAAGGCCGCCAGGGCGCGGCTGGTCGGCGACTGCGGGTCGGCGCTGACGAACGCCAGCCCCATGCCCAAGGCAACCAGCCCTACGACGACGTAGGCCGTGTCGATCATGACTGACGAGCGACGATATCACCACAGGCCGCAGCCTGGGAAGGCGGGGACGCCGAGTCCTCTCGGATCAAATCCTGACGCTGTCAACCCGCTGCCAGCGCGGCGTCCACGGGGCGGAACTGCTCCGTGTAGAGCTGGCGGTAGACGCCACTGCGGCCCAGCAGCTCGGCATGGCGGCCGATCTCGCAGATCGTCCCGGCTTCGAGCACCACGATGCGATCCGCGTTCATCACCGTCGACAAGCGATGCGCGATGATGAACGTGGTGCGGCCACGCATCAGCCGGCGCAGGGCGTCGTGAATCAGGTTTTCCGACTCGGAGTCGAGGGCCGCCGTCGCTTCATCGAGGATGAGGATCGGCGGATTCTTCAGGAAGGTGCGCGCGATGGCCACGCGCTGGCGTTGCCCGCCGGACAACCGCAGCCCGCGCTCGCCGACGAGCGTCTGATAGCTCTCCGGCAGTTGGCGGATGAACTCGTCCGCGTTGGCCGCCACCGCCGCAGCCCGCAACTCCGTCTCAGTGGCATCGGGCCTGCCGTAGAGCAGATTCTCTTCGAGCGAGCCGCTGAACAGCACCGGATCCTGCGGGACAATGCCGATCTGATCGCGCAGCGACGCCAGTGTCACCTGGCGCACGTCGACGCCGTCGATACTCACCGCGCCGTCACTGACGTCGTAGAAGCGCGGGATGAGCGAAACGAGCGTCGACTTGCCGGCGCCGCTGCGCCCGACGATCGCGACCGTCTCACCCGGGAGGACATCCAAGGTGATGTCATGCAAGACCGGGTGTCCATTGCGGCGCGTGGCGTACGTGAAGCTCACGCGTCCGAAGCTCACCCGCCCGCGGACGCGCGTCAGCGGCAGAGCGTGCGGCGCTTCCACCACCTCTGGGCGGATGTCGAAGAATTCGAAGATCCGGTCCATGGCTGCCAGCGAGTTGCTCACCACGACGCTCAGTTCGCTGAAGCGTTGCAGTGGCAGGTACAGACTGCCGAGATAGGCGTAGAAGGCGATCATCGTTCCGACGGTCAGCGAGCCGTACAGAATCATCGTGCTCGCCACCCACACGACTACCAGCGGCGCCACACTTGTCAGTACTGTCGTCGCCGCTTGGTTCGCCGACGACAGCGCCACGTTGCGCAGCGTCAGGTCGAGCAGTGTCTGGCTGCTGGCGTAGAACCGTTTGGCCTCGTGCTCCTCCCGTCCGAACGCCTTGACCACCGCGGCGCCGGCAATTTTTTCCTGCAGCTCGCCCGAGAAATCCTCGATCATCTCCTGCACCGACTGGCTGGCCGCCTTGATGCGCGGGCTGAAGTAGCGGATCAGCCCGACGTAGAAGGGAATCACGGCGAGCGCCACCCACGCCAGCCGGTGCTCGAGCACGAACAGGATCCACACGACGAACCCGAGTGCGGCGCTGTCCATCCACACGTTGGTCAATGCCGAGCCCACGAAGTTCTGCGCCAGTTGGATATCGCTGACGAAGCGCGCCACGATGCTGCCGGAGCGCCGCGCATCGAAAAACGAGTGCGACATGCCCTGGATGTGCTGGTAGAGCGCGTAGCGCAGGTCGAAAATCAAGCGGTGCCCCGCCTGTCCGGCCCAATAGCTGCGATAGAAGGTGGCGACGCCGAGAAGCAGATACAAGACGAGCATCGACACCCCGACCACCATCAGGCGCCCGTGCGCCCCGTTGCCCAGCCACGGCGCGACTTGCAAAACACTTCCGCACCATTGCTCCAGCAAGCGATTGGTGGATTCGTGCACGGCATGCGGGTCGCGCGCCAGGACGACGTCGGTGAGGTATTTCAGTGTCAGCGGGAAGGCCAGCGGAACGACAAACTTGAGCACACCCGTGAGCGCGGCACCGGCGATGTACCACCGGTGCGGCGCAACGTAGCTCAGAAAGCGAAGCAGCGGGCGTCGCCGCGCTCCTGCTTCGGACGCAACGCGATGCATGTTCCAATTTGATAGCAAGGAACGCTGCCAGGGGACAGGCCCAAGGTGACCGCGGCAACGGCCGCGTTGAAAAAGGAGGGACGAGCGTGTAACCCTGCCGGAGCGACCGCCGCTGCGCGGGGAAAGAGATACCGATGCATTCCGGAACCCTGAGAACGCCTTTCAATTGGACACGGGCCACCGTGGGACTCATCCTCATCGCACTCGCCGTCTTCCCCGCGGCAGTGCACGCCGCGCCGTGCAAAGGCACAACGCGTCTACAGCTCCGTTGGTCTCAGAGCGCGGGCGCCGCGTTGCTATCCCTCTCGGCGACGCAGTGCGATCGCCCTCCCAGCTGCACGGAACCTGGAACACGCAGCGCCGGTACGATGTTCACCAAGTCGCCGATTGCCATCACGATCAAGGACGCGTCGGGCCGCTCGCTGTCTGCGGCGGTGGACGCTGGTGCCGCGGAATGCGGCGGACGCTGCGAACGCGTCAACCGTGGCGGTTGCTTGGGCGGTGCCGACATCCACCGCGTCGCCGGCAGCTTCGTGCGCTATGTCGTCAACACGCTCGGACAAACGACCGTCGTCGCCAACAAGCTGAAGCTCCCCACCGCAGAACGACCGAATCTCGTGGCGCCGATCGTCCTCACGATCACGGATGCCACCGGGTATGCAGTCACGGTGGAGCTGCATAAGTGTCGCGTGCGCGAGTCAGGCAGCGGTGCGGTCGTCACCTGCTCGTGAACGGGTCGGCGTTTGGGGGGTGCCCGACGCGGAGCCCCGTCGCGACCGTGCGACAATCAGCAGGATGCCGGCTGCGACGACTACGACCCACGCGAAGACATCACCGTAGCGTGTGTAGAACGTCGTGATCCCCATGCGCGGAACCGTGGCGCTGACCACCTCGGCGGTGAACAGGCCTCCTTCGCCAACCACCCGGCCGGTGGCGTCGATGACGCTGGTGACGCCCGAGTTTGATCCGCGCAGCAGGTAACGGCGGTTCTCAATCGCACGCCACAGTGCCAGCGCCTGGTGCTGGTACGGTGCCGCGGTGTTGCCGTACCAGGCGTCATTGAGAATGTTCAGCAACACTTCTGCTCCCGCCTGTGTTGCCTGCCGTGACATGCTGGCCAGGAGGTCTTCGTAACAGATCAACTGCCCCACCTTGAGCTTGGCGCCGACGTCGAACACCGAGGCGGTCGTCCCGGCGGTGAAGCCACCGGTTTCCGGACTGAGCGACTTGATGAAGGGAAACAGCGTGGCGAAGGGGAGATACTCGCCGAACGGCATGAGGATGCGCTTGTCGTAGCGGCCGAGGACCACGCCGTTCGGCGCAACGACGAAGGCGCTGTTGAACTCCTCCGCCTCCTGCGGTCCCAACAAGCGAAAGGCCAAGCCGCCGAAGATGAGGTGCGTGCGCAGATCCTCGAACGGGTTCTCTTTGCCGTCGAGTCGGCTGGTGTCCGCTTGCACCCAATGCTGGCTGACGGTCTCGGGCCAGACGATCAAATCCGTTCCGTCCTGCTCTGGCTCCGACAACTCCTGGTACTTGTCGAGGTTGACGTCGAAGTAGCGCACATCGCCCTTCTCTTTGATGCCAACGTTGCCTTGCACGAGCGCCACACGCGCCGTGGGTGCATTGGCGGCCGCGCGTTCGACGACGGGTAGACGCCACGCACCGTAGGCGACGAGCGCCAGGGCTGCGGTGGCGGCGGCAAGGAGGGGGCCGATACGGCGGTGCGCGATCCGTTCGGCGAGCGCGGCGGACACCCACACCATCACGAAGCTCAGCCCGAACGGACCGGTGAGGTCGCCGATCTGCAGCAACACCGGCACGTGCAGCTGGCAGTTCGCCATGCGCCACGGGAACAAGTTCGGAAACAAGAACTCCAGGCTCACCCACAGCAGCGGCGCTGCCAGCGCCAGCGCCCCCGGCCCGCTGCGCTGCCACGCCAGCGCGAAGAGCACGAACTGGCTGGCCGTGAAGACGGTCAGGCACGCGTAGAAAAAGATCGCGACCGGATATGAAAAGCCGCCAAAGACGTGGATGGTGTAGACCAGCCAGTAAAAGGCCGGCAGGTTGGTCGTAATCCCGGCGACGAAGCCAAGGCGAGCCGCAGCGCGCGGCGTCGGCGCTTGCGCCAGCGACCAGAGCAGGGGCACGAAGGCAACCCACGCCAGCGGCCAAAGCTGGAAGCGTAGGAAGCAGGCGGCGATCAGTACCCCGCTGGCCGCCGCGGCAAGTGCGTAGGGGCGTGGGAGCGTGAGAGCGTGGGAGCGGAGAAGAGCGGCCCGCGGTGCGCCAGCATCACACGGCTCGCGTGGCTTCACAGCCACGCTCTCACGCCCCAACGCTTTCACCCTCCCACGCCCAGTTAGCGGACCTTCAAATTGTTCGCTTGCGGACCCTTCTCGCCTTTGGTCACCTGGAACTCCACCTCGTCGCCTTCACGCAGATCGTCGAACTGCACCTTGGGCGCGAGTCGTGAGCGATGAAAGAACACGTCATCGCTGTTGTCATCGGGAACGATGAACCCAAAGCCTTTGTCTCTGACGATCTTCTTGATCGTGCCGTACATACCTGTCCTCCTTGCGGTGCGTTGTGCCGTCGGAAAGGGGTCACACGTGCGCCGGGCGGCGGCCGCGCCCGCGGCTCATGTGCGGGCGGCCAGAGGGGCGCGCTGAACCCGCGGCCGACCCGTGGGCGTGATGATGCCGTTCGTGATGCGGTGGTTTCGGATGTACGAGGAGCTCGTCGCGCACTTCCTCGACGGGGATCTTGAACCCCGTGAGTTGCTCGATCCCCTCAAGCGCCTCGACGAATTCCTCGCAGGCCAGGCTGACGGCGGTGCCTGATGCGCCGGCACGCGCCGTCCGGCCGACGCGATGGACGTAGTTCTCCGGATCTTGCGGCACGTCGTAGTTGATGACGTGGCTGACGTCCTCGATGTGCAAGCCGCGCGACGCCACGTCGGTGGCGATGAGAATCGGCAGCTCGCCGGATTTGAAATCGCGCACCAGCCGCAGGCGCACCCGCTGATGCAAATCCCCGGTGATGGCGCGCGCCGGGACGCCGTTGTCGCTGAGGCGCCGCTCGAGCCATTCTGCGGTGCGCTTGGTGTTGACGAAGATCATTGTCCGCGGCGGCTGTTCGCGCTGCAGGATGCCCAGGAGCAGCGGCAGCTTCTCGTGCTTGCCGACGTGGTAGAGGCGGTGTGTAACGTTCTCGGCGGTCAACTGCTCCGGAGTCACCGCCACCTTGAGCGCATCGTTCATGTGCTCGTACGCCAACTCCATGACCTCGTACGACAGCGTCGCCGAGAACAGCATCGACTGGCGCTTGTGGTAGGGCGGCAGGCGCCGCAGCAGGAAGCGCAGATCGGCGATGAACCCCATGTCGAACATGCGGTCGGCCTCGTCGATCACCAGCACCTCGACGCGCCGCAGCGTGTAGACGTGTTGCTTGAAGTAGTCGATGAGCCGTCCGGGCGTGCCGATCAGGATGTCACAGCCGCCTCGGAGCAGCTCCCGCTGCTTGTGGTAGTCGATGCCTCCGTAGACCGCCTGCATCGTGAGGCCGGTGAAGCGGCCCAGCTGCTCAGCGTCGTGCAGGATCTGTGCGACCAGCTCGCGCGTCGGGGCAATCACCAGGGCGCGTGGCGCCGGCTCGGGCAGCGACGGTGCGCGATGACGGAGCAAGCGAGTGAAGATGGTGATGAGGAACGCGGCGGTCTTCCCCGTACCGGTCTGCGCCTGTCCGGCGACGTCTTTGCCGGCAAGCGCCAACGGCAGCACGTGCTGCTGGATCGGCGTGCAGGTCGTGAAGCCGACGGCGTCGATGCCCTGTTGCACCGCATCTGGCAGCGCCAAGGAACGAAAGTCGACGCACACAGGGGTAGCGGAAGAACGGGCCAGCTCGGAGGGGTTGTTCACTGGCGCGCAAGTGTAGCGCGCTGGGATGATACGGACAAGCACCTGCAATGCTCTTGCCGCCCTGGGGCGTGCCTCGATACGGCGCCCAGAGGAGGCGCCTACTCGGCAGGAGCGAGTTTGAATCGCCAGTGAGAAGCGCTCCATCGGGTTCCTCATCGAGGGGACGAAGCGGACCTTTGACGGAGCGCCCCAGGGGTCAACGCACGGTGCGCATGGTGCTGAGCATCTCGTCGGGGCCCACGTAGCCGACCAGGCGGCGCACCTCCGCCCCACTGCTGTCGAAGAAAATCACCGTCGGCACCCCGCGCACCTCGTAGCGGTCGACCAGGTCGCTGACTTCTTCGCCTTCGTGCGTGATGTCCGCCTTGAACATCTCGAAGCGCCCGGCCTCGCTGCGCACTGCCGGGTCGGTGTAGGTCGTGCGGTCCATCTCGTGGCACGGGATGCACCACTCGGCCATGAAGTCGACGAGCGCCGGCCGTGTCGCTTGCTTCGCGGCTTCGACGCTGCGCAGGTCGAACGGTTGCCAGCGGATCGTGCTCTCCGCCGCTTGGGGTAACGCTGCCCACACGGCAATGAGCAGCGCGGCAATGCCCGTAACCCGCTTCACGGAGCCGAAGTAGCGTAGCCCGCGGCCCGAGGGGTCGATGAACCCCAGGTAGATTCCCCCGATCGCAACCAGCACCGGCACCAGCAGGCGTCCCACCGTCTCCGGCAGCAGCGGCGCCACGAAGTAGCCAGCCAACCCGAGCAACATCACGCCGAAGAAACGCTCGACCCACACCAACCACTCGCCGGAACGCGGCAATGCCTTGATCGATCCAGCCACCAGCGCCAACGCCAGGTATGGCAGCCCCATCCCCAGCCCCAGCGCCGAGAAGAGCTGCAACCCGAGCGATGTGTTCTGCTGGCTACCGACGAAGAGCACCAGCCCCAGCGCTACCGGTCCGATGCATGGCGCTGCCACGATGCCCATCGTCAGGCCCATGAACAGCGCCCCCACGGCACCGTGCGTCGATCGGCTGATGCCGCGCATCAACCACGGCGGCGGTTGCAGCTGGTACAGACCGAAACAGCTCAACGCCAGTACCACGAGCACCGCGGCGATGAACAACACGACTGCCGGCCTCTGTAGGGCGGCGCCGAAGATGCCGCCGGACAGGGCGGCGACGACACCGACGATGGAGAACGTGATGGTGATGCCGAGGACATAGAGCACCGCGAAGCCTGCAACATGCAGACGATGATGGTGTCCCTGCGTCCCGAAGTACGCCACGGTCACCGAGATCAGCGGGTAGACGCACGGCGTGAGGTTGAGTCCCAATCCGAGCAGCATGACCAACAGCAACGTAGCCACCAGGCCGCGCTCGCGGATCCACCCACCCACGTCGAGCGCGGCCGCTCCGGATCGCGGGGCCTGATCGTCCGCTGCCGGCGCCGCCTCTGCGGCAACTGGGACCAGGAGTTCGGCGGTCGTTGTCGTGGGCGGCAGGCACGTGGAATCGTTGCACGCCTGATAGCGCATCACCGCCTCGACGCGGACCCGCGTGCCGGGAAAGTCCGCCGGCACGTTGAGCGCGGTCGTGATCCCGACCTTGCCCTCGTACACCAGCAGTTGTTTGTCTGGAGCAAACGCAAACGTCTTCCGGTCCGGGCGCGGGTAGTTGAGCGTGTCGGTCGAGATGCCGGGCGGCAGGGTGAGCTTCACATCGGTCGGGACGAGAAAGGTGTCTTCGGGCTTGTGACCGTTGATGTGCCAGCCACGTTCGATCTCGGCGAAGATCTCCAACCCGGTCTGCCCGCCACGCACCGCTTCGGGACGATCGATCTCCAGACGGAGGGTCACCTTGCCGTCGGCACGCGCTACCGCGGCGCCTCCCAGCAGCAGCACCGTACAGACGGCGGCCACGAGTCTCATCGCGGGCATGGACGCAGGCTCTCTCTTCGCATCGTCTTGACAGGAAACGTGGACGGCGGGTTGCGCGCCGCCGTCGACGACCGCAGATGCAAGCACACCAGAGGGGTGCTTGCAAATCTCCCGTACGACAGATAACCGAGCGCGAACCGTACGGGTGTCGGATGTTGGGGGCGCGCTACACAGTCTTCGTCTCAGCGTTGTCGCTGCTGAGTTCCATTGTCGTGAGCGCCCCAAAGCCGAGTGCGGCGTATTCCCTCCTGCCGCTGGTGACCGAAGAGGCGCAGACGTTGCCCAGCGGTTGGATCGAGGGCACGCTCGCCATCAACTATTTTCGCAACGGCCGCTACCCGGGGTTTACGCCGTCCGGCATCATCCGCTCGCAAACGCTGCTCGCTCTGCCGCAGGTCGCCTTCCACATCGGCGTCGGCAATTGGGCCGAGTTCCAAGCGAGCTACGAAATGCTTTATCTCGACGAGACCGCATTCGACGGCGACACCAACCACCAGTACGGCGGCGGTGACGCGCGCATCTTCACCAAACTCTGGTTCGCCCGCGAGCGCGGCTGGCTTCCGGCGATCGGCATGCGATTCGGCACGAAGCTGCCCAACGCCACGCGTGGCAGCGGGCTCGGTACCGACGACACCGACTTCGCTGCCGCGGCGCTGCTCTCGAAAACCCTCGGCCCACTCACGGCGAACGTGAATATGGGGATCTCGCTCCTCGGCAACTCGGGTCCGATCTTCGGCAACTCCTATGCCGCTGGCGGGCAAGATGACCTCTTTACTTACAGTATCGCTGTGGTTTCCAAGCCGCTGGGGGCCACGACGGAGGGCGCCGTGACGCTCAAGCTGCTGGGCGAACTTGATGGCCAGACTGGCTCCCGCGTCTTCGACAACGACTTCAACAATATCCGCGGCGGCCTGCGGCTGCAGCGCGGCGCCGGCACGCTGTTCGTCGGCGTCAGCGCCGGCTTGAGCGGCATCGCCGC
>Ga0335069_10006872_pt1 | contig 16483 bp, 12 predicted proteins | sample Lox_Sample_11_FD_206714 | JGI IMG/M metagenome (GOLD analysis project Ga0335069, IMG submission 206714) | Soil microbial communities from Loxahatchee National Wildlife Refuge, Florida, United States - Lox_Sample_1.1 | ecosystem: Environmental > Terrestrial > Soil > Wetlands | place: USA...
GGCACACGTAACAGGGCTGGATTGGGCGCCTGTATTGCGGGTGGCGCTCAAGCATGCCGAGCAAGCGGGGGTACACGACCGGTATAGCATGTTGCCGGGCAGCGCGTTTGACGTGAATTTTGGCGGGCCGTACGACGCGATCCTGTTGACGAACTTCCTGCACCACTTCGACAAGCCAACTTGCGTGACCTTGTTGCGCAAAGTGCATGCCTCGCTGAAACAGGGTGGAAGGGCGGCGACACTGGAGTTCGTTCCAAATGAGGATCGGGTTTCACCGCCTATGCCGGCGGCGTTCAGCCTGACGATGCTTGCCACGACCGCTGCCGGCGATGCATATACGTTCGGCGATTTGGGCGCGATGTATGACGAGGCGGGTTTCCACGATGTGACTGCGCACCCGATTCCGATGAGCCCGCACACAATTGTGATTGGACATGCTTGAGGCGCGCGGATAAATCTCGGACACCGAGGATGGGGCACCAAGCGTCTGCGCGGGTTATGCGTGGACGGCTTGAGCCACGTTGCGCCGCGCGCGGGATGCGGCCGCGAGTTCCTTGAGCAGCGAGTAGGTTTCAGCCCAGTCAATGCAAGCGTCGGTAATGCTCTGGCCGTAAACGAGAGGCCGGCCGGGGATGAGAGACTGCGCCCCGGCGACGAGATTGCTCTCCATCATCACGCCGATGATGCTGCTATTGCCCGCCGTGATCTGGGCGGCGACGTCACGGCAGACGATTGCCTGGCGGGTGTAGTCCTTGTTGCTGTTGGCGTGGCTGCAATCGATCATGATGCGCGGTCTCACGCCAGACCTTTCCATGGCAGCGACTGTCTGTGCTACGGCGCCAGCAGTGTAGTTGACTGATTTGCGGCCGCCGCGCAGGATGATGTGGCAATCGGGGTTGCCGGTGGTGACAAAGATCGCCGACTGGCCGTGTTTGGTGTGGCCAAGGAATGTGTGTGAGTGCGATGCGGAAAGGACGGCATCGATCGCGACCTGGACATCGCCTGAGGTTCCGTTCTTGAAGCCGACCGGACAGGATACGCCCGATGCGAGTTCGCGATGCACCTGGCTCTCGGTAGTGCGGGCCCCGATGGCGCCCCAGCTCACGAGGCCGGCGATGTATTGCGGCGAGATCATGTCGAGGAACTCAGTGCCGGAGGGAACGCCCATCTCGGCAAGGTCGAGCAGAAGGTGCCGGGCAAGACGCAGGCCGTCGTTAATCTTGAACGATCCGTCGAGATGCGGATCGTTGATCAGGCCCTTCCATCCAACGGTCGTGCGCGGCTTCTCAAAGTAGACACGCATCACGATGCGCAGGTCGGGCGAGAATTCGGCGATGGCGGACTTGAGCAGCGCAGCGTATTCGCGTGCGGCCTTGGGATCGTGGATCGAACAAGGGCCGACGAGGACGAGCAGGCGCGGGTCGCGCTGGCCGAGGATCCGGGAGATGTCGAGACGCGCATTGAAGATGGTCGCGATTGCACCTTCGGTGAGCGGAAGCTCCTCCTCCAGGAACACAGGTGGCAGGACCACCTTGGTCCATTGAATGCGAACGTCTTCGATTGCCTGGAGCATGTTTCTGTTTTTTGCGTACATTCCTTGAGAGCGGGGCCGCCGACCTGAATTCCGAAGGGCCTTTTCTCAAATCTACCAGCCTTTGGCTTGCGGTCGTCTCATGGACGCGATGGGTGCCGGCTCAGCCGGGATGGCTCAAAGCCCACTCGTCGCGATACGGCCGGGATGAACGGCGAGTGCCCGTGTCCCTTTCTTCCTTCTAGAAACTGAAATGCGACAAACCTCACCGATCCATGTTCTGAGTTCGACCTTGCAGATCATTTCCCCCACCCGTCGCACAATTGCTTCCGGGATCCAGCCGCCCTCGGTGATCGGGAGCCTGCTCCGCAGAAACACAGAATCACCGCGTCAAAACATGCCAATACTGCACTCGAATGCGCGCATAACGTGCCAAAACACGTCAAAAATAACCAGGCTAAATCAAGATAACGTGAATCAATACAACAACCTATGTTATTAACGCCCCGATTTTCGGCCTGCACCAGATCTTATTGTTTCCACGCGACAGACGTCTCGATTCGGGAACGACGTCCTGATCATCTGCAACTACCCGCCCAATCGAGGCTGATGGCAACCTTCTAACCCCGGACACGGGCTACCGGCGGTTTTTGCACCTGGCGTCGGCGCGGGGCAAGTACTGGAACTCGTCGGCGTAGAGTTCGCCGTTGAGGTCAGAGACACGTTGCATGAGGCGCGTCTGGGCGTCGGAGATGGCCTGGTTGTAGATAACCGGGCCGACTTCTTCGAGAAAGAAGTTGAGCAGCAGGCCTGCGGGCAGTTCGCCGATGGGCTCGGGCAGATTTTCTGCGAAGTAGCGCTGGAGCGAAGCGAGTGCAGTAGCGCGTTGCTGTTTGGAGAGTTCGAGGTTGATCACGGGTAGGGTTCCTCGAGATGAGGGTAAACCGCGCTCCAGATTGGCAGGATTGTATGCGGCTTCTCGGCTCCCCGCGGTTCCCTTGACGGCGTAGTATTCTTCGGGACAGATTTGGCTACACTCCGACTACTCCGCCATCTCTATGTGCATTTGATGAACAACAAATACGTTCTATTATCCAAACGTAATTTCCGAATTGGCCACGAACCACCCGCGATGGTAGTTAGCCTCGTCATCCGCCTGCGCCCATCGAGACTAGAATCGCCATTATGCTCAATGCGGACGATCAATTTACCCTGTCCTCCCTGAATCGTCTTAGAGACGTCATTCGCCAAAAGCGTCCGTTGGTGATTTGGGTCGGCGCTGGCGCCAGTAGGTGGGCCGGGCTTCCTTCGTGGCACGATTCAGCTAGGCGGATGCGGAATACCTTCAGCAAGAAACATCCCGACTTTCCAAGGGACCTCGCAGATCGGTGGCTCGGAATCCATGACTACCCGGGCGTTTTCCAGCTCTGCAGGGATGCAGACGAGGCCCTTTTCAATCAGACTTTGATACAGCAACTTAGTTGCCCAAGCCCCGGACCGATTTACATTCAGCTCATAGACCGGCTAAGGAAGTTCACTCCTCTCCAAATTGTGACTACAAACGTGGACCTCTGCTTGGAGCAAGGGATGGGCACGGTTGATGTAATCGAACGTTCGGATTTAGAACGCTGCGGTGATGCTATCGTGAGCAGAACCCCATTTGTCGCGAAGCTACATGGATCGATCTCTTCAATTCATTCAACCGTTTTCACCCGGTCTGATTACCAGCAGATCAAAGAGAGCAAGTCGTACATTGTCGCGATGAAGGAGATTTTTTCACTAGCCTCTGTCTTATTCCTTGGCTATGGATTGAATGACGAATATGTGCTGAACCTTCTTTCCGAGAATGACGCAGAGCATAAGCTTTTCGGAAATGGGCCTCATTTCAAGCTCACGGATTCACCAGGTCCCTCAGTTAGTGGAGTCTGTTCGATAGGCTACAAAACTGCTCGACATGGGGATCACCGCGGGGCCTTGACGGTTCTGCAGTTTGTTGAGCAAGAGAGCGAGAGCTTGAGTCTTGAGATAATTTCACCCCTACGGGTTCCTGCTGCGACAAAGGCTGAGTCGGGCTTTTATATCAGTGACTTTAAACCCTCTGGGACCTACACTTCCGGACAGCTCCTTGAATTGAATAATCCGCAGAACAATCGAATTAACGCAATGGTTGGTTTGGGCTTCGTTCAGGGAGAACTGGCGAGTACTGAACCAGTCGCATTTCACGACCTGGCAGTCGGTCTCACCTGTTTTGATCGCGTATTCCTACCGCTAGAGGCAGTAGGCGTTTTCCATGAACGTGCGACCTCCGAGGTATTTTGGACACTGATCCAAAGCGGCGCAATCAAACTGGTGGACGTCGTGCATGTCCCGTTCTACATCTCAAAACCGGAAAGCATTACCGGCAACATTGGAGTTGTTCGAGTTCAAGATCCCGAACATGTTGAAACTCGAACCTCGATGAGCGTCCTTAGGAGAATACTGCATCCAGCGCCGGGAAGGGAGGCAGAGGGCGGCGCACTAATTGAGAGCATGGCACCGTATATCGTTCAGTTCGCCGACTCGGAACCGCTTAACCTCGCTGGAATGGTGCGTAACGGACTTCTCATGCCCAACGTATCCCGGCTTCTCGGGTACTCGGACTTCGCCACACCGAACGCGATTCCGCGTTGGCTCGCTTACCCCACGTTGAGGTTTGCTCACCTCATGCAGACCGGGTTGATTTGCAGTCAACTAGACATTCGCGCAGCGCGAGTTCCTTTTGGAGGCGTATCGCTATTGAGCGCTGCGTTCAGCAAACGAAACCGCATTCGATTATGCCAGCTTCGTCATGAGCGGAGCGTTTGGCTCGAATCTCAGCGCCTACATTGAACGATACCCGAGAACGCTTCTCGACCTTCTCAAGTTCCGGGAGACGAACGAAGCAGAGGCATTGCGACGGGAGGTGGCGGACCGTCTCACTACAAATGACGGGAACGAATTCTCTGCTGCGATCGAGGGAAGCCTTAAGAGTGCAATTCCGAAGGCCTTGCTACAGGCGGCAAGGAACAGGTTTTCGGCTTTAGTTAAGGCCGGCGGAGCTACAGCATCGGCTAACGCCGTATGGGCAGACCAAACTGCAGGGGACGCTAGCCTCCGGCTTTGGAGGGCGCAGTCCAGAGAACTACTCACAAATGAAGCTCGACTGCGCGGTGTACGGTCTAACTCTCCGTGTATTTGTGGCTCGGGCGATCCTCTGAGGGACTGCTGCATGAGGCCTCTTGTCCAAGACCACAAACAAGCAAAATGAAATAGGAACTTTGATTGGTGTGTTACCGCCCACACGGAAGTCACTTCTCGGTCAACAGTGGATCGATCTAATTCGTATGGTTCAGTTCTATTTGTCAGTCTTGCAAACGGGACAGCCCAAATGGTGTCTACTCATGATTTCGTTGCACTCGTCCATTGTCGTTCGAGCCTCGTGCATGATCAGGCGTCGTTGTCTCTCCGTCGCTCCACACCAGAGATGCTTGTTCCGCTCCAATGCGTATTGGGTGTATAGATTCTCGGCAGTATTCTGTCTGTATTCAGCAGATTTGTATCTTTCACATGGCATAGGAGGATTCTAGTCTCAGTCGGCTAGTTTAGCTCGGTGGTAAAGGGAAGAGGCCACAGCCGCTCCAAGGGCCGTCTTCTATGCCCTGGCGCAGGGATCAATCGCTTTTGTGCGGTTCGGGTTGTGTAACCGCCTAACCGGAGATCACTCCGTGGTGAACATCCCCGCGGTTCACTTGACGCGGGGGGAGGGCGTTTCTAGAATTAAAAAGGAGAATCCCACCCATTTTCCGATGTAAGCATCAGAATTTGTGTGGATTACGGCAATTCCTGAGTTGGTGTGTCCTTTTAGGGCTCTACAGCAACTCAGGAATTGCGACAGGGGTTTCGGCCCGGGTCCCGGGAGAGCTCGGCAGGGGCCTGGAGCTGAGAAGGGGAACAGGAAGATGCCTGAGGTGCGGGTCAGTCCGCGGGAACGACTGGTGCTCACGGCGATCATCGAGCTCTATATCGCGACCGGGGAGCCGGTAGCTTCGCAAGCGGTTGCGAATTCTCTTGCCCACCGGGAGGGCCTGAGTTCGGCTACGATCCGCAACGTGATGGCGACGCTGGGCGAAACCGGCATGCTCGAGCAGCCGCACACCTCTGCCGGACGGGTGCCGACCGCAGCGGCATTCCGGTACTACGTGGAGCAGATCACGCGCCCGGATGCAGCTCTGGGCCGGATCGGTTCGGGCGCTGTTGGTCTGGGGGCTGGCGTGGAGCGCGGCATTGCGCTGAGCGAGGCGCGCCGGGGACAGATTGACGAGAGTTTCTCGGGCGTAGCCAGTTCCAGTGAGTATCTTGAGCGGACGTCGCATGTGCTGGCTTTGATCTCGAGCGGGCTGGGGGTTGCACTGGCCGGGGGAACAGCCGAGCAGGTGCTGGAGCACATTCACTTTTCGAGGCTGTCGGCCGGGCGCGTACTGGCGGTGCTGGTGACGCAGGCGGGAGCAGTGCTCGACCGGGTACTAACGCTCGACCGGGAGATGTCGCATCTGGAGCTGGAGACTGCAGCGCGGTACCTGAACGAGACATTTCGCGGCTGGCCGATCGAACGCATTCGCAGCGAAGTGACGCGGCGGATGGAGGAGGAGCGCGCCGCGTACCATCAGCTGCTCGCGTCGGTCGAGGAGCTTTGCCGGAAAGGCGCGCTGGCGGTGGATGACGCGGGTTCCGCGATTTATATGGAAGGTATGTCAAACCTGATAGCCGCCGAGTCCAATCGCGAACGGTTGCGGCAGATGCTGCTGGCACTCGAAGCGAAGCAGAGGCTGGTGGAGTTGCTCACTGCCTATGTGAATGGAAGCCAGCAGGAAGTGCGGGTCGTGGTTGGTCTGGATGAGGCGTCCCCGGCGATGCAGGACCTGGTCTTGATTGGAGCGCCAGCCAGGCTGGGAGGCTCGAGCGTTGGAACAGTCGCAGTGATCGCGCCCACCCGCATCCAATATCAGGAGATGATTCAGGCGGTTCGCTACGTGGCGAGACTCTCTGAGCGCATCCTGGAGGTCCCAGCGCAATAGGCGGTCTCGAGGTCGCACGAGGTCGTGCGCCTTCAAAGAGCTGATACGGGATCTGTTCCAGGGGTCGAAGAGTCCGAATGCTTCGTCACATCATCAAAATGCCATGCGTCGTCTGGCAGTTGTGAGAGACGGCAGCATCGGCCGAGGAATTTAGAATTGAACAAGAAGAACATTTGGGGAATTCGCAGAAATATGTCTGAGACAGAAGCAGAGATGACGGCTCTGGATTCGCCGGAGTCGCCAGCGCAGGAGACTGCCGGCGTGGAAGGAACGACACCGGAGGCACAGGCCGAGCCAGAAGCCGGCTCACCCAGCCTGGCGGATTATGAAGCGCTCAAGGGAGAGGTCGACAAGCTGAAGGCGGAGCGCGATCAATTGCTCGATCGCCAGGCGCGGCTGCAGGCCGAGTTTGAAAACGCACGCAAGCGCGCCGAGCGCGAGCGCCAGGAGTTCCGGGACTATGCGACAGGATCGGTGGTGGAGCAGTTTCTGCCGGTACTGGACAACTTCGAATTGGCTCTCAAGTCGGCAGGCTCCATCGAGCAACTGCGCTCAGGCGTGGAACTGATCGTAAAGCAGATGGAGGACATTCTGCGCGGGCTTCAGGTGCATCCGGTGGCTACGGTAGGCGAGGAGTTCGATCCGCGGCATCACGAGGCGATGGGATCTGTGGAGCGGGATGATCTGCCCGATCAGCATGTGGCCGAGGAGGTTCGTCGCGGGTATCGACTGCGCGAAAAGCTGCTTCGTCCGGCTCTGGTGCGTGTAGTCTCCAATCCAAAGCAGACAAGCGAGTGACGGCAAGGGACGATGTGGAGTTTCCTCGCAGGGCGGGACCCTGCATTGTGAGAGGTTCAAGGGTATGAATGGATGTTCGTACCCTTACATGCAAAGGTTTGAACGGGTTTGAATACAAGAGTGAGCAAAGCTGATTATTACGAGGTACTCGGCGTATCGCGCGATGCCAGCGACCAGGAACTGAAGAGCGCATACCGCAAGCTTGCGCTGAAGTATCATCCTGACCGCAACCCCGGCGATCACGCCGCGGAAGAGAAGTTCAAGGAAGCGAGCGAAGCCTACCAGGTGCTGAGCGACGCGGATAAGCGCGCCGCTTACGACCGGTTTGGTCATGCTGGAGTAGGCGCGGCCGGTTCGGGCGGATTTGGCGGCTTCAGCGGAAGCGTCGATCTTGGCGACATCTTCGGCGATCTGTTCGGCGAGATGTTCAACGTGGGGGGCGGTCAGCAGCGCGGCACGCGCCAGATGCGCGGCGACGATCTGCGTTATGACCTCAAGATCGATTTCGAAGATGCGATCTTTGGAACCGAGGAAGAGGTGAAGATTCGCCGCTTCGAAAGCTGCGACACCTGCAAGGGAACGGGGAGTGCATCGGGTCGGGGACCGACGGTGTGCCCGCAATGCCACGGCCGTGGCCAGCTCCGCTATCAACAGGGCTTTTTCTCGGTGGCGAGGACGTGCAGTTCGTGTGCGGGCAGAGGGTCGATCATCAGCGATCCATGCCAGACATGCCGCGGCGAGACGCGCGTGACGAGGGAGCACAAGCTCAACGTCAAGGTGCCGGCTGGCGTGGAAGAGGGAACGCGAATTCGCTACTCAGGCGAAGGCGACGCCGGACGGTCGGGCGGACCAAATGGCGACCTGTACATAGTGTTGTCGATCCGCGAGCACGACTTTTTTGAGCGCGAAGGACAGAATCTGCACTGTGTGATCCCGATCAGCTTTCCGCAGGCGGCGCTTGGAGCGGAGATCGAGATCGAAGGGGTGGATGGACCCGTGATGCTGAAGATCCCCGAGGGCACGCAAAGCGGGAAGGAACTGCGGGTCCGCGGCAAGGGAGTCCCGTTCCTGAATGAAAAGGGACGAGGCGACCTGATCGTGCAAGTTGTCGTGCAGATCCCCAGGAAGCTGACGCGGGCGCAGCGAGATCTGATCGCGCAACTGGGAGAATCGATGGCGGTGGAAAACAAGCCAACCTCTCCCGGATTGCTCGAGAAGATGAAGGACCTTTTCAACTAAAGACGAGCCGGCGGGCGGAGTAGAGAAGAGTGGGCCGGCGGGGTTTTCGGGCCTCGTTCCGGGGCGAACGGGAAATGAGTGGCATCGCGCCTGGCATAACTTAAGCGTTATATAATCGCGCAGATGCCACTCAGCCCACACCAGGTAATCGATCAGTACGAGATACTGTCCACGCTTGGCACGGGCGGTATGGGCGAGGTGTATCGCGCGCGCGACACGCGATTGAACCGCGACGTGGCGATCAAGGTGCTGCCGGGACTGTCGACGAGCGATCAAGACCGACTTCGTCGATTTGAGCAGGAAGCGCGAGCGGCGGCGGCACTCAATCATCCGAACATTCTCGCGGTCTACCAGATGGGCAACTTCAATGGCGCTCCTTACCTTGTTTCGGAACTGCTGGAAGGGGAGACGCTGCGCGATCGTCTGAAGCGCGGGCCATTGCCGGTGAGAAAAGCGACCGACTACGGCGCGCAGATCGCGCACGGTCTCGCGGCGGCGCATGAAAAGGGAATTGTTCATCGCGACCTGAAGCCGGAGAACATCTTTCTCACCAAAGATGGGCAAGTAAAGATTCTGGATTTCGGCCTCGCACGGTTGATGCAGCTGAAAGAACTTGAATTCAGCAAGCCGCCGAATGAAGTGCAGACAATCGCCGGGATGGTGATGGGGACTGTGGGCTATATGTCGCCCGAGCAGGTGCGAGGACAGCCTGCGGATCATCGCTCTGACATCTTCGCATTTACCGCTGTACTGCACGAGATGCTGGGAGGCAAACGGGCGTTCTTCAAGCAGACGTCGATTGAGACAATGAGCGCGATTCTGAACGAAGAGCCGCCATCGATTGCGGATTTGGCTCCGAATACTCCTATTGCCCTGCAGAAGGTGCTGATTCGAGGGCTCGAAAAGAATCCGGAGCAGCGATTTCAGTCGGCGTCAGATATGGCGTTTGCGCTTGAGGCGCTTTCAGACGGGACACAAACAACGAAGGCAACGAAGCTCGCTCTCGGTGAGAAGCAGACGTTGGGGTCGCAGAGGATGGTTCTGGCAGGCGGAGCTGCTGTGCTTGCAGCTGCCGGCGTTGTGACATACCTGATGGCACGGCCGTCGCCTGTTCCGCACGTTTCCAACTACATTCAGTTGACACACGATGGTTTGCAGAAGTCGCTGATCGGAACCGACGGATCGAGGCTGTTTCTGACGGTCGTCCGCTCGGGTGTGGAAGACGCCGCGGCCATTGCGGTGTCGGGTGGGGAAGAGACAAGGATCCCGATGCCGGGAGTCGAGATGTTTCCTGTGGATCTGTCTCCTGACGGCGCGTCGCTCCTGGTGGTGGACGGACGAGGATTTCCTTCGGTAGGACCCTTGTGGAGCATTCCGCTTCTAGGTGGAACTCCACGCCGGCTTGGCGACACGACCGCTCACGTAGCGACATGGTCATACGACGGCAAGATGCTGGCTTACGCCAACGGCGCGGATGTGTACCTGGCGAAAGCCGACGGAACTGAGGCGCGGAAGCTTCTGACGATGCGCGCCTTCGTATCGGACCTGCTGTGGTCTCCGGACGGAAGCCACCTGAGAGTGGGCACAACAGAGATCTCTCAGAGCGGGACCAACGTCAACGTCGGTGAACAGGCGATCTGGGAGGTTGCATCGGACGGGGCGAATCCGCGCCGCCTGTTGGCTGGCTGGAGAGATGGAGCAGACGCATGCTGCGGGCAGTGGACGACGGATGGGAAGTACTTCGTCTTTCAATCGCAGGGCCAGATCTGGGCGCTGCCCAAGGAAGGCGGGTATCTCAGGAAGAGTGAACAGCCGATTCAGTTGACTTCAAGCCCGATGTCGTTGCAGTCACCGATGCCGAGCAGAGATGGGACAAAGCTCTTCGTTGTGGGGCGGACGTATCGCGGAGAGCAGACGGAGTTCAACGCGAAGACGGGCCAACCTTCTCCGTTTTTCGGTGGTATTTCGGCGGACTGGATTGACGTATCGAGGGACGGCAAGCAGATCACCTATGTCTCGTTTCCGCAAGGCGACCTGTGGAAGAGCAACGTGGACGGAACCGGGCGCGTGCAGTTGACGTTTGCGCCGTCGCGACCCGTGCTGCCGCGATGGTCGCCGGACGGCAAGTCGATTGCGTTTTTCGAGTTTCCTCAAGGGGCAAACCGTCCGGGGATGGCGTACGAGGTTCCAGCGGCCGGCGGCACTCCGCATGAGATGATGCCCGAAGTGAAAGGAAACCAGCTTGATCCAGGATGGTCGCCGGACGGAAAGAAGATTGTGTTCGGCGGCGATGCCAACGATGCGATGGCAGAGACCGGCCCCGCAATCATGATCTACGACCTGCAAACGCACCAGGTTTCCGGCGTGGAGGGATCGCAGAAGATGTTCTCGCCGCGGTGGTCACCAAATGGGCGATATATCGCGGCGATGACGGCCGACTCGAGCAAGCTGATGCTGTTTGACTTTCAATCGCAGAAATGGACGGAGATCGCGGACGGCACATTCAGCTGGCTCAACTGGTCGAGAGACGGGCAGTACATTTACCTCAAGGACTCTACCGGCAAGGGGTCGGTCGATCGAGTTCGCGCATCGGACCACAAGTTAGAGCGGATTGTCGATCTCAAGGATGTTGTTCTCGCCGGACTCGGCGGCGGGTCGGTCTCGATCGCGCCGGATGATTCTCCTCTGCTCCTCCGTGACCGCGGAACGCAGGATGTGTACGCGCTGGACTGGCAGGTCAAGTAGGGCGAGACAGGAATCTCACCAAACTACTCGTTGAGCTCCGCGAGGCCGTAGGCTGTGAGGATGCACGCGAGCGCAATGGCTAAGCCGCAAAAGACGATCTTTGTCCAGAAGGCCAAGTACTGCCCTTTGTAGCTGAGCCATCCGGTATGGTACCCATACACATCGTTTGCAGCATCGATCGGCTGGTTGAGCGAATTCTCCACAGATACCTTTGCGCAGACGTACTGGATGAAGTCCGCGCTCAGAGCCGCAATGCAGAGGATATCGACAACCAGGAAGAGCGGCGCAAGCACCCTCTTCATTCCCGCTGCGAGCGTGTGGTCGGCGGCGTTGTAGATACTCCACGTAAAGACGATCAGACCCACTGAGATCGTTCTCACCTGTGTGCTGATTTTGTCGGTGACATCTTTCTCGCGGGCAAGGATTTCGTTTTGAGTCGCCATAGTTCCTCGCTTCGCTTCAGTGCGATGGAATTCCTGCGGATGATCAGGCAGCCTGGGTTGAGATGCGCTCTTCCAGAGCAAAACCAAGGTTGGTATAGCCCGAGATGAGCGTCCTGGAAGGTTGCCGGCCTCTGATGGTCGCGTCAATGAGGCTGGGCAGCCCTGGATACAGTAACTCTGGTTCTTTAGACTGCCGGGCTTGGCGGCTTCGGGTCAGGATCAGGGTGATTGTGAGGCGCAGAGGGGCCCGGCCGATTTGTCCAGGTAGCAAGAAATTCGCGGCGCTTGAAGGCAGAAGACATAGTTCCCTCCAAGGGATCTCCCAGGGGATGCTGTGGAGTTTACCCCAAGAGCGAGGAAGAGCGAGCAAATTTGTGCCGCGAGTGACTTCGATTAAGGCAGGGAAAGAATTGGTGGAGCTGAGCGGGATCGAACCGCTGGCCTCCTCGTTGCGAACGAGGCGCTCTCCCAGCTGAGCTACAGCCCCACAAGAGCGGACCAGCTTATTTTAACAGCATTTTCGCGCCCGTGATAAGGCTTGGCCGTAGAACGGACGGGTGATACGGTGGGGTGTTGTCGTAAGGAGCATCCGTTGAGGGGCAATGCGCTCAGTGACTTGCTTCGTGCATCCAGACCGAGAGCCGTCTGGTTTGTTGTTCTGGCGCTGACTTGGCTTTCGGCCGGCTTGCCTCTCCTGCAAGGTCAGACCTTTGATGCCACGAAGACACAGAAGCCGAGCTATCTGGATGCGCCCTGGCGTGCGAGAGCCGGCGACGACCCGGCCTGGTCGCACCCGGACTATGACGATTCGGCCTGGATGCTCGTCGATCCCCATCGAAACCTGCTGGAGTATTTTCCGGATCAGCGGCCCGAGATTCTCTGGTACCGGATCCGCGTAAAGGCGGCACCGTATCAGGCCGCACTTTCGATGGAGCTGGAAGAGTTTCATCTCTCCCATGCGTTTGAGATCTTCGTCAACGGGCGGCGGCTGATGGCAAACGGCAGAATCTCACCCTACAGGCCATACACCGACTTCGCGGATAAGGTGGCGGGCATCCAGCCGGATCAGGTTGCGAGCGGATCTCTCGTGATTGCCGTGCGTGTGCATGTTTCCAAGAGGGAGTGGTTAGCGGGGACTCCGGGCCTTAGTGACGACAATCTGATGATTGGCCGTGAAGCGGGTATACGCGACACGCGCTGGCTGCGCTGGATCACCACCTATGCGGGCATGTTCCTGAGCGTGCTGCTGGGTCTTGTGGTGGGCGTTATGGCCATGGCTCTTTATTCAGTGCAGCGCGAGCGGGCCGAGTACTTGTGGATCGGGTGCGTTGCGGTGAGTTACCTTGCTCAGTTTGGCTGGACGGTGTTGCTGCGGGTGCAGAATCTGCCGTTGAGCCTTGCGACAGGCTGTGACGGCATTCTGCTGCTCTGGACGATCCTTGCGCCAATCTTCATGTACCTTGCATTTCTGCGTCTCAGGATGACGAACTGGCAAGGCATCGTGCTTGGAATCGCATCGGTGCTTGCGCTGATCGAAGTGGTTGGCGCGGATTATGAGTGGATGTCGCCGTCGATGAGGCTGGCGTTCTCGATGCCGCTGCTCCTCATCGCGTACGTTGCCATTCCAATCCTGCTGCTCGTTCACTGGCGCCGCGGAAACCACGAGGCGGGCATTCTGCTGATCCCGGCTCTGCTGCAGGCGCTGGTTGCAGACTTCAAGGTGTTCATGGGAGCGCTGGCCTGGATTCCGGCGATGAGCACGTGGGCCTACCATACAAGCGAGATGTTGACCCACTTTCGCGCAGGTCCATTCAACGTTCAACTCGTGGATGTCTTCAACTGGCTGTTCTGGATTTCTCTGGGAATCATTCTGGTATTTCGTACCGTGCGTATCAGCCGCGAACAGGCAAGGCTGGAAGGGGAGCTTGAAGCAGCACGGCAGGTGCAGAACATCATCGTGCCCGAAAATTCAGACGCTGTGCCAGGGTTTTCCGTCGAGTCGGTCTACCGCCCGGCGCAACAGGTTGGCGGCGATTTTTACCAGGTGTGGCCTACGCCCGACGAAGGGCTGCTGCTCGTGCTGGGAGATGTTTCAGGCAAGGGCCTGCCGGCTGCAATGCAGGTCGCCGTCCTTGTCGGCTCCGTTCGGACCCTGGCGCAGATCACGTCGGACCCGTCGGAGATTCTGAAGGAGATGAACGCGCGGCTGCTGGGCAGAACCGGCGGTGGCTTTTCGACCTGCCTGGCGCTGCATCTGGACGCGGACGGCAACGGGATCCTTGCCAGCGCCGGACATCCTGCGCCTTACCTGAATGGGCGCGAGCTGGATGTTCCCGGAGCGTTGCCGCTTGGGATTGCGCCATTCCAGAGCTATGAGGTGTGCAGATTCATTCTTGAAAGAGGGGGCCACATCACCTTCTACTCCGATGGCGTGCTTGAGGCGCAGAATGCTCAAGGTGAGTTGCTTGGATTTGAGCGCGTGCGCGAACTGTCGAGGCTCAGCGCGAAAGAGATTGCCGATGCCGCGAGCGCCTTTGGGCAGGAAGACGACATCACGGTTGTCGTCATCGAGCGAGGAGCAGCGCCTGCAAGCCAGCCTCATTAGGCGAAGATTCGTCAAACTTCCGAGTAGGCCACCACTCGGACCGAATCGAGGAAATACAACCGAAATGGTGCCGGATTGCTACCTTCTTGTTGCCAAGAACCACATCAGTGCTGCCGAGGAGAATTGGATCGCCGTGAATGCCACCGCAACGAACCATACGAGGAACGGCGGCTTAAGAAGCACTTGTTTCCATTTGATTGCGTTGCGCTCCGTTCCGCCGAGGAAGCGGGCACTCGAAGTGTATGCCAAGACACAGGAAACGATCCCAGTGAGTAAGATCATCGAAACTCTCACCCAATCGAAGGGCAAGGGGTCGAGCAGCGTGGCACTGTAGAACATCGCCAGTACAATAAGTTCGCCAAGAAACGCGACGATGATAACGAAGCGACGAATGCCATCTCTCATCGGAGCAGACTGTTGGACGTGGTCAGTCATTTAGCAAGATTCTAAATCTTCGCCAGTTGGTGAATCACCGCCTACCCGGAACTAACCGTGATCCAGATCACCATTGGGGAAGAGTAGCCCACTACTCGACCGGAATGGCTTTTCCGCAGACCAAGTTCGTCTACGAACGTAAACTTGTCTCAATGAACGCCAGAGTAGTGCCTCTCATCGCCCTTGCTGCTGTCGTGACGATGATTGTCGATGCTCAATCGACTGAGCCACCCTTCGCACATGCGAACCAGATGCGAGAGTACTGGACCGACTCATCCACTGGACTTATGTGGGCTGCGAGGGACAACGGTAAAGACGTGAGTTGGAAAGGTGCGGTGAAGTACTGCCGCGATCTCCGCTTGGCCGGGTACTCGAATTGGAGGCTGGCGACACTTGCTGAGTTGGGGGCAATCTTCGACCGCAACGCCGATGCTCCCGGATTAGCTGGCCTTGACAAGGAACCCTCCACTTGGCACGTAAAGGGCAATCTGTTTTTGACCGGTGATGAGTGGAGCGGTGAGCGCAGATATGATGACCGCGGACATCCTTCGGGTTACGAGTGGTACTTCGATTTCAACGAAGGAAGGTCAGACAACCAGCCAAGCGGGTTCCCTTACCCCCATTCCCTAATGCGTGCGCTGTGTGTACGCGGCTCCGACAAGTGAAGTGGAGCTTCTAACGCACGTGATCGCGATTGCGGTCGAGTCACCGCCTACTCTTACCCTAGCAATAGCCGAGACGAATATCTAGCATAGGGAAGAGTCGCCCACAACCCGCTCAGAACCTATGGAAATCCAAAGGCAGCTCAGAGCCTCGCCAGTTTTTGTGAAAGATCGGACTGAGACTGAAACGCGCTCTCATTCAAGGTGAAGATCGGTTGAGTCGTTCTTGAAGCCGGTGGGTTCTTTGGCGGAGTCTTCAGAAACTTCGTCGGCCCCTGCAAAGTACACGGAGAGTCCTAATCCAACGAGCGCGGCGAAGATACCTATCCCGCGTAATGTCCATTGCAGGTTCTTGCTAATGACTGTAAAGCTCCAGGCGAGAAAGAAACCGCCTATCCAGAGTCCGACGAATTCTGAGATGAGCGCACGCGGACCGTCGTCGGATGGGTCTTCGCCGGTCCGAAACGCCCGACGAAACATACCTAGAACAGCAACGACCCCGGCCAAAACAGCGATCGCAACGAACTTGATGATCGAGAAGTGAATGTATTTTCTCCGATCCCGATTCTACTCAAGTCCAGTGGTATGCGTGACGAAGATGAAGATTCTCGATATTCCGGGCGAGTGACCGCCGACTCGGACCTTTGACAAATCTTCGATATTGGGGGATTCGCACGAAGCATAGTCGCGCTGAAAAGAAAAAGGCCGGGGACGATGCCCCGGCCTTTTCATACCAGCCTGCAAGTTCCAGACCACCTAGACCACGCAAAGCTGGAATTTTGTTTTAGAGCTGGTTCATGTTGGTCAGGAACTCGGCGTTGTTGCGCACCTTTTCGAGGCGGCTGATCAACAACTCCATTGCCTCGACGGGTGAAAGCGGATTGAGCACCTTACGCAGGATCCAGATGCGCTGCAGGTCTTCTTTCGGAATG
>Ga0335069_10006873_pt1 | contig 16483 bp, 16 predicted proteins | sample Lox_Sample_11_FD_206714 | JGI IMG/M metagenome (GOLD analysis project Ga0335069, IMG submission 206714) | Soil microbial communities from Loxahatchee National Wildlife Refuge, Florida, United States - Lox_Sample_1.1 | ecosystem: Environmental > Terrestrial > Soil > Wetlands | place: USA...
GCCTTCGGCGACCAACCCGACGCCGAAGCTGAAATTCAGCGTATAGGTATTGGAGACCGCATTGCCGAACCGGTCGATCACCGAGAAATGCGTGGTGTTGCGGCCTTCGTTGTCGACCGTGCCGCCAGCATGGATGGCGCTGGCCGGCGTCGCATGCGCCGGATCGATGGTGGCGCGCCAGGCCGCGGCATAGTCCTTCGCGGTCAAACGCTCGACCGGATTTTGCACCTTGTCGGGATCGCCAAGGAACAGCGTGCGGTCGGCATAGGCGCGCTTCATCGCCTCGACTTCGAGATAAAGCAGCGCCGCCTTGTCGGCATGGGCAAGATCGTAGCCCTCGAGAATATTGAGCATCTCGATCACCCCGACCCCGCCCGACGACGGCGGCGCCATCGCGACCACGTCGTAGCCGCGATAGGTGCCGCGCACCGGCGGGCGTTCGGTCGGGCTGTAGTCGCGCAGATCGTCGGCGGTCATCACGCCGCCCGCGCCTTGGACGGCATCGGCGATTTCGTCGGCGATCGCGCCCTCATAGAAGGCGCTCGGCCCTTCGCGCCCGATGGCTTCGAGCGTGTCGGCAAGATCGGTTTGCACCAGACGATCGCCGGTGGTGATCGGATTGCCGTCCTTCTTGAAGAAGATCTTCACCGTCGCCGGCCAGCGCACCAGCCGCGCCCGCTCGTTGGGCAGCGATTCCGCCCTGTCGTCCTCGAAGCTGATGCCTTCGCGCGCCATCTTGGCCGCGGGCGCGATCAGATCGGCAAGTTTGAACCGGCCGGAGCCGTATTTGTCCAGCGCGAGCGCAAGACCCGCGACCGTGCCGGGCACGCCGATGGCGAGCGCGGAATCGCGCGATTTTTTCGGATCGGCATTGCCCTGCGCATCGAGAAAGCTCTGCGCGTTGATGCCGCGGGGCGCGGTTTCGCGATAGTCGATCGTGGTGTCGGTGCCGTTGGCGAGGTGGATCACCATGAAGCCGCCGCCGCCGAGATTGCCGGCGCGCGGATAGGTCACGGCGAGCGCGAAGCCGACCGCGACCGCGGCATCCACGGCATTGCCGCCACGTTGCAGAATGTCATTGCCGATGCGGGCGGCGCGCGCCTCCTGCGCCACCACCATGGCATTCGGCGCCAGCATGCCTTGTGCGGCACTCTGTCCGGCGCCGCCCTGCACGGGCGCCATCTGGCTGTCCTGCGCCGGCGCGGCGGCAGGCAGAAACAGGGCGCAGGCAAGGATGGGAATAAAAAAGCGACGCGGCAAGATCGTCAAATTCGGCATCGCTCCGATCGCGGCATTGAGGATAAAGCTGGGTGTTCAAAGCATGCTTGGCAAGACACGGTCCGGCGGCCGGTGCCCGTCGAGGAATGTCTTGATATTCACGATCACTTTCTCGCCCATATCGACGCGGCCTTCAATGGTCGCGGAAGCCAGATGCGGCAGCAGCACGACCTTGCCGGCGCGCGCGAGCTTGACCAGCTTCGGGCTGACCGAGGGCTCGTGCTCGAACACGTCGAGGCCGGCGCCGGCGATCTCCTCGCCTTCGATCAGCCGCGCCAGCGCATTCTCGTCGATCACCTCGCCGCGCGCGGTATTGACGATATAGGCGTCGGGACGGATCAGCTTGAGACGGCGCGCCGAGAGCAGGTGATAGGTCGCCGGCGTGTGCGGACAATTGACCGAGATGATGTCCATGCGGGCGAGCATCTGATCGAGGCTCTCCCAATAGGTCGCGTGCAACTCATCCTCGATCTCGGAAGCGACGCGGCGGCGGTCGTGATAGTGAATCTTCAAGCCGAAGGCCTGCGCGCGACGCGCCACCGCCTGGCCGATGCGGCCGAGCCCGACGATGCCCAGACGCTTGCCCCAGATGCGGTGGCCGAGCATCCAGGTCGGAGACCAGCCGGTCCATTCCCGATCGCTGGTCAGCACCTGCGCGCCTTCGGCGAGCCGCCGCGGCACGGCGAGGATCAGCGCCATGGTCATGTCGGCGGTGTCCTCGGTGAGCACGCCCGGCGTATTGGTCACGGTGATGCCGCGCTGCACGGCGGTGGCGACGTCGATATTGTCGACGCCGTTGCCGAAATTGGCGATCAGCTTGAGCTTGTCGCCGGATTGGCTGAGCACCGACTTGTCGATGTGGTCTGTCACCGTCGGCACGATGACGTCGGCGGTCTTCACCGCCTGGATCAGCTCGGCCTGGCTCATCGGCTTGTCGTCGCTGTTGAGCCGCGCGTCGAACAGCTCGCGCATGCGCATTTCAATGCTGTCCGGCAGGCGGCGGGTGACCACAACCAGCGGCTTTTTGGGCGGTGCCATCCCCTGCCTCTCACGCTCTCGCTTGAATGCCTTTGGATGCCTTCGTGGGTACCTTGGGTGTTCCTCTCGCGCCGCCTCTTGAGCGACGAGGCTTCGCCATGAACCGCTGCGATTCAGCTAGAAAATTCAGCCTCCTGCAACGGCGGGCCAGTCTGCTTCCACCCGTTCAATTCTCTTTAACCGCCCTCGCCGAAACTGCATCGGGGAGGCGGTCCTTTAAAATCTCTCTAGCAGATGGCCGCGCTTCCGACAAAGCGCACCGGAACTTCCGGCGCGAGGGGATTATAAGGGCGTTGATAACGGGGTTGGGGCCTGTCGCGATGAATTTGCGGCGACAAAAGCTGGCTGCCGCCATGCTGCGGACGGCGATAACATTGCTGCTGGCGCTGACCGCCACGCTGCCGAGCGGGGCCCCGAGCGCGTGGGCCGGCGGCGACGCGACCAGCGGGCTTCCGGTGCCGCGCTTTGTCAGCCTCAAGGCCGACCGTGTGACCGTCCGCGGCGGCCCCGACAAGGACCATGATGTGTCCTGGATCTATACCCGCGTGGGCTGGCCGGTCGAAATCACCGCCGAATTCGAGAACTGGCGCCGCATCCGCGACGCCGACGGTTCCGAAGGCTGGGTCTATCATTCACTGCTGTCGGGCAAGCGCACCGGCGCGGTGCAGATGAAATCCAAGACCGATCTCGCTCCGCTCTATGCCAAGCCGGACGACAAGAGCGCCGTGACCGCGCAATTGCAGGTCGGGGTTCTCGGCACCGTCAAACGCTGCACCGGCGCCTGGTGCGAAATTTCCGGCACCGGCTTCGACGGCTGGATCGCGCAGAACGAGCTGTGGGGCGTCTACCCGAACGAGAAGTTCGAATAGGTCGCGCCGCGTCGCTTCGTCCGGCGCCTTGGTTACGTCTCCAAAAGTGCGATCAGTCCCTTGAGTATCGCCGTCGGCGACGGCGGACAGCCGCGGATGTGCAGGTCTACCGGCACCACATCGGAAACGCCGCCGGCGACCGCATAGCTGCCGGCGAAAATTCCGCCGTCGAGCGCGCAATCGCCGAGCGCGACGACCCATTTGGGATCCGGCGTGGCGCGATAGGTGCGCTCCAGTGCTTCGCGCATGTTCTTGGTGACGGGACCGGTCACCAGCAGCACGTCGGCGTGGCGCGGCGAGGCGACAAAGTGCAGGCCGAAGCGTTCGAGATCGTAGAACGCGTTGTTCAGTGCGTGGATTTCAAGCTCGCAGCCATTGCACGAGCCGGCATCGACTTCGCGGATCGAAAGGCTGCGGCCGAGCCGGCGGCGCGCATTGCGTTCGAGGCTTTTCGCCAATTCGGCAAGCGCCGCATCGTCCGCCGTCGGCGGCGCTTCGGTGAGCGGCCCGTGTATGAGGCTTTCAAGCAGCGTTTGGCGCATCAGAGGTCATGCCCCGAATACGAGCAATTGAACGACTTATTGCAGAGCGGGAAGTCGGCGACGATATTGCCTTCAATGGCGGTTTCGAGCAGCGGCCATTGAAACCACGACGGATCGCGCAAATGGCAGTGGGCAACACGGCCGTTCTCGAGTCGCACCGCGGCCAGCACATCGCCGCGGAAGCCCTCGGCAAAGCCCAGCCCTTCGCCGCCGTTGTTGGCGCTATCGATTGGCGTCGCGATCGGCCCGTCCGGCAGGCCCGCGAGAATCTGTTCGATCAGCGCGAAGCTTTGCTCGACTTCGTGGACGCGAATCCAGACTCGCGCATTGACATCGCCCGCGGTCAACACCGGTACCGTGAAGTCCAGCGCATCATAGGGCGCATAAGCGATCGCCTTGCGCGAGTCGAAGGCGCGGCCGCTGGCGCGGCCGACATAGCCGGGCGCGCCGAACTGCTTGGCGTAGTCAGCGCGAACAACGCCGGTCGATACCGTGCGGTCCTGCAGCGAGGCGGTATTGTCGTAGAGTTCGACCAGGCGCGGAAACCGCTGCCGGAAGATTTTCAGCGCGCTTCGCAGAATTGCCGGAGCGTCGGCGCGCAGATCGACAGCGACGCCGCCCGGCACCACGCGATCCATCATCAGGCGATGCCCGAAACAGGCATCGGCTGCGCGCAGCACCTGCTCGCGCAGAATGCCGCAATGCGCGTGCATGATCGCGAAGGACGCGTCGTTGCAGATGGCGCCGATATCGCCGAAATGATTGGCAAGCCGCTCAAGTTCCGCCATCAGCGCGCGCAAATAGTGCGCCCGCGCCGGCACCTCGATCTCGAGCGCCGCTTCGACGGCACGCGCGAAGGCGATGCCGTAGGCGACAGTGCTGTCGCCGGACGTTCGCGCAGCAAGCTTGGCGGCGCGATCGATCGTCGCGCCGGCCATCAGCGAATCGATGCCCTTGTGGACGTAACCCAGCCGCTGTTCGAGCCGGGCTACCGTTTCGCCCGCACAGGTGAAACGAAAATGCCCGGGCTCGATGATGCCGGCATGAACCGGACCGACCGGAATCCGATGCAGATTCTCGCCTTCGACCGGCAGGAAGTCGTAAGCCGGACGCGGATTGGCAGCCGGCAAGCGCGGGCCGAGCGGAGATTCGACATCCCAGAAGCCGAGGTCGAGCCATGGCCGCGTGTCGGCTGCGCCAACCGGCTTGAGGCCATAAAGACTGTGGATCGCGCGTTCGAGCCTGATCGCCGCCGGATGCAGCGCGCCGACCGACGGAAACGTCTGCAGCGGACATTCCAGACTGAGGACCGCGATTTCGTTGTCATCTTCCGTTATCGCCGCCATGTGCACGACGCCCGGCACGCCGGATTCGCCCCACAGCCCGAGCATAGTCGCACGTCCTGCGGCAAGCTCACCGGTAACCGCGCTCCAGCCCTCGGCTGTCACGACGACGCGCGGCCACGGCCGATGCGTTTCGACGCGGCGGCCATCGGCGCAACCTTGGGCAACGATCTCGCGGAGCGAAGTCATGTTGCTATCCCAAAAGCTTCGCCACGTGCTCGAACCAAGCGACCAGCGCCGGCGGCAGATAGAAGCCGGCCATCAGCACCAGCGCCAGATGCGCGAACATCGGCACATAGGACGCGTTGGTCTTGCCGTTCGGCCCGCGCGGCGCGCCAAAGGCGATGCTGTTGAGGCGGAGAAACAAGGCGGCAAAGCCGACCAGGAGGCCGAATACGAGAACCAAAGCCAACAGCGGCGCCCGCGCGAAGGTCGAACTCACGACCAAAAATTCGCTCATGAAAATGCCAAGCGGCGGCAAGCCGGCGATCGCGACGACACCGAGGATCAGCCCCCAGCCGAGCACTGGATGGGTTTCGGTGAGGCCGCCCATATCGGCGATGCGCTGCGTGTTCTTGACCTGCGCGACATGACCCACGGCGAAGAAGATCGCCGACTTGGTGAGCGAATGCATGGTCATGTGCAGAAGACCGGCGAAATTGGCGAGCGGCCCGCCCATCCCGAACGCAAAGGTGATGATGCCCATATGCTCGATCGAGGAATAGGCGAACATGCGTTTGATGTCGCGCCGCCGGTACAGCATGAAGGCGGCGAAGACGAGCGACAGCAGCCCGAGCGTCACCATCAGCGGTCCTGGCGCCAACGCCGCGGCATTGGCCGCCAATACCATCTTGAAGCGCAGCAACGCGTAGAGCGCGACATTGAGCAGAAGGCCGGACAGAACGGCCGAGATCGGCGTCGGGCCTTCGGCATGTGCGTCGGGCAGCCAGGCATGCAGCGGCGCCAGCCCGACCTTGGTGCCGTAGCCGAGCAACAGAAAGACGAAGGCGAGGTCGAGCAGCGCCGCGTCGAAGCCGCCGGCACGGGCGACCAGCGTGGTCCACTCCATGGCTGCGAGGCCTTCGCCGACCACTGGCCGCGCCGCCATGTAAACCAGAATGGTACCGAACAGCGCCAGTGCGATGCCGATCGAGCCGAGGATGAAATATTTCCACGCCGCTTCCAGCGCCTCATGCGTGCGATAGATACCGACCATCAGCACGGTGGTGAGCGTCGCAAGCTCGATCGCCACCCACATCAGGCCGATATTGTTGGCGATGAGGGCGAGATTCATCGCAAACATCAGCACCTGATACATGGCGTGATAGAAGCGCACGAACGGCGGCGTCAGCCGGCCGGTCTCGAGCTCATGGCCGATATAGCTCCAGCTGAACACGCTGGTGGTGAAGCCGACAAAAGTCGTGAGCACGACGAAGGTGCTGTTGAGGTCGTCGACCAGGAGATAGGTGTCGGGCTGCGGGCGCTGCACGAACAGCGACAGCGCGCAGATGAATGTCAGCGCCGTCGCCAGCACATTCAACCGCGCCGTCAGCCGATAGTCGGGCAACAGCGCGAGCAGCATCGCGGCGCCGGCCGGAATGAGAAGAAGGCCCGCCATCGCATTGAAGGTGACGGCGACGTTCATCGGCGCTCTCCACGGAAACGATCGAGCGCCTGCACATCCACGGTGTCGAAGCGCTCGCGGATGCGGAACAGGAAGATGCCGATGACGATGAAGGCGATCAAGACCGAAAAGGCGACGCTGATCTCGACCACGAGCGGCATGCCTTTGGCACCGGTCGCCGCGAGCACCAGACCGTTCTCGAGCGACATGAAGCCGACCACCTGGCTCACGGCATTGCGCCGCGTCACCATCATCAACAGGCCGAGCAGAATGACCGAAAGCGCAAAGGCGAGATCCTCACGCGCCAACGGATCGGCCTCCTGCGTCACGCGCAGCATCACCACCATCGACAAGGCGACGAGGCCGATACCGGCGAGCATGACCGGGCCGACGCCGACCACCTTCTCGATCTCGCGATGAATGCCGAGCCGCACGATCATGCGATGCAGCGTTACCGGAATGACGATCGCCTTGAAGATCAGCGCGATCGCGGCGGTGATGTAGAGATGCGGCGCGTCCTGCACAAAGGCCTGCCAGGCGACGGACGCCGCCAGCACCAGCGCATGCAGCGCATAGACGTTGAGCAGCGCGTAGAGCCGGTCCTGATAGAGCTCGAGAAAGCTCACCAGCACCAGCGAGCCGGCGAGCAAATGAGCGATGTCGAAACTCAGCCCGTGCATCAGAAGCTCCCCGACACGAAACGCAGCAGCGTCGCCAGCAAGCCGAGCATCAGCGCCGCGCCGAGGAATTCCGGCACCCGGAACACCCGCATCTTGGCGATCGAGGTTTCGAACAGCGCCAGCAGAAAGCCACCGAGCGCGAGCTTGCCGAGATAGGCGACGATGCCGATGGCGAGGGTTGGAGCCTCGGCGCCGGCCGATTCGATGCCCCAAGGCACGAACACGCAAGCCAGCAGCGAGACATAGAGAATGAGCCGCAGCGCCGCGGAGAGTTCGATCAGCGCCAGATGCCGGCCCGAATATTCGAGCACCATGGCCTCGTGCACCATGGTCAGCTCAAGGTGCGTGGCCGGATTGTCGACCGGGATGCGGCCGTTCTCCGCGATCGCCACCAGCACCAGGCCGAACAGCGCCAAGCCGAGCGAGACGCGCAGTCCGACCTGCGGCGACGACATGAATTCGGCAATGGTGGAGAGCTGCGTCGAGCCCGCGATCAGCGCCAGCGTGAACACGACCATGATCATCGCCGGCTCGGCCAGCGAGGCGATCATCACTTCGCGGCTCGAGCCGATGCCGCCGAAGCTCGTGCCGACATCGAGACCGGCGAGTGCCAGGAAAAACCTGGCGCTGCCGAGCAGCGCGATGATGGCGATCAGATCCGCCGACCAGGAAAACAGCAGGTCGGTGCGAAACGTCGGCACGAGCGAGGCGGCGACCCAGGTGGCGGCGAAGACGAGATAGGGCGTGACGCGGAACAGCCATGACGCCTGATCGGCGAGCACCACCTCCTTGCGCATCAAGCGGACGAGATCGAGATAGGGCTGAATGAGCGGCGGACCTTGCCGCCGCAGCAGCCGCGCCTTCACCTTGCGCACGAAGCCGGTGAACAGCGGCGCCAGCGCCAAGAGGAGCAGCATCTGGCCGCCCTGGACGATGAGATCGCGGATCAGGACCATATCGCCAGCACCAGAAGCAGGATCACGAGCGCACCGAAAACCAGACTCAGGAATTGTCGGATGGTGAGAAATTGCAGCGGATTGAGCCGTTCCGCGGCGATGTCGATGCCGGCGGCGATCGGCGCATAGATGAAATCCCAGATCAGGTCGCGCATTTCGACCGACAACCGCGCCGGACGCATGTCGCCGGGCGGCGGCATCTCGACGATCTCGCGGGCGGCAAACAGCGTCGTGCCGAACACGCGGCGGATCGGCTCGGCAAAGCTTGCGGCGGTATATTGCGTCGCCGGGCTCGGATCGGGATTGCCGCAGTCCCAGGCCGGGGCGCGGCGCAAGCGGTCTGAAGCGAGACGATGGATCGCGGTGGCCGCGAGCGTGCCGGAAATGATCATGAACAGAAAAACGAGCAGCCCGTCATAGGAACTGCGGCTGGCCGCGACCGGCACGATGACCAGCCATTGCGTACCGGCCTGCGCCGGCATGTGGGTGCCGATCAGCGCCGTGGTCACCGGCGCCAAGGCATCGATGAACAGGCCCGGCAGGATCCCCGCGATCAGGCACAGCGCCGCGAGCAGCAGCATCGCGGCGAGAGAGAACCTGTCGGTTTCGGCGGCTTCGGAAGCGATCGGGCTGCGCGGCCGGCCGAGAAACGCGATCCCGTAAGCCCTGACGAAACAGGCCGCGGCGAGCGCCGCCGACAGCGCGAGCAACGCGCCCACTGCCGGCACCATGATCTTCAGCCCCCATGACGGCAGCTGCGGGCTCAGCAGAATGGCCTGAAAGGTCAGCCATTCCGAGGCAAAGCCGTTGAGCGGCGGCAGCGCCGAGATCGCCGCGCAGCCGACCAGAACGACAAAGGCGGTCTGCGGCATGCGATGAATGAGGCCGCCGAGACGCTCCATGTTGCGCTCGCCGGTCGCGGTGAGGACGGCGCCGGCGCCGAAGAACAAGAGGCTTTTGAACAGCGAGTGGTTGAAGACGTGAAACAGCGCGGCGGTCAGCGCCAATGCTGCCGCCGCCGGCATGTCGTAAACGCGAAAGGCGAGCGCGAGGCCAAGCCCGATGAAGATGATTCCGACATTCTCGACCGTCGAATAGGCCAGCAGCCGTTTCAGATCATGCTGCATCAGCGCGTAGAGCACGCCCATCACCGCGGTGATGCCGCCGAGCGCCAAAACCAGGATGCTCCACCACCAGGCCGGCGCGCCGGCAAGCTCGAAGGCGACGCGGATGAATCCGTAGATGGCGACCTTGGTCATCACGCCGCTCATCAGCGCCGAGACGTGACTAGGTGCGGCGGGATGGGCGAGCGGCAGCCATACATGCAGCGGCACGATGCCGGCCTTGGAGCCGGCGCCGACGAAGGTCAGGATCAAAGCCAGCGCGCCCAGCATCGTTGCGGGATGCGCGGCCCGCATCGCCTCGAACGTATATTGGCCGCCGGCGCCGGCGAGCAGGCCGAAGCCCAGCAGCAGCGACAGCGTACCGAAGGTCGCCATGATCAAATAGACGTAGCCGGCGCGCACATTCTCGGGGTCGCGGTGATGCGACATGACCAGAGCCCACGATGTGAGCGACATGAACTCCCAGGCGAACAGAAAGGTGAAGGCGTCGTCGGCGAGCACGACGAGCGTCATGCCGGCAAGAAAGCCCGGATAGAACGGCAATACGCGCTGCGGCGCCGTCTCGTGGTCGCCATAACCGAGCGCAAACAGGCTCGCGCTGCAGGCGCCGAAATCGACGACGACGAGAAAGAAGGCCGACAGCGCATCAAGCCGCAAATGCGCGCCGAGCCATGGCACGCCAAACGGCAAGGTGAGGCTTAAGGGCGGTGCAGCGCCGAGCAGATGACTGGCGGCGGCCGCAAGCGAAATCGCTGCAAGAAGCAAACTCGCGCCGTAGATGGCGCGGGTCGCGCCGGCCGAACGCGCAATGGCGATGGCGAGCACCGCAAGCGCGAGCAGCGCGCCTTCGCATGCCAGAATGACGGTCAGCGTCACGGCGCCGACCCCTTCAGCCGCACACCGCGACCGCCGATTTGGCTGGGCGTGTTGTCGGAAATCAGTTGAATGCCCAGCGCATCGAGCGCGGCAACGAGCTTCATCAGCGAATCGACATTGCCGCGAATGACGCCGTCGCTCGCCTCCATCCGCTGGATGGTCGGCAGCGACAATCCGGCCGATTCAGCGAGCGTTCGCTGGTCGATGCCGAGAAGCGCGCGGGAAGCCCTGAGCTGGCCGGCTGTGATCATGTTATTTAAATCAGTTATGATGTTTCATACATCATTTCTTGCTAATGGCAACTATATTATGGGGTCGAAATCATCAGGGCGTAGACCTGGCCCAAGACACTGGATCTGCAAAGGATTTGGCCAAGCTGCGATCGGCTTCAGGCGCGCTCTGCGGCAGGCGGGACAGAGCCGCGCACAAACGATCAGTGTCGCCGTCCTTCCGACGAGACTTACGACTTACCGCACGCCGGCATGACGTCGGGCAGTCCGGTCAAAAGATCTATGAAGGGTGTTCAGCCCTGCTTGCGGCGCAGGCGGACGACGACGTCGATCCGGGCGATCTCGTAGCCTTCGGGCGGAACCGGCGGCTTGCCGACGACGACATCGGTCGCCGGAATGTCCATCAGATCGTTTCTGTCTTCGACGTAGAAGTGGTGGTGCTCGGTATTGTTGGTGTCGAAATAGGCCTTCGACCCGTCCACGGCGACCTGACGCAGCAGGCCGACCTCGGTGAACTGATGCAGCGTGTTGTAGACCGTCGCCAGCGACACCGGCACCTTGGCGCGAGTAGCTTCCTCGTAAAGCATTTCCGCGGTCACGTGGCGATCGCCCTTGGCGAACAGGATCCAGCCGAGCGCCATACGCTGCCGCGTCGGCCGCAGCCCCACGTCGCGCAACTTCGACTTGACGTCGTGCCACGGGCAACCGGTCAGGTCGGCGTGCTCCGCCAGCCCCTCCTGCTTGACCATGGTGACGCTGGAAACCGGCATAGCCGCTTTCGGCATATTCGGCCTGTAGCCAAAGGTGGTGCCAGGTACTCGACGCGTTTCTGTCATAGCAAAACCAGTATCTTCATAGCAAAAGTGTGGCCCGAACCCGGACCACACCCGTTGCATCCCTATTCATTATACGCCACCTTGCGGTCGCTGCAACTGTCTGAACCCCTTGGCGCTATGGGCTCATGTTGCCCACTGCTCGGACGGGTTTGCATGGGTGTGGCTTTTGTGCCTTGACCCAATATGTTATCAGCAAACGCCGCTTAATATTCCAACAAGGGCGGCAGAGAGCGGATGGGTATGGCGGAACGGCGTTCGAATTTCGAATATGAGGACCTCCTGGCCTGCGGCCGGGGCGAGCTTTTCGCCGAAGGCCCGCAATTGCCGCTGCCGCCGATGCTGATGTTCGACCGCATTTCCGAAATCGCAGAGGTGGGCGGCGAATACGGCAAGGGCCTGGTCCGCGCGGTGCTGGAGCTCAAGCCCGACCTCTGGTTCTTCCCCTGCCATTTCAAGGGCGATCCGGTGATGCCGGGCTGCCTCGGGCTCGATGCGCTCTGGCAGATGCTCGGCTTCTTCCTCGGCTGGCTCGGTTCGCCGGGCCGCGGCCGCGCGCTCGGCATGGGCGAGCTCAAGTTTTCCGGCCAAGTGCTGCCAAACATGAAGAACATCGTCTACGGCATCGACATCAAGCGCGTGATGCGCTCGAAGCTCGTGCTTGGCATTGCCGACGGCTGGCTCTCGGCCGACGGTTCGGTGATCTATCGCGCGCTCGATCTGAAAGTCGGCCTGTTCCGCGACGCCGAGCCGCAAACGACCGGGGCTTAAAGTACACCGTCCGAAAAGGCGCCGAGAGTCGGTGCTTTCGGGCGGAATCGCGTTGCGGCGAAATGCGAAGCTTGATCCCGAAACGCCGGGACCTATTTTCGGGTAACATCGCACTCAAAGCAAAAATTCAAACGACAAAAATCCGAACGAGGGACAAATGAAACGCGTCGTTGTCACCGGGATGGGCATCGTCTCGTCGATCGGCAACAATACGCAGGAAGTTGTGGCGTCGCTGCGCGAGGCGAAATCCGGCATCGTGCGCGCCGACAAATATGCGGAGCTTGGCTTCCGCTGCCAGGTGCACGGCGCGCCGACGCTCGACGCCAGCGAAGCAGTCGATCGCCGCGCCATGCGTTTCCTCGGCGGCGGCGCCGCCTGGAATCACGTCGCCATGGAACAGGCGATCCGCGATGCCGGCCTCGAAGAGACCGAGGTCTCCAACGTACGCACCGGCATCATCATGGGCTCGGGCGGCCCCTCGACCCGCACCGTCGTCGAGAGCGCCGATATCGCGCGCACCAAGGGGCCGAAACGCGTCGGCCCGTTCGCGGTGCCGAAAGCGATGTCGTCGACCGCGTCCGCGACGCTTGCGACCTGGTTCAAGATCAAGGGCGTCAACTATTCGATCTCGTCGGCCTGCGCCACGTCGAACCATTGCATCGGCAATGCCTACGAGACCATTCAGGTCGGCAAGCAGGACATGATCTTCGCCGGCGGCTGCGAAGAGCTCGACTGGACGCTGTCGGTCCTGTTCGACGCCATGGGCGCGATGTCGTCGAGCTTCAATCAGACGCCCGACAAGGCATCGCGCGCCTATGACGTCGACCGCGACGGATTTGTCATCGCCGGCGGCGCCGGTGTCCTCGTGCTCGAGGAACTCGAACATGCCAAGGCGCGCGGCGCCAAGATCTATGCCGAAGTGACCGGCTACGGCGCAACCTCCGACGGCGCCGACATGGTGGCGCCGTCCGGCGAAGGCGCGGTGCGCTGCATGAAAATGGCGCTCGCGACCGTCAAGCCGCCGGTCGATTACATCAATCCCCACGCCACTTCGACGCCGATCGGGGATCTCAAGGAAATCGAAGCGATCCGCGAAGTGTTCGGCGCCAAGTGCCCGCCGATTTCGGCGACCAAATCGCTCACCGGCCATTCGCTCGGCGCAGCGGGCGTACAGGAGGCGATCTATTCGCTGCTGATGATGGGCTCGGGCTTCATCTGCGAGAGCGCGAATATCGAAAAGCTCGATCCGGCTTTCGACGACATGCCGATTGTGCGCGCGCGCCAGGACAATGCGAAGCTCGGCTGCGTTCTGTCCAATTCGTTCGGCTTCGGCGGCACCAACGCCTCCGTCGTGTTCAAGCACGTGGATGCCTGACGCATGACGGAGTTGGTGTCGGCGTTGATGCAGGGCAAGCGCGGCCTGGTCATGGGGGTCGCCAACGATCACTCCATTGCCTGGGGGATCGCCAAGACGCTGGCGGCGCATGGCGCCAAGCTCGCTTTCACCTATCAGGGCGATGCGCTCGGCAAGCGGGTGAACCCGCTCGCGGCTTCGGTCGGCGCCGATCTGGTGATGCCATGCGATGTCGAGGATATCGCCACAGTCGATGCGGTGTTCGGCGAGATCAGCCGCGTCTGGGGCTCGCTCGACTTTCTGGTGCACGCCATCGCGTTTTCCGACAAGACGCAGCTGACCGGCCGCTATGCCGATACGACACGGGAAAACTTCTCCCGTACCATGCTGATCTCGTGCTTCGCCTTCACCGAAGCGGCCAAGCGCGCGGCGGCGCTGATGCGCAACGGCGGCGCCATGGTGACGCTGACCTATAATGGCGGCGAGCGCGCGATGCCGAATTACAATGCCATGGGCGTCGCCAAGGCGGCGCTCGAAGCCTCGGTGCGTTATCTGGCCGTCGATTTCGGCTCTAGCGGCATCCGCGTCAACGCCATCTCCTCCGGCCCGATCCGCACGCTAGCGGGCGCCGGCATCGGCGATGCGCGGGCGATGTTCGCGTTCCAGCAGCGGCATTCGCCGCTGCATCGCGGCGTCACGCTCGAAGAGCTCGGCGGCGCCGGGCTTTATCTGCTGTCGGATCTCTCCACCGGTGTCACCGGCGAAATCCATTTCGTCGATTCCGGCTACAACGTCATCGCCATGCCGCATCCCGATGCGCTGCGCGCGGATCACAAGCAGGCCGCGGACGACGCGGGGAAGTGACGGCCTTTGTCATAGCCCGGCTCGTCCCGGCCATCCCGTTCAAAATGGCAAAGCTGTGCCACACCTGTCGGGATGCCCGGCATAAAGCCGGACATGACGCGTGACCTCACACCTTCTCCAGATGCGGCATCACTTCGGTGCTGAACAGCTGCAATGAGCGGAGCGCATCCGGCAGCGGCATGTTGCCGAGGAAAAGATACGTCAAGAGATAATTGATGCCGAGCTCTTTGGCCTGCCGCTCGATCTCCGTGCGCACGGTCGCCGGCGCTCCGGCGATCACGGTGCCGTCGGCGACGCAGGCCTCGAAATTGGCGCCGCGCGGCACGTTGAGCCGCGAGGTCAGGCCGGTCTGGCCGTGCATGGTGCGCAGCCAGTTCAGATGCGCGAGATGCAGGTCCATGGCCGGCTTGCCGAAGCGCCCCGCCTCGGCATCGGTGTCGGCAACAAAGATATGCCGCTGCACCCCGATCACCGCGCCGCCCGGAAATGCTGCTTTGGGTTGCGCCGCGCCGCCGCGTTTTTTCAGCGCCGCTGTGTAGGCGTCGATATTGGCCTTGGCGGTGGCCATCGGGCCAAGGGTCACAAAATGCAGCCCTTCTTCGCCGGCAAAGGTCGAGCCGATTTCGTTGGACGAACCGTACCAGAACGGCGGACGCGGTTGCTGCAGGGGCCGTAGCGCAATCGGCACATTCTCATAGACGAAGTGCTCGCCTTTATAGCTCAGCTTGTCGGTGACCAGCCCGGCGCTGACGCATTTGAACGCGTCGATGAAAATCTCGCGTGATTGATCGTGCTCGACCTTGTGGAATTTCAGCTCGTAAGGCGACACGCCGCGGCCGACGCCGACATCGAGGCGGCCATAGCTCAAGTGATCGAGCATGCAGATTTCCTCGATCAGCCGCAGCGGCGAATAGAGCGGCAGCAGATAGACCAACGGTCCCATGCGCAGCTGTTTGGTCGCGCGCGCAAGCGCGCCGAGATAGACGCCCGGCACCGGCACCATATTGAGCGGCGTGGCGTGATGTTCGGCGACGTGCAGGCAATAGAAGCCGGCGGCGTCGGCCGCTTCGGCAAAGCGCAGCCGCTCGTCGAACAGCGTGGTGAGCGGCCGTCCGCCGTGCTCGACGTGATCGAATAGCCCGATTTTCATGATGTCACTTCGATTTTTCTGGATTGTGGAGGTTCTTCGGCAGCAGTCCGATCTTCCGGCCCATGCCGCGGCAATCCTCGTCGGTCTTGAGCCCCGCGGCATGAATGCCGTGGATGGCGAGCTCTTCGTCGCGGTCCTCGGTGTCGCCGGTGACGCCGACCGCGCCGATGACTTCGCCGTCATTGTCGCGGATCAGCATGCCGCCGCCCTCGGGAAAGATCTGCTCGCCGCTCGCCGCAATGAGGTAGCGCATGAAGATCGGCCGCTCCACCGCGCGCTCGCGCACCTGTTTGGAGCTTCGCCCGAGCGACAACGCCGCATAGGCTTTGCCATAGGCCATCTCAAAGCGGATCATCGAGGCGCCGTCTTCCTTCTTGAATGCCTTCACCTTGCAGCCGGGCTCGACGACGATCACGCTGATCGGGCGGCAATTCAGTTCGGCGCCCCGCGCAATTACGGCGTTCATGATGATGTCGGCTTGCGCCATCGTGACGATGCTCATGCGATGGTTCTCATATTGTGTTGTCCTCCCGCGAGAGGTTCTGCCAGTTTCACGGGCATGAGACCAGAGCGCGGGCCGCGTGCGCCGGCCTTCCGCCATGCAGCTTTCGCGTTGCTCCTCTTGCTTCCGGCGGCCAGCCGCGCCACATCTGCGCGATGCCGGTACCTGCACCCGCCCCGATCGAAGTCGATCGCCTGGTCAAGATCTATAAGACGGTGGCCGCCGTCGACGGCATCTCGTTCACGCTGAAACCCGGCTCGGTGACCGGACTTCTTGGCGGCAACGGCGCCGGCAAGACGACAACCATCGCCACCATCATGGGACTGGTGCTGCCCACCTCCGGCCGCGTCGCCGTGCTCGGGGCGGAAATGCCGAAGGACCGCTACCGCGTCCTGCACCGGATGAATTTCGAAAGCCCCTATATCGAGGTGCCGATGCGGCTCACGGTG
>Ga0335069_10006874_pt1 | contig 16482 bp, 17 predicted proteins | sample Lox_Sample_11_FD_206714 | JGI IMG/M metagenome (GOLD analysis project Ga0335069, IMG submission 206714) | Soil microbial communities from Loxahatchee National Wildlife Refuge, Florida, United States - Lox_Sample_1.1 | ecosystem: Environmental > Terrestrial > Soil > Wetlands | place: USA...
CCGCCGTCCCCGTTGTAGGCGATCGGGTCATTCGCTGCGCAAAAGCGGGTTGGCGCGTTGTCGACGACGGTATTGAAGTCAACGAGCTTTGCTAAGACGGTCGGGTTCGTTTCGGTCCCTGGGTCATCTCCGGTAAAGAGCGCCCCATTCGACGACACGACGAGTTCCGTCAACTGCGACGGCTGCGCACGATACCACCGAATGCCGGATGTGAACGGGCTCTGGATGAGGCCCTGTTCGTATCCTTGATATGCGATCCCCGAGCCGCTCCGTTTCCCCCACGCGCCAAATCGTCGGTACGTAAGGTTTTGGCAGTCGGTCAGGCCGTGACCGCCGACACGCGAAGGACGCGTCGATTCGTCCAGCACCCCGCCGAACTCAATCGCGGTGAACTTACGCTGTGGCGCGCTCTCCGATACCGGCAAAGACTACCACCACCCGCTCATATCGGGCGTGTCGTCGTATCCCGTTCCGAACTGCGACGACTGGTCGACGTCGTACTTGAACGCCTTGGCCTGCTGCACCGCGGCAGCGTACTTCTTCATGTAGCGGTCGGATTGCGTCGCGTCTTGCTTGCGCTCCCAGTAGTCGCCCAGCACCCGGTAAACAAGCGCCATGTGGTACATGGGCGGAATGTTCGGTGTGTCGCCTGGGTCGGCAAGAATCGTTCCAAGCGTCGAGCCGAAGAAAGTAATCACGTCGCCATTCGGCGTCAGATTCGTCTTTTGCGACGGCGAGACGATGAGCGAGCCCACGCCTCCAACCGTGCAGTAGTACGTCAAAGCCGTCCCAGGCGTGCTCGCCGCCGTCAACGTGATTTGGTTGTTGATCGCAGAACAAGGCGCATAAAACGCATTGACGCCGACAACCGCACCGCTTTGGTTGATGAGGCTCGCTAAAGCCGAAGCGATCGTTACCGGCGTGTCGGTGTTGAGCACCGTGTACGGCTGTGTCGTGTACGAGACGTAGCCGTTCGAGAGCGTCGCCGTGACCGTTTGCCCCGCAGTCGGCGTGCCGCTCACGATGATGGTCCCGGTCCCCGGCCCGACGTACTGACCGAATCCCGGTTGCGGCTGCAGCCGAATGTATCCGGCAAACGGCCTACGATAGTAATACGGCTGGCCCACCTCGTTGTAGAGTTGGTTGCCGGTGACGTTATCGAACTCTTCCTGCGAGAGCCCGACGAGTTTGTACGTCGGCTCATTGGACGGCGTGTATTCCACGCGCATGAGCGATACGAGGTCGGGCGGCACGGGGTAATCGAGTAGCGGAAAGACCGGACAGTTCCAGACTTTCTCTGTGAGCGATGGCGAGATGCCCGTCTCGGAGATGAACTGCGCAAGGGCGATATTCAAGTCGCGCGTGACGACGGTGATATTGAAGTCGCCCGTTGTCGGCGCGGGCCAGCCGGTATCCGGTCCTCGTTCTCGCAGCAGGTGCCACGTCCGGTTTTGCAGGTCCGTGAGCGCCATCGCGCCGGGCACTTGCGCCGGCGGATTGAGAAGAAGAACGCCACCTTCCGAGCCAAGGTCGAGTGCCTCCCCCGGCGCGACGACAAGGCGGTTGTAGGGATACGGCACAGCTTAGTCCGCGACGACTTGGATCGTCGTCGCTGCCGATGAAGCGATTTTGAGCTTCGCGCCGGGACCCAGATGGAACGTACCCGAGGTCAGCCCCGTAAGGACGTACGACACGCCGTCGTTCTTGGGCACCGAGATGCTTGTCACGGAGCCCGTGATATACAGGTCGCACGACATGCCGTACGTATTGGAGATGGTTCCCGTCCCCGGATTCGAGATGGTCGCAACCCAACCGAACGGATTGAACCCGCGGTTTCGGTACGCGACCCAGTTACCGTTCGTGCCAAGCGGCGGAGCAGTGCTCTGACCCGTTATCTGAATCATCCAGCCGTAGCCGCCGATGGTGTTCCCAGCGTTGATGTCCATGTCGTTGTCATGGACGCTCACCAGCGCCGTGTTGTCGTCGCCGAGAATCGCGTACGTTTGGTCGTTGATCTTGAAGTAGCAGCTCTCGACGATGACGCTCCCTGTCACCCAACTCGCGGTCGGAATGTGGATGATGGCGCCGGTCTGTCCGTTGCCCGGCGAGAGCGCAACGCCGATGACCTTCACCTGCCCGACGTTTTGGAAGTCGAGCGCGTAGGTTGTGATTTGCGTCTTGCCCTTGGTCGACGCGCCGATATTGCCACCGATGACGTCGATAAAGCCTGGGCCGGTCGTGTCCTGGTCGCCGAACACGATGCCGTCCTTCACCCAGTTCACGATGATGTTACACTGCGCGTGGTCGCCACCGATGAGGTAGCCGCCGCACCCGACTGTCAGGCCGGAAGCGGTCGCAAGTTGACCGATCGTGTCGGCGGAATCGCCAGGCCACAACCCGTTATCCGAACCGCCTGCAAGGTGATTGCCTGCCGGGTTCGAGAGCGTGACGCCGGAGCCGTTGCTCGAAACGGTCTTGATTTTGTTCCCGCCATATCCGTAAGCGGTTGCCGTAATCGTGACGACACCCGTCCCTCCCACTGCAGCGACTTCGTTTTGGTCGTCGGGGTGCAGCGGGAAGTTGGCCGGATTGGCAAAGAAGGCGTTAATCGTTACCGCGTCGTCCGAAGCCGTCTGCGTGAGCGATTTACCCGTTGTCTCGGAACAGACAACGCTGTACCCGTCGATGATGTAGGTGTGCGTTTGTCCGGTCGTCGGCGTGCCGCCCAGCGTGTACGTGCCACTCGCGAACGTTCCGCTCGTCGATGGAGGCGGACCGAAGTTGCCTTCACCATCGAAGATGTAGAACGTGCCGCCCTTGTACTTGCCCGTCGTATTCATCGAGAGAATCGACAAGCAGCCAAAGAACGGGCACTCGAAAATCTTGGGGTCCGCTCCGCCGTCGGATACCAGGCCATACGTGCCGCCGTTAACCGTGCAGCCGATAATCTTCAAGCCGTGCCCGAAGATGTAGACTCCCAGGTAATCGCCGATGAACTTGCAGCCGTATGCGACGTTTCGGCCGCCCCCGGCAAACGCCGTCAAACCGATGCCGACGCCATTCGTAAAAACATGGGAGTAAAACGTGTCGGTCACGGTCGCTTGGATGTTGATGGCCGAGCCGACGATTGAAGGCTTCGAGAGCTTGCCTTCCGCTGCCGGATACTCCAGGTCAATGTTCATCCAGGCCATGCCGGTCTTGCCGCCGGTCACTTTGAAAATGTCGTAGTCGCCCTGCGCGCTCACCTGGCTTGCGATCCCGACTCCGGCAATCGTCATATTCGTGCCGTTGGTGATAAGCAACGTCGACGAGATGATGTAGTTGCCGGCGGGGAAGAACAGGCATCCGCCGTTCGGGAGCGCTTGGCACGCGGCGATGGCGCGAGTAATCGCTGCCGTGTCATCGGTCGTCCCGTCACCCTTCGCGCCGTAGTCCTGGACGTTGACGACCAGCCCTGACACGTTGGAACTCGTGAACGCCGAGACGAGCGCCTGCTGCGTCTTGCCGTACTGGTTCGACCAAAACGCGACGGTATCGGTCGGGAGCGGCTGCGCAAGCGGCAACTCGTTGATGGTGTAGTCGGACTTCGGTTGGCGGTGTTCGACGCGCCGCGAAAAACGGCCGCCTTGAATGTCGAGATTTTGGTGCTTCTCGAACTTCGCACGGCTCTTGGCTAACTGTTGACGCGCCTGCTCCAGGAACGGGTCGATGAGCGACCATGCAGCATCGCCCTGCTGAAGACCCAGAACCCCGCGAGCATTGAGCGTGCTCGTGAGCGCCTTGCCGATCTTGTCGCCGCGGTAGTCGTCGGGCATCTCATGGGAACGCTCGTACGCGAGGCGTTCTTCCTCACGCGCCTTTGCCTCTCGCTCTCCTCGGTACAGGTCGAGCACGACGAGTCAACCTTTCTTGGGCTTGCGGGGACCGTTCCCTTGGGGCATGTTTTGCACGTCGCAAAATCCTTCGCCACCGATCGCACGACGCTTGGTCGTTGCAGCCCAAATGCCGACAGGATGAATCGGCGCTTCACGCGGCTCGCGAGAAGGCAACGCGTTCGTGTTCGTGTTGTCGCCGTTACGCGCCATTACGACACCGTAACTTTCTGCTTCTTGCGACGAGGACGCAACGTGTCCGGGTCGACCTCGAGGTTGACGTCGGTCTTGATAGGCGTACCGTCGAGATTGGTCGCAGGGGCGCAAGGGCCGCTCTCGAGCATCGGAATCGACGCAGGGTCGCCGTTGCCCGACGAGACGTAGACGACCGTCTTGCACCCCGGAAAACGGCACGTACCGACGAGTTGCTCGTCGGTGCGTTTACCGGAAACCGTAACGAGCGTGCCACATGCCGGGCACGGTCGAGCCGTTGCAACTTCAGCCACCGGCACCTGCAGCGACGGGAGGTTGCTCGTGGACCGCTGCGGCGGCGGGAATCGCGACGGCGAGCCCCTTGACCATGCCGGCCATCGCGGCCATCTCGCGACGCAACTCCTGCATCTGCTGCTCGTACTGCTCCGAAACGCGTGCCAACTGCGCCTGCGCCTCGGACTTCGCCTGCTCCACCGTCTCCTGCGGACCAAATGAATCGAGCGGCCAGTTCTGGTCGAACTCGCCAATCTCGTAGATCCGGTGACAACGAATCGGCGGGCTCTCCTCGCCGTTCGAGTCGATCATCACGATCGTCACGTCGGGGAAGCGATGCGGGCCGATAGGCGTCATATTCGGGCGGTAGCCTTCGTTGCGCATCGGATAGCCCCAGCGCAACAGCACCCGTTCGCGTTCGCGTTTCCAGAACTCCGAAAGGCGCTCTTGCTTGCGCGGGTCGGATTCGTGCTGAAACTCCTGGAGAACGTGGAACGGCCCGAACCAGCCGAATGCCCGACCGAGCGGTACGGTAATCGACTTGCCCGGGGCGAGCATCGTCACTTGCGTTTGACGATGCCCTTGCCCACCGTGCCATTTGAGGATGAGCGCTCGACGCTCGTCGATCTCGCCCTCTTTGTAGTTTGCCGCAAGCGTGATGCGGCACATTTTCTCCACCTCGACGGATTGGCGCGCTTCGCGCAACTCTGCGCGGCGCGCCATCTCGTCAATGCCGACAACTTCGGCCGGCCGCTCGTCCTGCACGACGGTCGCCATTAGGTTGCCGCCTGACACCAGGCCGGGATGTATCCCTTGAAGCCTGTCCCGCTTGCGAGTGTCGTCGAGCCGGCCGTATTCGTCGAGCCGCCGGTTGCGGCGCAAGCGAACGAGAGCGAGTTGGCGATCATGCCCGAGAGCGAAATGTCGAAGGAGAAGGTGATGTTGTTGCCGCTTCCGCCGTTGACGCGGAACAGCGCTGCAGCCGTGTTCACGGTGACGGTCACGACATTGGTCGAAGCCGTCGCGGTGAAAAACTTGCTGAAGTTCGCCTGCGAGTTCAAGTAGTCGCGCAACGCGGCGGCAGCGGTGGTCGTCGAAGTCGCCTGAGCGCTCGTGAGCGCCGGCGTCGTCCAGGTGGTCGTTTGCGATACGCCCGGAGCCGAGCTGACGTACGGCGTCTGGATCGTGACCGAGAGCGTGTCGCCCACGGCAGGCGTTCCACTGATCGTTGCGGTTTGCGAGGCTTGCGCCAGCGCCGCCGCCGTGATGGACGAACCGATACCTGAACCCGGCAGCGCAGCAACCGCTACGCCAAGACCGGGACCCGAAGCAGCGGTCGTGCCTTGCACGTACCCGGCAGTCGCACGCGACGCGATGAGCGGTAAGCCGTCGACGACGGTGACGGCCCCTGTGCCCGAGCAGTCGAGCAAGATGCCGGGGTGGAAACCCTTGAGCACCGCGTCGATACTGAGCGTGCCGCGAATGCTTGCCAATGTCGCACCCGTCGAATACACGGTTCCCGAAGGAGCCGAGAAGCCGGGCCATACTTCGGAAACGAAGCCGGCCAACTTCTGCTGGTTTGCGCCCGTACCCGGAAGCGCAACGCACTTTATGTCCGGATCGAGTTGCAAGTCCAGCGCGACGAACTGCAAGAGCGAGCCAGGGGTGTACGTTACGCCAGCGACCGGGCGGAACGCGCACTCCTCGCGGATATAGTCCTTATACTGCGAGCCGAGATCGCCGACTCCGGTGGTCCTGCCGGGCATAGTTTAGCCTCCCTTGCGGCCGAGCTTGACGTTGGTGTTCGAGAGAATCGAGGTCTTCTTGTTGGGGTATCCCTCGGAGAAATCTTCGGGACCCATCGAACCGGAAGCCGCGGTCTGAATCTCGCCCATGCGGATGTTGCCGTCCGCGATGCGCGTCGGAGTACCGCTTCCCTTGATGCTCTTGCTGTGGCCTGATTCTTTTGCCATGAGAAGTTCGCTCCTTACGCGTTGGAGATGTTGCGGTAGACGCCGGTCGCCGCAGGCTTGCGGACGTACATATTGCCGGTCACAAAGATGTGCCCGACGTCGACGTTCTGATTCGTCGGAGTCGTGAACCCGCTGAACGTGAAGTTCTCCTGCTCCGAGAGGTACAGAATCTCGTGGTCGAGATTGTGGAAATACATGGTGTTCGCCGGGTTGCCGGCGTCGTAGACGACCGGGCACCCCTGGAAAGCGATGTTCTCGAAACCGAGATTGCCGACTTCCTGCGTGACGTAGATCTCTTGCGGCGTGAGCAACTGCCAGTACGAGCCATACCCCGTCTTCGTCGTCGAGACGAGTTGGGGTCGCTCCATGTCGGTGCTTGCCGCCAGGAACAGCGTCATCATCGAAGCGGTCGAGAGCGCCGTAGACGAGCCGGGGTCGAAGACCTGGGCCTGCCACCACGGGTTCGCGATGCGGTCGATACCGAAGTACGTCTGGAATCCCGATGCGTCGTTGATCGCGCCGAGCAGGCCGTCCCAGTCCTTGCCGCCGCTGCCGGTGCCGTTCTTAAACACCTGCGCGCCGAGCAAGTCGAATGCCGCCATGTACGCCGACTCGACCTTATCCTTGATGAAGTTCAACTGCGCCGTACGGCCGCTCGTTCGGATCTTGTCGAGCGAAACGATGGTGACGGACGTCTGGAGTTGCTTCCAAGGCACCTCGAACGACGTGAACTCCTCTTGGTAGTCCGTCGGCAGAATGTCGGCACCGATGTAGACGATTGCCGTCTGATTCGGCTGCGCGAGAATCGGCTGAGCAACAATCGACCCGCCGTCGATGGTGACGAGTCGCTTCTTCGCCCGCATGATGCCGATGATCGGTCGCGCTTGATAGCGTTGGTCGACGATCGTCGGAATGATGTAGCGGTCGCAGAAGGTGTTGATTTCCGCCGTTGAGAGGAACGGAGTCTGCTGGGCTGCCACTATGAGTTACCTCGCATTAGCGTGTCAAGTCTGCGCGTGCCGCTTCGGCAACCGCGTCTTGGAGATCGGTGTAAATCTTCGGCTTCGCCGAAGCGGTCGACTGACGTGTCGCGCTGGGTTGCGTTCCACCGCCAAGAAGCGCCGGAGGCTTTTCGGGAGCCGGAGCGTTTTCGGGCGGCGGAGCGTTCTGCGCGCGGTACGCGATGAGACGCGCATCGAGCAACGCTGCTTGTTCTGCAACGACGTCGAGTAACGCATGAATATCGTGTTCGGGCACTCCAGCCGACGACTGCTCTTGAGCACGCAAGTCGGCGAGCTTCCACAGCGAACGGCCGAGCTTCTCGTCCTGAAGCAGGAACGGATACTTGCGGGTCACTTCGGACCACTCGTTATTCGCTCGGGTGCGACGCGCTTCAGCGGTCTGACGCGAGAGTTGCGCCTCAACGTGATCGAGTCGCTTTTGCACTTCCGGTGGCACAGCACCATTAGGTGCTGCGGCGGCACTCGGCTCGGGTTGAACCACCTGGTCGAAGTGCGCGGCACACTCTTGGAGGTACTTGACCTTCTCAGGAGAGCCAGTGTCCAAAATCGCTTGGATGAACGGCACCTTGTACGGCGCTTCGCGTAACGACGTGAGGAGCGGCACCCAGTCGCGCTCGCATTCCTCGGCGCTCGCATTGAAGACCGACCGATACTTTTCGGCCTGCGCAGCGCCCGACTCGTCCGCAATCGCTTTGCGCAGACGGTCGACGATTTGCTTGCGCGTCCATTCAAGCGGCGAACCGTCAGGGTTCGCTCCAAGGGCGATCTTCTCGTCGTCGGCATAGGACCGAATCGCCGACTGCTCGACGGCAGGCTTCTCGCCGGCCGGAGCCTTCTCGGGTACTTCCGCCGCTACGGGCGCAACAGCAGGCTTCGCTTCACCGGACGGCTTCGCAGGCTCGGGAGTCTCACCGCTCGGCGTCTCCGCGAGGGACGCGGTCGGCTCGACGACAGGCTCGGAAACAGGTTCAGTCGCGGGAGTCTCAACCGTTGCGAGCGCATCGGCAGCGGGAGTCTCCTTTTGTGCGCGACGCTCGCGACGCCGGTCGGCCTTCGCGTCGTCCTTGAGGAACTCGGAAACCGGATCGCGTTGCTCAATAGGCGGTTTCCCACCAATCGGCGGCGTTGACGAAGCCGTAGCGGGCTCCTGTGCAGGAGCGCTAACGGCTAATGGTTCCAGCGGTTTCTCAGCCATGCTCTCTTTCGTTGAAGCAGAGCGGACGCAGGCGCGGTGCAGCGGCCTGCGTCGCTCGCAGGTCGATCGCGCCTAGCGGCGGCTACGACGGCCATGATGACGGCCGCCTTTGCGGACCATCTTCTTGACTGCCTTGGTCAACTTTTTGCTGTACTTTTTGACCTTTTTGCCAGCCTTTTTCGAGTGCTTCACGTTGCTTGGTCCTCCTCTCATCGAACGTCTCGGAGGGTCGCTCCGAGCAGCCCGAGCGTATGAGCGTGCCGCACGCTCGAACCTCGGGAATCTACCGACGGGCAAGCGAGGCAAAAGAAAGCGCCCGTCACATCCTTGCGACAGGCGCTTCCCTGGTTCGGTGATAGGGTTCTCGTACTACGTGGCTACGCTCACCCTATCATGTTCCGGCGGTTCCTGACAAGGCCGTCGGCGCAACTTCGGGCAGCGGCGAGCCAGGCTTCGGCGCAGCGCTCAGAGGCGCGGCTCCGCCCGGAGCTTGCGCCGCCTGCTTCAAGGCATCGGCACAGGCGTTCAACTGCTGCGCGAGATTCGGGAACTGCGCCGCGGCAGCACGCAGCTTGATAATCGCTGCGTCGGCGATCTCTTTCGGGGTCGAGCCAGGGGAGCCGGTCGGGATCGCGCCGATGCCGGTTGGTGAGGGAAGCGCATCGGGCAAGTTTGGCGGCTGGCCTTTGCCGACGCCGAGCGCCGCGGCGGGGCCAAGGGCTTGTGAATACATTAGACCGGACCTCCAGCGGCAGGCGAGAGCATCGGAGAAACGGGCGGCTCAGGTTCCTGCGCGACACCAGCCGCAACGGCACGCGAAGGATGCACGACGTTCTCTTTCTTCCATTCCGCGTACGAGTACGCACCGTCATCCGAAAGCGCCTCGGCGAGTTGCGCTCGCGTAATCTCGCCGTGCAAGAACCCTTTGATGGCGTCGCGTACGAATGCATCGGCCTTCTGACGATGCACGGCTTCGGCTGCAGCGCCGAGCGGGCCACCGGGTAATGCGCCACCGCCCGGCGGCGGAGTGATACCACCCGGCGGCGGCGCGCCTCCCCCTGTCGCCCCGAGCGGAGAGGGAAGACCTGGATTTGGTTGGCCGAGATTTGCAGAATACATGCTACCTCACGACTGCCCGTTGCAGCGGGTTGGGAATCTGTGACGCCGGAGGAGGCGGCGGCTTCTTGCGGTGCGCCTTGGATGCAGCCGACTTCGGCGCAGGACCAGGCTTGCTCTTGTCTTTTGCCGCCGCCTGTTGAGCCGCATCGCGTGCCTCCTGCGCCTCCATACGAGGCAACTCCGTACGGTATCCCTCGATGCGGAACTTCGAGAGGAACCAACGCCGGTCGACAATGTGCTTGTCGTAGAGCGTCATCCACTTGTTCCACAAGCCGCTCGGACTCGTTGACAACGACGATACCGGCACGACCGAGAACTCGACCTGCCCCTGCAAGTCGGCATTGGTGTATTCCTGGAACCGAACGGCAACCGACGAAGCCGGCTGCACGACGTCGAGCGCCTCGCTGTACGGCCCGAATGCCTCGCCATCCCCTTCGCCGCTTTCTGGAGATGCAGCAGGCAAATCCGCCGACCGCTCCCGCAGAACACCAGGCCGGTCGATCGCATCGTATTGCTGCATGAGTTGCAGCCGCAGCTTGCCCCAACGCGTCAGACCGCTTTCGAGATTGCGCACCTTGCCGCGAATCGTCGCGCTGCCGCTCTCCTGCAACTGGTCGATCGTCGCAAAAGCGGTATTCGCAGCAGGCGTCACGCCGAGCACCGTCTCGTTGACGCCAGAAACCTCACCCATCGCCTTACGGATAATCTCGTGCAGTTCGAGGAACTCGCGCGGGATGACTGGCTTTTCGAGCGGCTGCAACGCGTCCATCTCGTCAAGCGGCACAAACACGCCTGCCTTGTTCTTGAACGTCTGCAAGTTGACGCCCGCGGTCTTTTTGACCTTATAGACCGGGTTGCCGATCTTCTCGAGGATCTCGTAGACGTTCGAGAGGATGCGGTTCGTTGCGATTTGCGGGTCGCGCAAAGCAATCGTCTCGCCTTGCCCCCAAAACGCGCCGACGTCGTAATCTTTCCACATGGCCCAAGGAAAGCCGTCGGTCTGGAACGGCACGGGCTGGTCGCGTAAGAGCACGCGTCCAGCAGCCGTCAATACCAGCCGACCATTCGGAAACTTCGGACGCCAGTACGTCTCCATGACGGGCTTCTGCTTGGGACGCTCGACCGGCACGACCGTCGGACGCCCGTCGATTTCCGAGGTCACGACTTGGTAGCCGACTGTCTCGAAGACGGTCAGTCCGTCGGTATCGGTTTGCGGCTCGGTTTGCGGCACGCCGTCGACGATACGCTGCCGTTCGGCCATCTCGAGCGTGTCATCTCGAATCCACGCTTCGATGACCTCAACGCTGTCGTCATCGGCGGCGCGCCATTCCGGGTTGGCACGAGACACCTGCGGCGAGGTAATGTTGCCGTTGATGTTCTGGGCCGAAACGATACGGTACTGGTCGCCTTGCGCGCCTTCACGAACGTAATCCCGGTCGCGGTCGCGCGAATCGCTCTCGTATAAGCCGCGTACCTGATATACCACGTCGGCCTTGTCAGGGAAGTTCCGGCGAATCCAGCCCATCGACACGTCATCGACGTGAATGATGTACTCAGCGTCTTCGATGCCTGTCGCGGTCCGATTCGTGAAAACACGATACGGCGCAACGATGGTGTCGACGTGCGCTCCACGCCCACCGTTGGCATACGGGTCGTACACGGGCTTGACGAATCCGGTTCCCCAAATCAACCCGTACAAAACAAACAACGACAGTTTGCCTTGGCAGTCGGTCGTATCCCAGTGCGCGTCCATCTTTCGGCGCAAAAGGTCGGCAGCGTTCTCGGTTCCGGCAATAAGCGGCTCGACGGAGAAACGCGGCTTGTTGTCGGTCATCACCGCAGCGATGAACGTGACAATCGCCCGAATACGGTTAATGGTAATCTTGGCGCGATAGGTCGGCCAACGAACCGGCCACACGTCACCCGTAAACATCGCCCAGGCGACGTCGAAGTTCTCGTACGGCTCGCGAGCCTTCTTCGCATCGGAATAGAACGTGTTGACGCGTTTGACGATCTCGAACGCGTCGCGTTCTTCCGGCGTTAACTCCGGCTCGTCGGAGCCCTCCGGCGTGCCGTTATCGGCGGCTTGCTGCGAACGCCAAATCTCAAGCGGGACGAGATTGGGGTCTTCATTCGAGAGCAGCCGCGTGTTCGTCGGCATCGCTCTACGGAGCCGTTACGACTTCCGCAACCTTCGCTACATAGACGCCGGCATTCGAGTTCGACGACGACGTGCTGTACGCCGTCGTGCGAGCCGTCTCCAAAGGATAGTACGTCGTGCCCGAGGCGAGTTGCACGATCCACTGCGGAATCGCTCCGCCCGGTAACTCGACGTGCGGCCCGACGCCCGTGCCGTCGGCGTAGACGACCTCTTGCAACTGGGCCATCTGGACCTTCGCGTTTGCGTTCGCGGCCGAAAGAGCGACGGCGGCGTTGAGCGCCGCCTGCTTTCCGGCGTACACCGTCGCGCTACTCCCGAGAATGACGACCCATTGAATGTCGATCGCCTGCTGGTAGACCGTTGGCATCGTTACCTCACGCTCCGATACACGCCGCGTTCCACGGGTTGCAGCCCAGCGCGAGCGGCGAGTTCGCGACGGCGGACGTTTGAGGATACTTCACGGTTCGTCATCGGACGCATCTCGAGCGCCGGGCGACCGTGCAGGTTCGGGTCGCCGGGAGCTACCCGCGTACCGACGACCTTCTCAACCGGCGGCATCCCCAAGTTCAGGTGCGCCGTGCCGTCGGCAATCCGCCGCGGGTCGGTCGAGTCCTCGCCCGCGGCGTCGATACGAGCAGCGGCCACTCCCTCGAAAGGGTGCGCCTTGCGCCAGCACGCGAAGCACTGCGGAGTCTTTTCGGCGACCGGCGCGAGATGCTCGCCACCGCACTGCGAGCACGCCCGCATTTCGTGCGACACGTCTAAGGCTGGCAGTTCCACATCCCAGGCCGAGCGCAGATACGACCGACGGCGGTTTTGGCCTCTCACGAGGTTCATGGTCCGTTCGCTCCGCGCTCAGATTCGCGGGAATCTACCGACGGCTCGGAACGCTACGAACTCCAAAAGAGCCCTTCCGTCAGGTTCTCCTCGCCGGCGTCCCGACGCGAGAGCCCGGGAATGTACGCATGAGAGGTCGGGCCGAACGGATCCCACGACGTTTCCTCGTCGTCTGCCGTATCGAAAAACGACTGCTGCGGCTCGAGCACCTCTGCCTCACCGGGGATAGTCGCAGCGCGCAGCCGCAGGTGCATACACAAAATCTGAAACGCCGACACCATGTCGTCGTGCTTGCCGCCCGACCCGCCGTAGTCTTCGGCGTAACCTCCCTGCCCGTGCTTCTGATAGCCGCTCATCTCTAAGACTAGCCGCTCGTCGGGCACGTCGATCGTGTCCCCTTCGACCATGCGCACCGACGACGACACCATGAAGGGCTTCGTCTTGTCGTTCGTCTCATGGCCTAGATGCTTCGATGCGGGCATACCTTGTTTGCCGGGAAACTCGTACAGGTAGACCGGCGCGTACAGTTGCTTCTTGTCGATGTAGATGCAAAGCGCCCGGCCCGGACCTGTCCACTCGGGGATGAGTTGTGGAGCCGCAACCTTCTCGCCGACCATTTTCCGCAACGACCAGGCCAGCGCACAGCACACCTCAGCAAAGAGTAACTCGTTCAGCCGCCCGCGCCAGGTCATAATCACTTCGTCGCGGGAGAGTTCGTTGAGCACGCCGACGACAATCGTCGATAGATCACCGTCTCGCGTATGCCGCAAGCCGCTCGCAACGTCGCACGCGATGAGGAGCCGCTCGCCTTCTTTGGGCCAGCGGTAGACTTTGAGGTTCTTCCACGCGCCGTTATTGACGTGAGATGCGCGGCCTTGCGCCTTCGCCTGCCACATCTCCAGGAAGACCGGCGTGCGAATCGTCTCGTGAATCGGCAGGTGCTTATTCGCTTCATCTGACTCGCCCCAGTACACGTCGCCTTCCCAAATCGGAGGACGGACGGAGTTTGCCATGAGGCGTTTTATCGCCGCGCGCGGGTAGACCGATTCTCCCGACATCAAAAACGCGGTCGCGAGATCGGATGGAAACGCCTCGTCAAACACCTCCGGGTTGTTATTGAACGCCGGGCCGGCGCGCACGGTCCTGTACCACAGCATTTGCTCGAGCGAGACGTGCGGAAACCGCTTGATGACGTCTTGTTCTTCTTTGGTCAGCGAGCGCTCGAATGCCGAGCGTTTCGATATATCCTCGAACGGAATCGAAAACGACACGCGCATCTCGTGCCACGGGATGAACACGAGTTCCAACTGCCCGTATTCCGTGCCTTTGCGTTCGTGCGCCGCGAGCACTTGGTGGTAAAACCACTGCCCGGGGCCGTCCATGCCGTTCGGAGTCGATTCGATATACAGCGCAGAGTGCGCTTCGTTGACGAGTGTCGGCTGGATTTGCAAGAACAGCCGCGCGCCGTCGGGATAATGGCCCGCTTCGGTCGCATGAATATTCTGAAACCCAAACGACAAGTACGAGTCGAGCGACTTTGACGACGCGAGGTACATGCGCGAGCCGGGCGGGTCGGCGAGAAACAACTTGTCTTTGGGCGGGTTGTTTCGGAACTCAGGCGGCAGATCGGGCCGCAGTTTGAATGTGTAACCTTCGACTTCGAGTGTCTGCGGCGTATAGAACCACATCGTCCGGGCCATGTCGAGCACGTTTTCCGACGGGTTCTTCTCGTTTGCGATGATGAGGCAACGCGTGTTGGGATGCACGCACATATCGTCATACATGAGCGCCATAACGCCGGTCGACAGCCCAGCGCGACGCGATTTACAGATGATGAGCCGAACGGGTTGGCGGCGGTCGCGTTGCTTGCGGTACTTGCGGTACAGGTGGATTTGCGCTTCGTTGAACCGCAAGGGAATGATTTTCCGCGTTTTCGCTGCGAGAATATGGTAGAGGTTCTCGATGCGGAAGCGGTCGTCCGTCGCAAAACGCTGAAGCCGCTCGCGGTTCTTCGGGTCCTTGATTTTGAGCGCGGTGACGTCGTACACGTCAGGTCAGTCCTGCGCTATTGCGCGCTCCCTGGCTTTGGTTCGGTCGCGCTCAATGACGCGATCGAGCATCGCTGCAGCCTTCTCGCTGCCGTGCTGCGTCGAAAGCATGAGGTACGCCGTACGCCGCGCGACCATCTCGATAACGTCGGGGTCCATGCGGAACACGTTGACGTTGCCGATGATCCAGCGTTGTCCGTCAGGCGTCTCGAACTCGAATGGGCCGAGGGGCTTGGCTTGCCCGAGAACCACTAGAAGCCTCCCTCGGAATCGCCGTCGTCTTCGTGCGCCGGAATCTCACCGGACGCCGCGTGAGCAGAAGCGGCAAGCGCCTCGATGCGCTCGGGGTTGAACGGCTGCGTACCGTCGAGACACGCCTCGATTTGCGTCATGGCCTTTCCATAGACTCGACGCGCCAGTGCCTCAATGCGCTCGTCACTCCACGTCTCGGGCAGGTTCATTCATGCTCCTTCGCAACAATGTCGGGGACAAAGGTCCGCGGGTCGATGATGCCATGCGCGCTGCAAATGGCGATAAGGTTCGATCTATTCATAGCGTAAAGACGCCGCTGCGCTCTCTCGACGTGATGGCTGACAACTCGCATCGACTCGCCAATCATCGACGCAATCGCAGAATCGGAGTAACCCTTCGCCGCCAAGTCGATGATCTTCACCGTATCCGAGTAGCGCATATGTGGCGGGTCGATGCGGTGGCCTTCACCGGCTTTCGGCGTATCGTTTCGCTTTTTCATCAACTCGTTGAAATCGCGGATAGGGACGTGGTAGGCATCGCATAGGTCGCAATAGATAATCGACGCGTACAGTTGCATCCGCGCGAGAAACGTGCGCCGCATTTTCGACGCATCGGACTTGTCCTCGAACGCCGCCATTGGACAGGTCATTCTTCGTCCGGGGCGCTTTTGAGCGTAAGGGTCGTGTCGCCGGCATGTTCGTCGTCCAGCGGCTTTGCTGCACCGGGCTCGTGCGCCAACACCGAGTCGATGCTCGTCAACGGCTCTTTAGGCTGGTCGATGGTGTGAACGCGCTTTTGCGGATGCCCTTCAAGCGCGACGCCTCCGACAAGTGAGGCGAGATGGATCGTCACGGTCTGTTGTGGCGGCGGTTCGTCTTTAATCCAACCGGCGAGTTTTGCAAGAGGCTGCGCCGCGCGTACGGCTCGGTCGCCTGGACCGAACTCGACTTCCTCAAAGAGACGGTCGATCGTGGCTTTGCGCCGTGCTTCGTCGGCGTCGAGCGTACGGCGGAGAATCGCTTGAACGCCTCGTGTGTTGAGCACCGCTTCGCGCAAGGCCGTCTGCGCCTTGACCTTGGCGACGGCCCCCTCGCCCGTAATCTTCCCGCTCACCCGAAAGCCGAGGCATTTCAACGCCGTCTTCCAGTCGCCAGCGGATTGCATCAACGCTCGCGCGGCAAACCGATCGCGTATCTCCTCGGGTATCATCATCCAGCCGTCGAGGTCTTGCGGCTCTGCGCCGAGTTTCTCTTTGAGTTCCGCAAGTTCTGCTTCGAGTTCTTTAACGCGCGCCTTGTTGTTGCGCGGATGGTCTTTCATATCTATCACGAACGATACTCTCGCGAGCCGATCCCGTCGCTAACGCCAACTTCGTCGGCCGCCTCGAACACTTCGCTCGGTTGGCCGGAATGGCCGTTACGTCGCGCGAGTAAGAGCGCGGCGCGTAACTCTGCGTCAGTCGGCTCGGGGCGGTCTTCGGGACCGAGCCGCATCTGTTGTAGCATCTCGTTTGCGTC
>Ga0335069_10006876_pt1 | contig 16480 bp, 19 predicted proteins | sample Lox_Sample_11_FD_206714 | JGI IMG/M metagenome (GOLD analysis project Ga0335069, IMG submission 206714) | Soil microbial communities from Loxahatchee National Wildlife Refuge, Florida, United States - Lox_Sample_1.1 | ecosystem: Environmental > Terrestrial > Soil > Wetlands | place: USA...
GATCTTCGCCTCACTGGGAATTTGTTTGAGTGTATACATGTCCATCACGATACTCCTTTCGATGGACTTGTACCAAGTGGGTGGGGTTACCCGTCTGTGAAAAGATCAATTTTCAATTAGAAAATTCGGTTATTCGGCAGCATCAACATCAGATTTTGACGGTCCACGCCTGCCGCGCAAGAGGATAAACCAAATCTTGCGAAGGATTGTCCAGATACCAAAAAGCAGGACAGCCAGAACAACTAGGGTGCCCAAAATAATCTTCCACGGCAACACCCAAAAGCCGACCTCTTGTTCGATAGGAATATCTCTATGGCCATCATTATAGACGGCAACGAGTTTAGCGGTATAATATCCGATGCGAAACTTCGACAGCTGCGACCAATCCCACGCCTCTGATTTTTTCTCGCTACCGTCGGATGTGGTAATGGTTTGATATGTCGGAAATCCGTCCGACCACTGCGTATCAAGGATTCGTTCACTTCCCGGCAAAATATAGCCCTTTTTATCGTTCACTGGTAGTGTCGCCAAGGAAGTTTTATCGTCTGTGTTTTGTTGAATAAAGACATTACCGTACGGCTGAACGATAGTGTTGCCGGTGTTTTTGAATTTAATATTTATCGATGCAGGAAGATACTCATATATACCCGCAGAGGTCGAGAACTTATCGACTTCCAATTTGCGCACAGCCCCAGGCCTGTCAACATTTATCAGCGTGAATACTGCCAGTGATCCTTTAAGCACACGACCGGAAACTTTGGCAGGGTCCGGGTTGTTCGTGCGACTGATGAGCAGTGCCAATGAATAGCTGAATCCGGTGTTTTTCGGTAAGGCCACGCGTATTTTTTGGGTGTACCATTCACCCGGTCTGACCGTGAATTTGGGCGCGCTGAAATGTATCCAATCCGCAATTTCCGATGGGACAACATCGTCCAGCTCTACCTTGCCGGTATTATTATCAACCTTGAACTTGTGCGGTTCAATTTTGAGCTCTTCGGTGCCGGTACCTGTATTTTTGATACCTAGCTCTAGTTCGGTCGTCGTACCTGGCTTTAGCGTCGTGAAAAGCGGGGATGGGGTCACCTGCAGAGAAAAATCGCTAGCCGGCGTCGCAGCGAATGCAAGATGCGTCACAGCCGCAAGCATAATCAAGCTGGCAAAAGTACTGCTCAATAGCAACATCCACAGTTGTCTTGCCGTAAATCTATTTCGAATCATGACCCGCCTGCGCCTGTATTTTATCGCGCTCATCCAATGCCCTTCGAACGGCCCGTCGCGTATTGCGCTGTATTTGCTTGTGCCTCAGATATACAAATAGGGAGATGACGAATGTCAGAATCAAAATACTGCGCCACGGTATGACCAAAAAGGTAACCTCTCGCTCTATCGGCACATCCCGCTGCCCATCGTTGTAGATTGCCACCAGTTTGGCGGTGTAGGGTCCTATACGAAAATCCGTCAACTTTGACCAATCCCACACAAGATCCCGATGCTCCTTGCCGCTGGAATCTATTGTCGTATTAAAATGTGGGAAGCCGGTATTCCAGTCTGTTATCATCGTCCTGGGACTATCCGGTAGTAGATAGCCATGCCTGTCGTTCACCGGCAAAGTAGCAATTGGCGTCGCGTCATTACTGCCCCGCTGAATAAAGACGTTGCCGTATGGCTGGACGATGGTGTTCCCGGTGTTTTTAAAAGATATGTTAAATTCTGCTGGCAAAAATTCATACAGCGACTGCGTCGGGCGGAAATCGGTCACCTCAATCTTTTTGGTTGCCCCCGGTCGATCGACGTTTATCAGCGTAAATACTGCCAGCGATCCCTTTATTAGTCGGCCGGACTGGATTGTCTGAGGGTTGTTCGTGCGACTGATGATCAGCGCTAGCGAATAACTGTAACCCGTCTCTTTGGGTAGCGCGATATGAATTTTTTCCGTTATCCAATCGCCCGGTTTTATCGTGAACCTCGGGGAACTAAAGCTAATCCAAGGATTGATTTCCGAAGGAGCCGAATCATCCAGATCAACCTTGCCCGTTTGTTTGTCGACCGTAAATTTGCGAGGTTCTATCTTTAGTTCTTCAGTACCCGTGCCATTATTCTGAACCTTGAGATCCAAATCAGTTGGCTGGCCGGGCTTGACGGTTGTCACTAGCGGCGATGGCGTCACCTGAAGCGAGAAGTCGCTGGCGGGAGCGCCGGCAAATGCCATAACGATAGCACACGTCACCAGACCGGCGCTGGTACCTAGCGCTATACCGCCAAAAGCAACTAATTTCTTATGTCCCCGCACAATCACATTGACCCCATTATACATGAAGTATCAAGTCCCGTGCATACTACTTCTGGTCAATAAGTTAAAGTGAAGGTTTAGAAAAGACCAGCACCAACAACTGTGATTGTGTCAGAGTAGTCTGTCGCAGCTCCGGTAGTACCGCTAATTGCAACGTTGTTTTTCAGAGTCAGTACCGCAGTGTCGGCCGTGCCGTCGGATGCAGCAAGTGATTGTAGTGCGGTAGCGCTTAGTCCACCACCTTTTCCGAGTGATCCACCAACGAAGGCAGTTGCGACAGTCAGCGTTCCAGAACCCCCGGCTTGAGTCGAAGTGACACCTAAATTATAGTCCTCCGTTCCTGCGGAGAGCGTTCGGTTGTTTCCCGTAGCGGTTGTGTTCAATTGATTCGAACTTGCCGCAACCCCATCCGTACAGGTGCCGATTGATGGCGAACATAACCCCTGGTAGCTATCTTTGGCCCAGACTTGCCAGCCACTTTTTGCATTCGTATTGATGGTCACAGTCCTGGGTGTTGCAGATGTCGTAACAGAACTTGTACTAAGTGTACCGAGTGCGTCCGTATTGCCACTAAGAGCAAATGAGAAAGCCTGGGGAACGGTCGCAGTAACTACGATTTGATCATTACTAATTGTTGGCGCGATAAAGGTGGCGGAGTCAATCGTAGATGGGCCGGATGCTTGGGTTGTAACCGTACCGGTATTGGTAGAGGAAGGACTACTCTGGTTGGTAATAGCACTCGTACTTGTCCAGTTGAAGCAATAGAGGGTACCTACTACCAAGTCGCCACTTGGGAAGGTGACATCTTGACCAGAAACTAACGTCGCCGTCCCGATACCTAGCCATGCGCTCGCACCTGACGGCCAATCGAGATTAGTGGTGCTGATGGTGTGGTGACTAGCCGTGCTATCAACAGTATAACCAGCTGGGAAGGTTACTTTGACTGATGCTTCGGTACCAGCCGTCGCCGGTTTGGCACAAACCGTACCGGTCGTCGCGGTATTGACCATTATACGATCAAAACGGACTGCTACTTCTGTAAGTGCTGCCGCGTAAGCAGTGTGTATATTTGCGACGACAGGTGAAACGAGAACACCGAAAGTGAATACTAATGCTAATAAAACATGCGTTTTCTTGACGTCATGCAATCTTTTTATAAGGTAATTTGCGCTCATATTGTTTTTTAATTTACTGCGTATATAGTTTATCTTTACTCAAGTTTAACGTAACCACTTTGAAATTGCAATCATTAAATTTATCTAAGTTTTTAATGCCTGTGCGTCATTCTTCCAATTCCCGGTATTGACGAGTGGAGATGACGACCATGCTCGAGGTACCATAAAAAGGTCAGTGTGGCGATACTACCTATATAAATCTCCCACATATAATCCTGAACAAATGCCAGGATTGGTGGCACTGATTGAATACTGCTATCAAACTTTAAAGGCGCACCAAGCTGCAGGGATAGAGTTGCAGCTGCCGTATGAATGGTCGCCGTGTCACGCATCGTATCCATTACGACGGTAACAATATCGTATGCGTGCAATACTTTATAATGATGTGAAAATGCATGCATTGTATAGTCTGTAACTGTGTGCGATTCAGTATCGCCATCACCCCAAATCATCTGTACCGTATACGGTGGCGTGCCGCCTGAAATACTCCCTGCCCATACGGCGCTGCCATCAGCACCAAGCAGGACGAATCTGTTTTTGACTGCAATATGAATCGGCGACGTTGAGGTGGATAACTGGCTTAGACCGTTCCCGCCTGAATATGTGACCGGTGGCTTGCTACCGGTTTTTGGCGGCTTTGGCGGCGCAGGCCGCGTGACAATAACAGGGGTGCTCGTTTCGCCGGTGTCATCAGTTATAGTGATGACGGTGGCGGTCAATCTATTTGTGCCGTACGATATAGGGACGGCAACCCTAAAGGTACCATCATCTGCACACTGCACGGATCCGACGAGCGACGTTGTGTTGTCGAATATCGCGACGATGATGGCTGGCGTGATGATCGGGCATGTACCGCTGACAACCGTATTTGGTGTTGTGATCGCACTGCCGTCTTTCGGAGTCAAAATTTCAGGTGCGCCAGACGGCATAGGCGCCGGAATTTTAGCGGTTACCGAAAATGTATCGGCAGAGGCTAGCCGTCCAACCAGCGCCATCATCAGTATAGGTGTGAGCATCAATAAAAAAAGTACTCTGTAGGATGTGTGTTTATGCGCGAGTATTTTGCCTGTATATTTGTGATGACGTAGGTGTAGTGCCCTATGAATTTTCTTCACAGCAACAGTATACTTGATTTCACGCCAAAATGCTTATATTTGATATAGTTATTATAATGAAGCGAGTTACTATCTGTGGGCGCCACTTAATCCTAGGATTCTTGGTGCTTGTTAGTTCGGCATTAATACAACAGCACGCCGGCGCATCACCATTCGGGAAAGGCGTATTCGGTGCCGACGTTCCCTTTGGCTCCCAAACGAGCATATCAATCGCCCTCGGCGGTAATGTGAATATCAATATGACACCGAGTGGGGCAAACTTTTCCGGCACCGGATCCCACACACTCACAGTCACCTCAAACGATGTCGATGGATACAAACTATACGCTTCTGCGCCATCTGGAACCGATATGATGAACGGCAGCGATACTATCTCGACCAGTGCCAATAGCAGTCCAGGAGCGCTAGCAACCAACTCATGGGGCTACAACACCTCCGGTTCGACAGTCAACTTTGTCGGTATGCTAACGACGCCCACACAAATCAAAGATGCTGCCGGACCCTACACGAGCGGCGACGATACAACCGTTACTTACGGAGTGATTGCCGATATCACCAAAGGCGCCGGCTACTACACGGTGCATGTTGCGTATACGGCAGTGCCCGATTAAGCAGCTCCCCCCGCACGCTTCCTGTCCCCCGCCCACTTCCCATACATCAATATGAGCACTATCCCTATGACCGACCAAGGAGGGATAAACAGGATAATAGCGGTCTTGGACGTTATGCTTTGCGCATCATCAGCTTTAAACCCATAGGTAATTTTGTAAAGTCCCGGCAGCAGCGGCATGGGTATTGATCCTTCGATTGACAGTGGCGCCCCTGGTATTAACAAATGGCCGGCCTCAAGTCCTGCCTGCTTCACGAACAGTCCCTCTAACTGGCCAAAGAAAATTGCGCTGATGTGGACATTACCGGTGTTCTCAACGATGATTTTATATGCGACATCAGTGCCGGTAACGAGAAAGGGGATAGAACTGCCCCTCAGCTCTGTCGTGCGTATCAATTTTCCCTCAACTGTCAAATATAATAATGACGTCGCCTGGACTGTCACCGGCATACTTTGGCCCGTGATATCAGCGCTGGCAAATAACGTAAAATCATGGTCACCTGGAGTAGTCCCAAGAGGGACTTCGGCAATGTAGCCGATTCTCTTGTTCTGATTTGGCTGTAAATTAACTAAATTATCTGACAGCTTTATCCAATTGTCTTTTGGTTCCATGAATGTATAACTATAGGTAAAATCACTGACCGAAAACTGTTTCACGAACAGTTTTACTGTCATTGGCTTATCAGTATAGTTTGCAACCGTGAAGCTGCCTTCGTTCGACTTTCCTGCAGACACCAGTTTTTCCTGTCTGATGGGCGAAATATACAGACCTCTGTTTTTAGTCTCGGCCCTAGCAGGAAGCGGCAACAAAGCTGCAACCAAAACTAGTAAGATGAGAATGATTCGTCGGGCCATAAATAATGGATTTATTATAGCCTACTCGAGAGTAACGTTATTCTTTTGTGCCCCTGTAGGTGGAGCCACCGTAACCGGTGCTTGAGCTGGACTCTTGTTCTGGCGCCAATAATTTCAGCACGGTGCTCGCCCCCGTCAGGAAAACAATGCCGACTGCAACATGCCTGATAAAATCCTGCCTATCCATTTTTTTGCTAAGCAAGGCTGTAACTTGTGTGTTGAGCTGGTCCTTGAACGAATCCATGGTGGTGGGCTCCTATTGTTTTTTGATTTGCTTGTTTGTTTTGAGGTGGTACTTGATTAATTTATACCACGCAAACGTAAGCGTTGTCAACAATCTTTATGCAAATCTGCGGGGAGCGAAACCATCAATCCTGCGTGCACCCTGGACCACTGACCGAGGCGCGGGTCGCGGTGCTGGCGTCGGCGTCGAGCGGGCTGGTACGACCGGTGTGATGGGCGCCGACCGGCGCAGTGCCACTATGCCATCAATCCGCTTGGGTTGAACCGGATTGGGCTTCGGAACAGCCGCAACAGCCTGCGACATCGATACAGACGCGACTGGCGCGGGCACAGCAACGGCTAATGCGGGCGCCATCACATCCGACAGAGGAATGACTGGCCTCGCAGTGGCCGTTTCATCCTCTAATTCTCTGAGCTCCTCGATAATCGTCATTAGCGGTTCGTCTCCGTCGGCTGCGTTCACTTGCTTATGTCGCCGCCCTCCAAGCCAGTGGCGAAAGAGAATAGCCAAAACGCCAAATTCATAGATTACGATCATTGGCACGGTGGCAATTGCCATTAGCGTTATATCGGGTGTCGGCACGAACAAACCTGCAATGAGCAACGCGCCGATAACAGCGTATTTTTGAGTTGAGAGAAGTTTTTTGGGAGGAATTGGCCGGATATTATCAAAAATAACCAGCACGAGTGGAATCTGGAAAACGGCCGCCAGGCCGAGGATATGCATTAAGACGAAGTTGAGATACGAATCCGTCGTCAGATTGGCAGTAACCGAGTTACTGGCGAAGCTGGAAAAGAAATGAATCGCTGTCGCGATGGTCACGAAATAACTAAAGACCGCGCCCGCCGCTGCCAGCAGAATCGACACCGTGATAAATACTCCAGTCTGACGGCGCGATCTTTCACTCAATAATGGCTCCAAAAAACGGAATAGATGATATACGATAACCGGTATCGTTAACAATGCTCCGAAATAAATTGAGAGCGTAAAGATGAAACCAAAACCGCCGCCGGGGGTCAAGTAAACTAATTTCTGACCATGCAGCGGTGCCATAATTACTGCAATCAGCTGATCTTTGATGAAAAAGCCGATTGCTGACGCTACTGTAAGCGTCGCTGCCACCCAAAATAACCGCGTACGAAGTTCGTAAGCGTGATCAAGAAACGTTAACTCTTCCGGTTGCTTTTTAGGCTTCTTCGCCGTCTTGACCCGTTTGTGCTTTAGCTGTTTGTTTTGTGTCATCGCTCATACCTTTGCGCAATTCTTTCATTGACTCACCGACACTACGAGCTAGTTCAGGCAGCTTTTTGCCGCCGACCAACAGCAGAACGATCAATAGGATGATGACGAGTTCTGACGTTCCTATTCCAAACATTACTTCCTCCTCTTATTTATTACTCTTTTATAGTATACCGTTTATGGTAGTATGACAACAGGAGAATTCAGGAAAACAAAGTTGCCCTTATCGCATCTATAGTTAGTCATCGAACTATGCGAGCGCAAAAAGGCGAAAAAATTTATTTCCGGGTAACCTTCACCATGGCGGGACGGATTGGTTGTCCATGGAGGGTATAGCCTGCCTGCAGTTCCTCGGCGACAACTTCCTGGTCGCCTTCTGCTTCCTCGTCAAACTGGATTGCCTCATGTAGTTCTGGATCAAACGGCGTGCCAGGAACGGCATCAATGCGCTCGAGATTCATGCTGTCGAGCGATTTCTCGAGATTTTTGACTAGTCCAGCGATACCCTGCGCCCACTTATCACCCTCCAGCTCTGCCGGCATATGCGCGACCGCCCGCTCGATAGTGTCGATGACCGGCAGTAGCCGCAAAACGACTGAAGCTTCACCACTTGTACGTGCCATCTGCTTTTCCTGTTCGATGCGTTTGCGATAGTTTTCAAAATCCGCACGCGTACGCTGCAAGTCGGACGTCAGTTCACCAATCCGCTGCACAAACTCCTCGACTGAAGGTGCGTCCTGCGGTTCATCATGTTTACTTTTTGCCATCTACAAAACCTCCTCTAACATCGCCCCGGCGTGGCGCACCAGTCGCATAACTTTGCCGTAACTCTGGCGGGTCGGACCCAGGATACCAATGTAACTATTGTCGCTATACGGCGAGCGAAAACGGCTAATGATGAGAGATGCGCCGCTGGTCTTGCCAATCGGGTTTTCGCTGCCGATATAGACATTAAGCGGTTCGTTGGGCGTGGCTTCGCGCAGCCATGGTTCGAGATTGTCGAGCAAACGGGCAACCGCTTGGACGTGGTCGCCCTGCATAAATTCCGGATGGCTAAAGAGGTTGCCGATGCCGTTGAGATAGAGTTCGTCGCCGATGGTGGCGAGACCCAGGTTGTGTGTCAGTTCCACCAGGCTATCGACGGCACTGCGGATGGCGCGGTCTGCACGGTCGCTGTGATTACTCACCCGCGCCTCAATCGCTCTCGCACTGCGATCGAGTTGCGGCAATTCATGGACCTGCGCCTCGTTGATGGCATTGACATAGAAGCGGTAGCCCTTGTCAGTTGGAATACGACCGGCGCTGGTGTGCGGCTGCGTGATGAACCCAAGCTCTTCAAGCTTGGCCATCTCACTGCGAATCGTCGCGCTGGAGACACCAAAAAGCTTGGCCAGCATCACGCTGCCGACCGGTGAAGCCACCTCGGCGTATTGTTCGATGATTGCTGCCAATATCTGCATTTGACGCTCTGTCATACAAACATTATAGCGCCAATTTAGCACTCGTGCAACCAGAGTGCCAATTAATGTCGCGCCCACGCATGGTATAGTTAAACTCATGGGATTTTTTGATGAATTCACTGACTTTATGAACGACGTCTCCTCGATTAAAAACGAGCTGATCGACGTCAAAAACGGCGTTGTCAAGGAAATTACTACCGGGGCGTCACAGGTGAAGCAAACGTTAAATGACACTGCCGAGGAGTTCAAATCTGAGGCCACTGAGGTGCATCAAACGCTCAGCAAGACCGCCACAAACATTGGGAGCTCGGCAAGCTTAGTCGAAGCAACTGTCAAACAGTCCGTGGACCTAGCGGCGAAGCCAGAGGCGCAGAATGAACCGTCCGGGCATAAAAACACCGACAGCTAGCGCTCCAAACCAACCTCTTATATACTAGAGTGATGGAAAAACGCGAACACACGCCTATATCGACCGATCAGCTGGAAAAAATCAAGAAATGGCTGGGCACTGGAGCAATCAATATTTTTGGGCCACCATATGCCGGCAAAGACACGCACGGTCATGAGCTGGCGCAACTGTTTAACGCGCCGCTCCTAGGCGGCGGTGACATACTGCGCAACATGGAGCTTCCGCCCGAGATAAAGGAAATTAATGAAGCCGGGCTCTTGCCACCGTCAGACTTCTACTTACAGACCGTCACGCCCTACCTCAGCAAGGACGAGTTTGCCGGCCAGCCGTTGATACTCAGCTCCGTCGGTCGTTGGATCGGCGAAGAGCAGGGCATCATCAAGGCGGCAGAAGCTGCCGGTCACCCCATCAAAGCTGTCCTCTACCTTCACCTTGGCAACGATTTGGTACATACACGCTTTGAAAAGTCGAAGGAGCTCGGAGACCGCGGCGACCGCGCGGATGATGAAGCTCATAAGCTGGAGACTCGTCTAAACGAATTCAACACCAAGACACTGCCGGTCATCGACGTCTACCGCCACATGGATCTGCTCATTGAAATTGACAGCGATGCCAGCAGTGAGGAAGTACTGAAATCTATCCTTGCACGCCTATTCCTGTTTGCTTCAAGCACGCAATAGCCGTTAATCGTTATCGAGCGTCAGGCCGATGCACCGATCGCCGCCGCCAGCCTTGTTTAGCTCTTCGAGGCTCTGAGTGACAGGTTCAAGACCTTTTTCCCTCAGCTTCTTTTCGAATTTTGGCGCACCCGTGCTCATGAGCACTGTATCGATACCGTTACTTATGAAATTGCAGGCAAATGCCTTCACGGCCTCCTTATAGCTCACCTTGATGATTTCGATATTATTTTTGGCACACGCTTGTTTTATATTTTCCCAGCTTTCTTTGGTAAATGCTTTCTTGCAGACTGCAATAAGACCAGGCGCTTCTTCTGTCGGTGGTTTGAGGATGCCCATGGCGAGATCGATATCATAAAATTCACTATCTTCCCAACCGGAAACCTCGTTGATGGCGGGCTCGCCATTTTTGTCAAGCTTCGGTACTGTCTTTACGCGCACAACATTATAGTCGGGCCATAGGTACTCTAAATAATCCGCGGCCTCAGGGCTGGTGCGATAGCCACTGCCGACGAACAACACATTGCCGCAGGGTAGCGTGTCGCCTTGGCCACTGTAGCGTTCGACCCATTTTGGCATACGGAAAATTCGCTTACCGAGACTGCGCAAGATAAGCTCCGCGTGTTTTTCTTCATCCTGCCGCGCGTTCGGAAGCCTTCCCAGCACGGCGACATCGCGCCGACAAAAAGCCTGGTTTGCCGTATAAACACCGTCCTGACAGCCCGGAGCTGACTCTCTTTGTATGACCTTACACCCCATATAACCAAGCAGCTTAATCGCTAAGTCGTGTTCGGCTTTTGCCAGTTCCTTGTCTGGCTGGATATTTTCGTGACTGTATACGTTGAGCTCGACAACGCCCTCATAATTATCCGTGTCGGACATAGGATTGTGCGATTGATCAACGCTCGCGGCATTTCCGTTTCCATCGCTAGCGCACCGCCTTTAGGCTGTCTTCAAAGGCGTCCATCGCAAAGTCGATTTCCCCTGTGGTAATGTTCAGCGGCGGCGAAAACCGCAGCGTCGAGCCGTGCGTGTCTTTGACGATTACGCGCCGTTCCTTCATCGCCTTCATCACTTGCTTGCCAGTCGCGAGGCTCGGGTCGATGTCGACGCCGGCCCACAGTCCAATACTACGGAACGCAGCGATGCCCAGTCCCCTTGCCTGTAGTTCGGTCAATCGTTCATTTAGATAAACGCCTCGCTCCAGCGCCAAGTTTTGGAAATAACCCGTCCTCAAGATTTCAACGACCTTACTACCAATAGCCGATGCGAATGGCATGCCGCCGAATGTACTGCCGTGCTCGCCTGGCCCGAAAATGCCTATCAATTCTTCATCACCAACCATCGCAGAAACCGATAGAATGCCGCCACCGAGTGCTTTACCGAGAAGATAGGCGTCTGGTTCAACACCCCAGTTTTCGGCGGCCAATGTTTTGCCGGTACGGCCAAGTCCAGATTGGACTTCATCGAAAATCAATTTCACATTGTTGTCGGCCGTGATTTCACGAACGTTCGGCAGATAATCGTCTGGGGGGATAATTACGCCGGCTTCGCCTTGAATCGGCTCGATCAGAACGGCGGCCGTGTTCGCGTCAATCGCATCTGCCAGTTCGTCAACTTTGCCGAACTCAACCGGTCGAAAGCCTGGTGTATACGGCCCAAAACCACTATAGGTGCCTTCGTCCGACGAAAAGCCAACGATAGTCGTCGTCCGACCGTGGAAATTATTCTTGGCAACAATAATATTTTGGTTACCGTCTTTAACCCCCTTAACGTCACGCGCCCATTTACGCGCGGCCTTGATGCCCGTTTCGACTGCCTCGGCACCTGTATTCATTGGAATCATCATATCCTTGCCAACAAGCTCTGTTAGATCATCGGCAAAATGTTTTAACTGTATGCTTTGAATCGCCCGACTAAAAAGCGTTGCCTCGTCAAGCTGATTGTGTGCCGCTACTATGAGAGGTGTGTAAAGGTGACCGAAGTTATTTGCTGAATAGCTGGACAAAAAGTCCAGATACTCCGCCCCTTCGATATCTGTTATCCAAGACCCTTTTGCAGACTTGGCCATAATATCTAAAGAATCATAGTTGCCCGCCAAATGAATGCTTTCTTTCGCCATATTCTCCCTCTTTCTATCACCCGTTTATGAAAGTATACCCTATGGTTGACAAAACGCCAAAGGTGTTAATCTCACTTTAACATTGGCGCAAGAACGTCATTATGCCTACGCGTGACGATGGCGGCCGCCGCGTAGTTTTCGCGATAGCAGAATCGTCCGCTCGAAGTAATCTCCCGCCCAAAATCCGAGCACGACCGCTACGGCCAGAAGGTACGTTGGCACAGGGGAATTAAACCACGACGTGTTCAGACTCTGGCCGACATACTGCACAAAATTTGCCGGTGGCGTTGGTCCGGGAACTTCAATCGCTGCTTGTGCATACGCTTGCTTGCCGTCGCTATCGGAAACATGTAGTGTGACTGTATAAATACCCTTGGCTGCAAAGTGTTTCGTCACCGTAAAATACCCTGGCGTTGCTACGCTTTTCAGCGTATCCGCTGAATTGTCACCCCAGTCGATAGTTAACGCATATGGCGGTTTACCTCCCCACAGGAGGATGCCAACCGTCGCATTGCCCGACGCATCGGCATAGCGCAGCAGACAGACCAGCGCCACGCGCACGTCTGCCGACTCTGGCAAAGAATTGCCGCCGATGTAGTTATCGCACGTATTAGTGGCGTACGTCACATGACAAGCGTTCGAGGCTGGCGCCTGGGCGCACGTCTGCGGCGGTGTCGGTGTAACCCCTGGAACAACGATTGGCAAGACAGGCACGGGCGACGAAGGCGAGACGGCCGGAACGGTGTACTTCACCTTTACGGTAGGTGTAATCGGACCAGCTTGGTTTAACGTATCGTAGTTCAGTGCCGTCAGGCTGTTTGCACCCCCGAAGAGCTGGACTTTCAGCTGGAATGTCAGCGATGTCGAACAAAGCGTCGTTCCGACAAGTGTGTCATTGCTATAGACGATAACTTCTGTATTGCGGGCGCAGGTGCCATGAACGTCCACAATAGCGTCCTTGAACGTGTCGCCGTTTTTCGGCGAGGTGATTACGGCACCGACCGCCGGCGGCGGGCCTGGTACTTTCAGACCGACCGTCATGTTACCAACCTGCGTATCCGCTGCCGTGATATCATAACCGATAAATACGAAGAATCCGGTGATGACAAGCAATATCAGCAATACTGCGTATGAAGTGTGCTGGCGACGGACCAGCCGACCGGTATGGGCGTGATGCAGGAGCCTCAGCCTTGACGCGATCGGATGCGTCGCCCGACCGACCGCACGGCGTGATGCTTTAGCGTTTTGTTTTTTTCGACTCATTCTTTTGTTGTGTGTTTTGTTTTTGTATATTTTGGAATTTCTTAATTACTCGTTTATTGTACGCTTTTAGTAGCCGTCTGAGAATAAAGAGAACGAAAGCGAGGACGAGCAGAATTGTGCCGATCAGTCTATAGGGAATGACCCAAAACGTTGTCGACGCCATAATAACCTCTCCCTGCGTACCATAACCCAGCGTCACCGTCGCCGTGTATGGCCCGAACATGTTGCCAGCAAAGCTGTTGTCAAACCGTCGGATACTGTTCGGCAAAACGTTGGATTTAGTTACATTTACCGGTAGTGTGGCCACAGTCGACCCGAACATATTTTTCACTTCGATAAACCCGAACGGCTTGACGTGGATGTTACCCGTATTCTGGATACGGGTCACAAAGTTCACGGGTGCAGTTTCAAAGAAGTTCGTCACCTTGCTGCTACTGGCAGTATAAAATGACGCGAACTCCGCTTTTTCCTGGATGTCGCCGGCCACCTTGACGAGTAGCAGCGTTCCGGCACTTGCCGACAACCCCACTCCGGTGCCATTGACCTTGGGCTCAGTACCAGAAAAATCGAGTACCCCGTAGTGACCGCCCGGCTCGGCGTTAGTGGGAACGGTTACTCTGAAGGTCACCTTGCCGCTCTGGTGCGACAACAAGTTAAAGGCCGGCACAGATGATACCCACGTCCTAACCGAGACCTGCGGCGGCAGGCTGGAGGTTTGCAGGATACTTGGAGCACCGGTCTCATCCTTGGCCGTAAAATCGTCAGTCGATATTTTATAATTCAAATCACCGGCAGTAACATTCGTGGCCTCAACTGTCAAAACGTAGGTGCCGCCGGGCTGAGCGTTCAGCTCAATGATTGACGGGCTCAGCTGGATACCCTGCGCCGCACTACCAGCTTGCGCAAACGCCGCGGTCGTGAGCAGCAAAGATAATGAACCAATAGCGGCGCCAACCAGGCCCGCTGCCTTGAGAAATGAGCACTTAGCCATTAAAAGTTTGCCGTAGCGACGTATTTTAGATTACTTGTGTAGTGTCCCGGAGGTGTTGTACCGGCGATGTTCGCGATATAGCTAACTGTGAATGTGTTTCCATTGGTCGGAGCATTCACACTGGCCACCGTTTCACCGGTGCCAAAACGATACGAGTTGGTCGTGTTGTAGTTTGATGCCGCCGCCGCCGTACCTGTGCCGCTGACATTAGAGCCAACCGTAGGAGTTGTGTTGCTGACAAGGTTCAGACCGTACTGACTAGTACCCACCGATGACGCCGCATTAGCAGCCAATGCGGTAATCGTATCACTACCGGACGTCAACGTGTTTCCGTTAACCGAAACTGTATATCCGTGTGCAGCATTTGTCGATGCGGCAAACACCGATGTGCCTGATGAGGTGGATGACGGCGAACCATCGCCCAGGTTGACTTGCGTACCGGAAATCGTGCCACAGTTTTGACCGGTGATACTCGTTCCCGTACAGAAGGTCAGAGTTTCGTGTACATCAAGCGCAACTTGCACTTGCTGGGAGGTACTCAATGCGACGTTGCCCGTATCAAGGGCATTCGTCCATGAAGAATCAGAATACGTTGTTATGACGGCATAGAACGTCGTGTTCGTCGCGGTTGGATTGTGGACGTTTGACCATTTAATACTTACGGCTCCTGATGGGGTCGTGCTATTGCTTGCGTTGACTATACGGAGCGAACCTGTAGTAGCCGTGTTAACCGACCAGCCCGATGCCGATCCCAAGCCGCTTGGTTGCTGGGCGAGTGTCGAGGATGAAGCCGAAAAACCCGAAGGCGTCGAACAGCTGCCAGTCAATGAAGTACAAAACGAAACGTCGACGGATTTTACGGCAGTACCTGTTGTCGGTAGCGCGTCAGAGACAAGTGTATAGTCAATGCCGGAAGCGTCGCCAACAGAGGTAGACAAGGTGATTGAACGGCCAGTGATTCCTGCCGCGTGTGTCAACGAAGCCTGCATAAACGGAGCAAGTGTCAATACGAATGCCAGTATGATTCGTCGTATGCTTATTTTGTTCGTGCGCATGCTTTATTTTCCTGAGATAACCTAAACTATACTACTAATGTTAAAATAATACCATAAGCATGAAAAAATCCATAACGTTTTTCCTACTGTTGTTTACGTTATCGGTCATCCCGGCTTCTTTCGTGTTTGCCTCTTCCTACAATCAAGGAATTTACAATGAAAATGTCCCTTACGGTTCGGCTACTTACTTGGCTATCAGCACTGATGGCGATATCTCGATACCCGTCACCCCTACCTCGACGGGGACACAGGTGACCGGCACCAGCCACGTCACCGTCACCTCAACCGACGTTGTCGGCTACAAGCTGTACCTCCGCTCCAGCTCGTCGACAAACATGGACAACCTCGGCGACACGCTGCCGACATCCGCCAACGTGTCTCCGGCCGCCCTTTCGATGGACACCTGGGGTTACAACACTGACGGCTCGAGCAATTTCGTTGGGTCTTCGCTCACCGACACGCTCATCCGCACCTTTACCGGTCCGGCGCCGACCGGCGATATCACGACTGTCACCTATGGCATGAAGGTTGACCTGGCAAAACCAGCCGGTAACTACACGACCGCTGTCGTATATACCGCTGCCCCTGACACTGACTAATCGTGTGTCTGTTGCTTGCGGCGGCGAATCAGACTCGCCGCGGCATATGCCATACCGCCCACGACGATTACGGTCAGCGTGGCAAGCGGAACATACATCTGCTTTGGCAGAAATATCAAATAATACGTTCGCGTGGTTGCTGGCAAGTCGCCGAGCCCGATCGTATAGACGACCCGATAAACTCCTGCGTATTTCGGTACTGGCATCTGCGCCGTAACAGCTCGAGCAGTGCACGGAAGCACCAGCGCGCTTCCCGACGCCCCGGTAACTTCATGATCGTCAAAGATATTCCTGATACTGGCGCTGTATGCGCTGCGAAAATGCGTCGTGCCAGTATTGGCGATTGTCACTTTCCAGTTTTGATACCCATCAAACA
>Ga0335069_10006877_pt1 | contig 16476 bp, 13 predicted proteins | sample Lox_Sample_11_FD_206714 | JGI IMG/M metagenome (GOLD analysis project Ga0335069, IMG submission 206714) | Soil microbial communities from Loxahatchee National Wildlife Refuge, Florida, United States - Lox_Sample_1.1 | ecosystem: Environmental > Terrestrial > Soil > Wetlands | place: USA...
TGGGTTACCGTGCGCCTTCCTGGGCCTTCAGCCCGAACACGCTCGACCTCATCCGCAAAAAGGGCTTTCTTTACGACAGCAGCCTTCAGGCTATGGACGAGCCCTACGAAATCCTCGCCAACGGAACGCCGACGGGCCTGGTGGAGCTGGCGATCGACTGGACCCTTACGGAGACGCCCTATCTCGGCCAGAACGGCCGCATGCCGTCGCCGGAACTGCTCTACCAGCTCTACAAGGATGAGTTCGATGGAGCTTACCAGGAGGGCACTATGTTCGTCCTGACCCTGCATCCTTTTCTCAGCGGCCATCGTGCTCCTATGCATCACCTGGATCAGTTCGTTGCGTATATGAAGTCGAAGCCAGGCGTGTGGTTCGCCACCTGCGAACAGATCGCCAGGTACGTAAGATAGCCCTGGGGCAGGCTTCCGGCTGGCCGGAGACACGTCCGAGAATTGACATGGCTCCTGTCCATTGGATAACCTGACCAGCAAACCGAGGATGCCCAAGAGCACTTACTTCAACCTGGCCCTGCTCCTCCTCGCACCGGCTCTTCAAGCCCAGAGCGGACGCTATGGCCCCGCCCACACGTGGTGGGAGCCCGGGCAGGGCGGCTATCTCTCCTGGGACGAATCTTTCGACAATGCCGACGGCCAGGTCACCATTGCCAACAGGAAAGGCTCTGTCCAAACCAAAGACCATCCTTTCTTCGAACCGCTGGGAACCAACGGCCGCGCGTGCGTTACCTGTCACCAGCCGGCGAACGCGATGAGCGTGGCGGCCGCCACTCTGCGGGAGCGCTGGATCGAGTCGGGCGGCCGCGATCCGATCTTCGCCGCGATCGACGGCTCCAACTGCCCCGATCTTCCGCAAGACCAATCCGCGTCACACTCGCTGCTTCTGGAGCGAGGTCTATTCCGCATCGCATTGTCGTGGCCCCCGAAGGGCGCGGACCGCGACTCGATCCGCCCCGAATTCCGCATCGAGGTCGTGCGCGATCCCACCGGATGCAACACCAGCGCGGCATATGGCCTTCGGGGTGCGGATCCCGCGGTCTCCGTATATCGCCGCCCAAGGGTCGCAGCCAATCTCGATCAGCTTACGGCCGGCCCCGAAGGCCTGCGGTTCATGACCGACGGCCGCGAGCCGACTCTGGAGAGCCAGGCCACCAGCGCGATCCTGGTCCACGAACAGGCCCGGACGCGGCCAACCCCGGACCAACTGCGACGCATCGTCGAATTCGAGACGCAGCTCTATGCCGCGCAGGGTGCGGACGTCCGCGGGGGACTGCTGGATGAATCTGGCGGACCGCCGCTACTCGGCCCGGCCAATCTTTCCCACGGCAAGGCCGGCCGGCTTGCCGTGTCATCCGACGAGATGCCGCGCCTGTTCGATATTTGGCGAAAACCGGCAGGCGCGCCGGACCTCGGCCTCCAACGCGAGTTCCGCGCATCGGTGGCGCGCGGCAGCGACGTATTCTTCGCCCGCAGCTTTCGCTATCGGGTCGAGGCGGTCACCTGCGCCACCTGCCACGCCGCCGGGATCACGCGATGGATGGACATCGGCACGACGACTGCGGCCGCGGCCAAGGATTCCCCTGACCTGCCGATGTTCCGGATCACATGCGACCCGTCGGCCGAACCGCACCCCGTCTTTGGACGGGTTATCTACACCCACGATCCGGGCCGCGCAATGATTTCCGGCAAGTGCGCGGACGTGGGGGCGATCGTCCTCGGCCAGATCCGCGGCCTGGCCGCCCGCGCGCCTTACTTCTCGGACGGCTCGGCGCGTACCCTCCGCGACCTGATTGATTTCTACGATCGCCGCTTTGAGATCGGCTACACCGCGCAGGAAAAGCAGGACCTGGAGAATTTTCTTCGCGTCCTGTAAAGGAGCACCGGCGAAATTCGCTTCCGGCTCACGGCCAGGCTCAATATCCAGTGCGCCTCGTATTCTAGCGGCGCAGACACGCGAAGTATCCGCGGAAAAGGACTTCGCGCTCCCGCCGGTCAAAGACCGGCGCGAGAGTCTCCGAGCACCACGCCCGGATTTCGCCGTAGGGCATGCCGTTTCGCACCGCGTCTGCAACGTTGGTCTCGGTCAGGATGTAGTCGAGGTAGAAGGCAGGGGTCAGTACGATGCCGATCTCGAATGCCTCGTGTTCGCAGAGCCGGAAGCCGGTTCCGGCCTGCGCCAGGATCGCCGGACTGAGCTGGCGCGCCTGGTTCCGCGGCGGAGGGTACCGCTCGAAGAATCCGGAAAACCACTCATCCAGGCCGGGCGCGCCGCGGAAGCTTCGCCCGGGAGAAAAATCGTAGACTACGAGCACACCGTTTGGCTTCAATACACGCAGGGCCTCGGGAAAGAACCGGTCCAGGTCCACGTAGTTCAGCGACCCCGCGGCCGTGACGACGTCCGCGGAGGAATCCTGCAGCGGAATCGCCTCCGCCGTACCGGCCAGGAACGCCGCGAATGGCGCGGTCTTCGCGGCGAACCTCAGCATCGATTCCATCGGTTCCAGCCCTACCGCGCGGCGGGCGAAACCATGGAGGGCCGCCGTCGACACTCCCGCTCCGCATCCGACATCGAGCGCCACGGCAAACGGCTCCGTTCGCCCCAGCCTCCGGTAAACTATCTCGATTACGCGTGGATGCACCGGCGGCCGCGAACTCGCGTAGCCGGCAGCCATTTCCGGGGTGCCGAACGGATTCGTCATTCGACCTACAACATCGCGCCCGGCGAGCGCGGCGTCAAGCGCTTTGTGCCGGCGAAGGGCTTGCGGCGGGACATCTCGCAGCGGACCATGGATTTCAGTACCGCCACTCCCCGATTCCAGCCAGGGAACAGATCGATCCATTGAAATTCGGCCTGCACCGCACGCGGCACATCGCAGGCATCCAGCCGCACGGGCACGATGAAGATCTGATCCAGGGGCACGCGCCGCGCGCAATCGAGGGCGTAGCGGATCTCCGCCTGGAACTCTCCGCGCTTGCTCACCGAGTTCGAAGAGAAACAGGCCACGAAGAAATCCGAGGTCTCGATGGCGGACTGAATGGCGCGCGGCCAGTTCTGGCCGGGCAGGAGTTTCCGCATGTCCATCCAAGGGCTGAAGCCGGCCGCTTCGAGTTCGAAATAGAGCCGGGCGCACCTGGTCTCGTCCTCCTTCACGTAGGCGAGAAAGACTTGGGGCATGGATTGCGGCTCGAAGCGGAGGCCAAGGCGTGCGTCGGGGTAGAAAATGCCGAGCCCGTCGATCTCGACAATCTTCCCGGCGGCCAACCCGCGCGCCACCACTTGCGCGACATCGCGGGTCGCTTCGCAGCAATCATCCACGGCTTTTGCCTCCGCGCCGATCGAATTTCAATTTACCGTCGGCGCCGGTTCGAAAGCGTCCGAGGCCGGGAAGAGACGGCGCTCTCCCGTTGCGTAAGCCGGTCACGATCTGGTGCACCACCCGGTCCAGGCGGTCGGCGGCCTCGGCTTCGCTCACTCCGGTCTGGCGAGCCAGGCGGCGCACGATCTCGGGTTTCTTCATACCGGCTTCAATCTAGCAGGCGAACCTGCGGAACCTGGCTGCCACAGAGCGGCGAGATCGATCAGGTCCTTGAAGACGAAACGGTTGCCGGATCCAAAAAAGATTCAAAGTGCCGTGACTGGCGAAATGAAATCATTTTAATTGCGCCTTAAGGGGAGTTTCACAGGCGCCTTGATATTCTTGCACCAGACGACATCAGTTCGTCGCATCCCAAGGAGAAAGAAACGCAATGAAGAAACTGATGACCCTGATGCTCGGCCTTTCGCTGGCGTTCACCACCGTGGCCGTGACGTTCGCCCAGGACACAAAGAAGGAAGAGACCAAGAAGGGCGGCAAGAAGAAGGGTGGCAAGAAGAAGGAAGAGACACCCAAGAAGGAAGGCGGCCGCTAACCAGGTTTCAACAGCAGATCTGCTGTCTTAGCCGCGCGTTGTCAAAGCCGCGCGGCTATCTGTTTTTCTTGCCCGCCTCTCTCCCCCGGTTTTCCCGCATTTTTCTCGGCGCCATTAAGACACTTTCATCATAGATTCCGCCCGGAATTCCTGGAAAGGCCGATATCATACCGTAATTGACGATCAGAGCCGTCAAACCGCGAGGAAGAACCAGGAGAAACTACATGAAGAAGCTGATGACGCTGATGCTTGGCCTTTCGCTGGCATTCACCACCGTGGCCGTGACGTTTGCCCAGGACACAAAGAAGGAAGAGACTGGGAAGAAGAAGGGCGGCAAGAAGGGTCAGAAGAAGGGGGAACCGACCAAGAAGGAAGGCAGCCGCTAACCGGTTTTCGACTAACGCACCGATTTTCACAAAAGCCGCCGGACCGGCGTTGTCCGTGCGGCTTTTTGTATGTTTACACATGTTTCGGTTCCTAGCCCTTTTGGGGGAGTAACCACAGCGAACCCGCCCAGCGCCCTACCTCCAGAGCGCTGAAAACGACCCTCAATCAGAATAAAAATGAAGAACATCCTTACCTTTCTTGTCGCGATCTTGCTGGCTGCCGTGTCGGCGCTGGCGCAACCCACCGGCACCATACGGGGCACGCTGACCGACGATTCGGGCGCCGTGATTCCCGCAGCCAACGTGACCATCGTCGGGACGGGCACTCCCCGAACAGTGCAGACGCAGGCGGACGGCTCGTACACAGCCACAGGTTTGGTCCCGGGCACCTATCACGTGAGGGTGAATTTTCCCGGTTTTCAGAATTTCGACAAGCAGGTTGCAGTGAGCGCCGGCGGCACAGCCACGGTGCCCATACAAATGCAGATTCTGGCCGAGAAACAGGAGGTCACGGTAGCCGCGGACAACACGACGAGCGTGAGCGTAGAGCCCGATAACAACGCGACGGCGCTGGTGCTCAAGGGCGAAGACCTTGCCGCGCTGCCCGACGATCCCGACGACCTTGCCGACGCGCTGCAGGCGCTCGCCGGTCCGGGCGCGGGTCCGAACGGCGGCTCGATTTATATCGATGGATTCAGCGGCGGCCAATTGCCGCCCAAGGAATCCATCCGCGAGATCCGCATCAACCAGAATCCGTTCAGCGCGGAATACGACCGGCTGGGCTTCGGACGCATCGAAATCCTGACCAAGCCCGGCACGGATCACATTCGCGGTTCGGCCTACTTTAACTACAGCAACGCCATTTTCAATTCACGGAATCCGTTCGCCTCGAACAAGCCGGATTACAGCAACCGCAACTTCGGCGGCAACATCGGCGGGCCGATCAACAAGCGGGCTTCCTATTTTCTGGATTTCCAGCGCCGCGACATTCAGGACAACGCCATCACGAATGCGTTTCTGGTGGATCCCAACACCTATGCCGTCACGCATCTGACGAACGCGCTGGTCACGCCGCTGGCGAACACGACGATCTCGCCGCGACTCGACTATCAGCTCACCACCAACAACACCTTGACCGTGCGCATGGAAGAACGGTTGAATTCGCGCGACAACCAGGGCTTGGGCGGATACGTGCTGCCGCCGCCATACAACAACGACGCGGCGTACAACATTTCGGGCAACGCGCAGAACCTGATGGTTACGGAGACGGCGATCTTGAACCCGAAGGTCGTGAACGAGACGCGTTTTCAGTTTACGCGCACCTGGACCGAATACAGCGGCAACTACGTGCCCACGACCACGGTAGCCAACCAGTTTACGACCGGCGGCAACGGCGTCGGCAATCGAAACGATCTGGCGAAGCATTTCGAGCTTCAAAACTATACGTCGATTTCCCACGGGGCGCATACCATCCGGTTCGGCGCGCGCCTCCGGCGGGAGAGCGATCAGAATCAGAATCCACAAGGCTTCAACGGCAGGTTTCTTTTCAGCGGCGGCGCGCTGCCCGCGCTCACCGCGAACTTTCAGCCGATTCTGGATACCAACGGCAACCCGGTGCTGACCAATCTGACGGCGCTCGACCAGTACATCCGCAACCTGCAATTGACGGCGGCCGGCTATACGCCCGCCCAGATTCAGTTGCTCGGCGGCGGTCCGAGCCAGTTCACGATTCAAGCCGGCGAACCTTATGTCAGCCTGGTGCGCTGGGACGCCGGCCCGTTCGTGCAGGATGACTGGCGGTTGAGGCCGAACCTGACACTCAGCTTCGGGCTTCGCTACGAGGTGCAGAACCTGACCAGTGCCTATTCCGACATCGCGCCGAGGTTCGGTTTTGCCTGGGCCCCCGGCTCGGCCAAGAATGGCCGGCAGAAGACCGTCATCCGCGGCGGCTTTGGCATTTTCTACGATCGCGTCGGCCTCGGACCTTTCGAGAACGCCATCCTCAACAACGGGTACACGCAGTTGCAATATACGGTTTACAACCCGACGTTCTATCCGAACATTCCCCCAATTTCCACGCTCAGTGCCGGACAGAACGCCATCTACACGGTGGACTCCAACCTGCGCGCGGATTACAGCATGCAGGGGGCGATCGGCGTAGAGCGGCAGTTGCCCAAGAACTCGACGATGAGCGTGACCTACACTGTGAACCACTCCAACCACCTGCAGCAGACGATTCCGATTAATACTCCGCTGCCGGGCACCTACAATCCCCTGCTGCCCCGCGGCGCTCTGAACGGCATCTTCCCGTACGGCTATGCCGCCGGCAACCTGTTCGAGTACGAATCGGGCGGGATCCTGCACCAGAGGATCCTGATGGTCAGCTTCAGCACGCGCTTCAACCGGCGCGTCTCGCTACAAGGCAACTATCAATACATGCGAGCCAACGATCTGCCGTCCTCGCCAACGAACCCGTACGATTTTGCGCAGGACTGGGGACGCTCGAACCTGGACCGCCATCACAACTTCACGCTGTTCGGTGGTGTGCAAGGCCCGCTGGGATTGTTTTTCTCGCCGTTTATCACGCTGCGCAGCGGAGCGCCCTATGACGTACTGCTGGGCCAGGACGTTTACGGCAACACGCAATTCAACGCGCGGCCGGTGTTTGCACCCTCGGGCGCCACGTGCGGCGTCAACGGCGTGGTTTGCACGACCTTGGGAGACTTCCAGACCAGTTATAACCTGGCGAACCCCACCAATCTCGTTCCACGGAACTATCTGACCATGGCCGGCCTGGTCAGCGTGAATATGCGGGTGCAGAGGGTGTTTGGATTGGGCCCGAGCCGGGGTGGCGCCGGTGGTCCGACCCAGGCGGATATGCAAGGCCGTGGTCCGGGCGGCCCCGGCGGCGGCGGTCCGGGCGGCGGTGGAGCGCGGGGAGGCGGCATGGGCGGTCCGGGCGGCGGCGGCGGAATGCGCATGGGCCCGATGGGCGGGGGACGCGGCGGCTTCGGCGGCGGCCCGTCCAGCGACCACCGCTATACCGTTACGCTTTCCGCCAACTTCACAAACATTTTGAACCACAACAATCCCGGCGGATACCAGGGCGTGCTGACCTCGACCCAGTTCGGTGAGCCGACCACGGTGAATACGGGCTTTGGCGGTGGTTTCGGGGGGCCGGGCGGCTTCGCCGGCAGCACGGCCAACAACCGGCGCATCGAACTGTCGATGCGGTTCAGCTTCTAGCCTGGTTCAGGCCGGCTGAAGCCGGCCCACGGAAACATCGCCTGTAACCAAAAAGGGCTATCTTTCGCCACTTCGGTAAATGTCATCCTTGCGTTTACCGATCATAGCCCTATTCTCCGTATTGCTTGTCTTCGCCCAGGCTCCGGGCATCCGGACCCAGGTTGCGGGCACCATTACCAGCGTGGATGCCGACGGCAACAAGCTCGTTCTCAAGAGTGACAAAGGCGAGGACGTCACCGTTACGACCAGCGTTCGAACGCTTCTGCTCAAGATGCCTCCGGGCGAGACCGACGCCAAGAAAGGCACCAAGATCGCGTTGAGCAGCGTGAACGCCGGCGACCGGGCGGTGGTGGTGGCGCCGCAAGCGGCAGACCCCAAGATGCTCGCCGCTACCGCCGTGCTCGTCATGAGCAAGAGCGACGTGGCCAGCATTCAGCAGAAGGACGTCGAGGACTGGAAACGGCGCGGCACCACAGGAAATGTGACGGCGATCGACACGGCCCAGAAGACCGTAACGATCAAGGCCGGCTCGCGGACCTTCACCGTCAAACCCTCCGATAAGACCACCTATCATCGCTACGCGCCGGATTCGGCGCGATTCGCCGATGCCAAGCCCTCGACCTTCGAGGAGATCAAGCAGGGCGACCAGATGCGCGTGTTGGGCAACCGGGCCGAAGACGGCACGACCATCCTGGCCGAGAAGATCGTCTCCGGGACATTCCGCCAGATTGCGGCGACGATCTCGGCCGTGGATCCCGCCAAGGGCGAAATCACGGTGAAGGATCTGGCGAACAAGAACTCCAAGGAGCTGGTCACGCTGAGGGTGGATGCCGATACCACGATGCGCAAGCTTCCCGATACGATGGCGGCGATGCTGGCACGGCGCTATGCGCCTGGCGCGCAGCAGCAGGGCGGACCCGGCGGGGCTGGAGGCGCTGGTGGAGGAGGCGGCCGCGGACCGGGCATGGGCGGCGGACGCGGATTTGGCGGCGGACGCGGCGGCGATATCGGACAAATGCTCGATAACCTCCCCGCCCTGCCCCTCGCGGAGCTTAAAAAGGGTGACGCCATCATGGTGTCCACGACGCAAGGCGCGGACGCCACGCACGCCACCGCAATCATGTTACTGGCAGGCGTCGAACCCCTGCTGACGGCTTCTCCCACTGCCACGCGCGACATCATGAGCGGCTGGAACCTGGGCGGAGGCGGCGGAGAAGGACAGTAGACCGATTCGAAACCGCATTACCAACCCGAAAGAGGATGCGAATGCCCAAGCTGTGCCGAAGTGCTCTCTTGTTGCTGTTGACGGCCATTCTGGCTGCAGGTTGTCTCTCAGCCCAGACCCCCGGTACCGGGTCTATCCGCGGGGTGATGACCGATGATTCGGGCGCCATCATCCCCGCCGCCACGGTTTCCGTCTCGGGTAACGGCGGCAACCGCACCGTGCAAACGCAGGCGGACGGTAGCTATACCGTCGTAGGCCTGGCGCCGGGGACTTACCGTGTGCGCGTGTCGTTCCCCGGTTTCGCCAACTTCGACAAGGCGGTGGCAGTTACGGGCGGGAGCGCGGCCACGCTGCCCATTCAGATGAGCGTGAAAGCGGAGAAGCAGGAGATCACCGTCGCCGACCAGGCGACGACTTCGCTGAGCGTCGAGCCCGACAATAACGCCACGGCCCTGGTGCTGCGTGGAGAAGACCTGGCGGCGCTGCCCGACGATCCCGACGATCTGGCCGACGCTTTACAGGCGCTGGCTGGACCGGGGGCGGGCCCCAATGGCGGAACGATTTACATCGACGGATTCAGCGGGGGCAACCTTCCCCCCAAGGAATCCATCCGCGAGATCCGCATCAACCAGAATCCGTTCAGCGCGGAATACGACCGGCTCGGTTTCGGCCGCATCGAGATCCTGACGCGGCCGGGCACGGACCGCTACCGCGGAGCGGTCTCCTTCAACGACAGCGAGGGCATTTTCAATTCCCGCAATCCGATTTCGACGAACAAGCCGCCATACTCGAATCGCAACCTGGACGCCAACGTCGGCGGACCGCTGGGCAAGCGCGCCAGCTTCTTTTTCGACTTCACCCGCCGCGAGGTTCGCGACAACGCGCTGATCAACGCCATCTACGTCGACCCCATAACGCTGGCGCAGCAGACGATCCAGCAATCGGTGGTGACGCCGAACAACCGGATGTCGTTCGGTCCGCGCCTGGATTACGCCATCACCAAGAACAATACACTGGTGGTACGTTTCGAAGGTGGGACCACCTCGCGCGAAAACCAGGGAGTGGGCGGCTACAAACTTCCGCCGCCGTACGCGCAGACTTCGTACAACGCGACCGGCAACAACCAGAACCTGATGGTGACGGAGACCTCGATCATCAATACGCGCATCGTGAACGAGACGCGCTTCCAGTACACGCGCAACTATACCGATCAGATCGGCAATCTGTTGCCGCAATACGTGGTTTCAGGCGCATTCACCGCGGGCGGCGCCAATTGGGGCGACAACTACGATACGGGCCAACATTTCGAGTTACAGAATTACACTTCGATCGCGAAGGCGGCGCACACCTACCGGTTCGGCATCCGCGCGCGGCGCGAAAGCGACCGCAACCTGTCGCCGAACGGGTTCGGCGGCGTATTCTATTTCGACGGCGGCATCGCGCCGGTGCTGGACGCGAGTTTTAATCCGACCGCGGAGACGGTGACGCTCTCCGCGATCGATCAATATACGCGCACACTGCAGCTCATGCAACTGGGCTACACGGGTTCGCAGATCCGGATTCGGGGCGGCGGCGCGACGCAGTTCAATATCGACACAGGCAACGCCTACGCGAGCATTCATCAATACGATATCGGCCTGTTCGCGCAGGACGACTGGCGGGTGCGCCCCAATTTCACGTTCAGCTACGGGTTGCGCTACGAGCGGCAGACCAACATCACCGACAATCACGATTTCGCGCCGCGCATCGGGTTCGCGTGGGCGCCAGGGAACGCCAAGGCGGGGCGTCAGAAGACCGTGATCCGCGGCGGCTTTGGCGTTTTTTATGACCGCGTGAGCGAGAGCACGATTCAGAGGACACAGGTGCTGAACGGCACCTACCAGCAGTCCTACGTAGTGACGAACCCCGACACGTTTCCGAATCCGCCGTCGACGGCAGGACTATCGCCGGCACAGAACAGCATCTACAGCCTGAGCCCGCAGTTTCGAACGGACTACATGATGCAGACGGCCATCGGAGTAGAGCGGCAACTGCCCAAAAACACCACCATGGCGGTGACGTACACCAACACCCGCGCCATCCACATGCAGCAGACGGTTCCGATCAACACGCCCTTCCCGGGCACGTACGTCCCCGCGCTGGGCAACCCGGGCATCCGGCCCTATGGAGCGGCGGCGGGCAACCTCTTCCAATATCAATCCGGCGCGAATCTGAACCAGAACATCCTGATGTACAACTTCAACACGCGGTTCAGCCGCAAGGTGTCGCTGTTCGGCAATTACCAGTTCAATCACTCGCGCGACCTGCCGGGCACGCCTTCGAACCCCTACAACTTCGCGCAGGACTGGGGCCGGTCCTCACTCGAGCGGCGACACCGGTTCCAACTGGTAGGCTCGGTTACCGCGCCGTTCGACATCCGGCTGAGCCCGCTGCTCACGCTGCAATCGGGCGCGCCGTACGACGTGGTGCTGGGCCGCGACATCTACGGAAATACGCTAAAGAACGCCCGCCCGCTCTTCGCCACGTCGTCATGCACCAACGCGGTGAACACCGACCTCGGCGATTTCTGCACCACGCCGGCCCCGGGTGTGACGGACGGCCTGGTGCCGCGGAACTATCTCGTGGGGGCGGGAATGATCTCGCTGAACGCGCGCATCGGCCGCACGTTCGGGTTCGGACCCAAGCGCGGCAATAACGCGGTGGCAGCCACTCCCGGCGATCCGAGCGGCATGGGAGGCGGCAACATGGGCGGCGGGCGAGGCGGTATGGGCGGGGGCGGCGGGCGAGGCGGATTCGGTGGCGGTGGCGGCGGCGGTGCACGCGGTGGCGGCGGAATGCGCATGGGAGGCGGTGGAGGCCGTGGCGGCGGCAACACCAGCATGACCGACCGCAGGTTCAACCTTACGGTCTCGATGAATGTCAACAACATCCTGAACCACTACAACCCCGGCGGATACGTGGGCAGTCTGAACTCTCCGCAATTCGGGCAAGCTACGGGCATCATCACCGGCTACGGCGGCAGAGGCGCTGGAGGCGGCCCGGGCGGAATCGCTGCCAACAACCGGCGGATCGAGTTTTCTACGAGGTTGAATTTCTAGAAGGCATCAGGCGTCAGGTGTCAGGCATTAGCTGGTCCGGCTGAACTGAAACGCGTCGGGAACGCGGTGCGCGGCCTGCGTTACGCAAGTCTAGCAAAAGCCTGATGCCTAACGCCTGATGCCTATATTACAATCTCTACTGGGATACGGGTGATTGCCCGCCCAGGAATAGATGCACCTATCCGTCAAAGGGGAATACGCACTTCAGGCGCTGTTCGATCTGGCGTCGCAACGGGCCGGCGAGCCGGTTCGGATTGCGGACATCGCCCAGAGGCAGAAGATTCCGCAGAAGTTCCTGGAATTGATCCTGGCCGGGCTCAAACAGGCGGGATTCGTCGAGTCGCGGCGGGGAGCCGAGGGTGGATATCTGCTCGCACGGCCTGCGGAATCGCTGACCGTGGGGGAGGTGCTGCGGTTCATCGAAGGTCAGGGTAGATCACGAGGTAAGCGGAAGGGCGAAACTCCATTCTGCGACATGTGGCAGCAGGTGGACCAGGCAGTGAGCGGGGTCATCGACCACACCACGTTCGCCGACCTCCTGCGCGCGTGGCATGAGAAACAAAGCAGGTTCGTTTTGAACTGGGAGATCTGATTTGCGCGTCTTCGAAGACAACTCACAGAGCATCGGGCGCACGCCGTTGATTCGCCTGAACCGTGTCACGGATGGGGGAAAGGCCATTATTCTGGCCAAGATCGAAGGGCGGAATCCGGCCTACAGTGTCAAGTGCCGGATCGGCGCCTCGATGGTGTGGGATGCGGAAAAACGAGGAGCCCTGGGCCCCGGCAAGGAGCTGGTGGAGCCGACGAGCGGAAACACGGGGATCGCGCTGGCATTTGTCGCGGCCGCGCGGGGCTATCCGATCCACCTGACCATGCCGGAGACGATGTCGGTGGAGCGGAGGAAGGTGCTGAAAGCGCTCGGGGCGAACCTGATCCTTACCGACGGCGGCCAGGGAATGGCGGGCTCGATTCAGAAGGCCGAAGAGATGGTCGCCTCAGACCCGCGGCGCTTCGTGATGCTCCAGCAATTCAAGAACCCGGCCAATCCGGAGATTCACGTGCGGACCACGGGACCGGAGATCTGGGAGGACACCGACGGGATGATCGACGTGCTGGTATCCGGCATCGGCACCGGGGGCACGATCACCGGCGCGTCACGGTACATCAAAAAGGACCGCGGCAAGAAGATTCTCTCCGTGGGCATCGAGCCGCTCAATAGCCAGGTGGTTACCCAGTATCTGTCCGGGAAACCACTCAAGCCCGGGCCGCATAAGATTCAGGGGATCGGAGCAGGCTTCATTCCGGATACACTCGATTTGAAGATGGTGGACCGGGTGGAGTTGATCACCAACGAGGAGGCCATTGAAATGGCACGCCGGCTGGCGAAGGAAGAGGGAATCCTCGCTGGGATTTCCTCGGGCGCGGCGGCCGCGGTGGCCACGCGGTTGGGACGGCTGGCCGAGTTTTCGGGCAAGATGATCGTCACCGTTCTGCCGGATGCCGCGGAACGGTACCTGAGCACGGTTCTGTTCGAGGGAATGTTCGATGACTAACCCGCGGGGAGCTAGCCCTTTCGGGCTCCCCGAAAATGAAAAAGCGGGCGCGGTTTGGGTGATAGGGGTGAGTGCGCCCGCTGTCGTAACGGGGATTTACAAACTAGACGATAGTACCCCGCGCGGACGTTACATATCCATCCCTAAATCTAGCCAAAACAAAAGAGTCATCTTCTAATAGCCCCTTAGAGCTATGCGGATCAGGGTTATCACGGTGGCGGCGATGGCGGTTTGGACGCTCGCGTTGGACGCGCAGGAGACCCCGCCCGCGCCGCCTTCCGCTCAGCCGGCCGCCCCGCTGGGTCCGCCCGTGCTGACTTACTTGGGAAAGCCCCTGACGGTGCCGTTCCAATGCACCGCGGACGATATGCTGGCCGCGGGCCTGGATTGTTCGGAACAGGACCCATGCCCGGTTTACCTGGAACTTTCCGCGATCGAGTCTTCCGCCATCCGGGTGTTCGCCGCCGGTAATATCCACACGCCTTCTGCGACGCTGTACAGCATCCTGTTGGGGAGCGAAGACAATGGCCATACCTGGCGCGAGACGTACGAGCGCGTGCGTGGGGCGGCGCTGGACCACCTTCAGTTTTCCGGAGCGGATGCCGGTTGGGCCAGCGGGCAGCTGGTGTATCCGCTGCCTCAGGATCCGTTTCTGCTGCAAACTTCCGACGGCGGTAAGACCTGGCGCCTGCACCAGATCTTCGATGAACAGGGATTCGGAGCGATTCAGCAATTCTGGTTCGAAGATGCCAAAAACGGGTCACTGATCATCGACCATGGCGCGGGGGCGGAGGGCGATCGCTATGAGCTGTACGAGAGCCACGACTCGGGCGATAGCTGGACCGTCAAGGAGAGCAGCGTGAAGCCCTTGAAGCTGCGGCGTGCGGCACCGGCGGGCAATCCGGACTGGCGGATCCGCGCCGACGCACCTAGCAAGAGCTATCACCTGGAGCACCGGGAAGGCGCGCGATGGGTGACCATCGGTGCGTTCAGCGTGAGCCTGGGCGAGTGCAAGCCGCCGCAATAGCGCTGTCTACTTCAGCTCGATTCGGATCTTTTCAGTGGATGATCCTTCGACTTTGACGGGGCGTTCCGGTGCAAGATAAGGCCGCACGGCAGCAGGATTGGCGTATTCGAAATCTGCCCAGTTTTCCAGAGCGATCAGCACGTAGTCGCCGGGAGGCAGGCCGTCGAAATCGAACGTGCCGTCGCTGTCGGTCTGAAAGCCGCGGTAGTCGAGGGGATTGGCCGACTCCTTTTGCGGGGCGAGCAGGGCCAGAGCGCCCTCAACGGGCTGCCCGTTGCGCACCACGTCGCCGGTGATGCAGCCGCCGCGAAGGAGAGCCAGCAGTTCCAGGCGGGCGTCGGTCTGAATCTCGATGGTATCGTCGGTGGAGAGCGTGCCGTCGAGGGTCACGGAGCGAAGGTGGATCATTTTGCTGGAGGTGCCTGCCAGCGGGCGGTACTTGCCGGGCGGCATGCTCTAGAAGTGGAAGGATCCATCCGGCGCGACGGGGCGCCGCGTGTGGATCCCCTCGACTTCGTTTTCGAGCTCGATGTAGGCGCCTTCAGGGATGGTGTGCGAGTCTTCGATCCACAGCTTGCCTGTGACTGACGGAGGATCCGCGAGGGTCACGTCGGCGCTCATGTCGCCTGTGCCGACGTCCACCTTGGCGACGCCGAATCGCGTTTTTCCGCCCTGCGTGCTCCGCGCGCGTACCGTGTAGCGGCCCGGCTCGATTCCACCGATGAGCGCGGGCCGTGGGGAGTAGGCAGTGGCGATGTTCGCGAACGTGCGCGCGGCGGCGATGCCTTCGAAGGTCAGATCGATCCGCACCGTACCGGCCGCGCCTCCGGGTGTAATCGTGAGGGTGGCTGCGGGCATGGCAGCGAGGGTGAAATCCGCGGCGATTTCCTGGCCGGGCTTGAGAGAAATCAATCCCGCGCTGCGCGGGTCGTGGGTGCCCGGATAGTAGGTTGTAAGGTGACCCATTCGGGACAGAGTCCCGGCGTCGGCAGGCAAATGCTCCGCGTACCAGGGCCGGCCGGCCACCGCGAGATAATAATGCCCATCGCCGATGGCGCCGAACCGGTACTGGCCGCGGTCGTCGGTATACCGATAGCCGTTGTAGAAGACTGAACGTTTGCCGCGCAGGAGGGTGGACACGAAGATCTGCACCAGGACTCCCTCGGCGGGCTCTCCACTCGCATCGGTGACGCGCCCGCGAATGGCGCATCGGGCGATGAGGCGGAAGACCAGGCTATCGGTGTGTTGTCCGGGACCGGTTGCGACCGCGGTGCCGAAGCCGGTCGCGAGCGTGCGCTGTCCGAACGCCTGGCGCCCTCCGGAGGGCGGTTCCGCGGTCACCTGAAACTTGCCGGCGGGCAGACCGTCGAAGCGGAAACGGCCGTCTTCGCCGGTGATCATGGCCGTCTGTCTCTCGCGATCTTCGACGGGGGCGACGGCGACGCGGACGCGTTTCTGCGGGTGGCCCTCGGGGTTCTGCACAACGCCGGCGATGGTATAGGGCTGGGCTGCCGCGGCGGCCGCTGCCAGAACCAGGAGGAGTGCCTTCATTGGGCGGCTCCCTTGAGAGTGATCGTCGCATCGCCGCCGGCACTCACGTGGATTCTCTCCCCGTTGCGGAGAGCGCGTATCACATCCGGATTCCGGTACTCGAGATTGTCAATGTCCTTCACGAGGTAAGCCACGTAGTCTCCCGGCGCATTTCTTTGAAAATGGAATTGCACTTCCTCTTCCGCGGCTGCACGCCCCACGAATTTGCCATCGCCCTGCGCCAACAGTATCCACATTTCGTCAGAAGCGTCCGGCGGCCGTTCCAGCCTGAAATGGATATTTCCAGCGTCATGGCGTAATGCGATCTCGAGCGGATCAGGAGCGATGCCGGCGGAAACGGAGAGCTCGCTTTCGAGCAGGTCCACAGACCCCGATGTGGCTGATGACACGTACCCTTGTGGTGCGGACACTTCGAGGCGATACCTGCCGGGCGGCACGCCTTCGATTGAGAACGCCCCTTGCTCGTC
>Ga0335069_10006878_pt1 | contig 16473 bp, 12 predicted proteins | sample Lox_Sample_11_FD_206714 | JGI IMG/M metagenome (GOLD analysis project Ga0335069, IMG submission 206714) | Soil microbial communities from Loxahatchee National Wildlife Refuge, Florida, United States - Lox_Sample_1.1 | ecosystem: Environmental > Terrestrial > Soil > Wetlands | place: USA...
CTGGACATCGACATGGAGTTGGCTCGGCGAGCGTGCTCCAACCTGACCGGCGTGGCTGCGGCTGAATTGTCGCAGCAGGATGTACGTGACGCTGCTGGTGAGCTGGCGAACATGGTGGGTGGCAGCGTGAAAGCCCTGGTCGCACAGGGCTCGCGGCTGTCATTACCCTCGGTCGCCATGGGACGCTCCTTCGAATTCACTCTCTGTCAGGGAACGGTCATACAAAAGCTGTCGTTCTCGCACGAAAGCGGTGGGCTGACGGTGAGTGTAATCCAGAGGCAGGACCCGGCATGAGAGTCCCAGGATCGCCGGTTAACTCTGCAAACAATGTTCTTTCAGGAATGCCAGCGAGCGCTCTCGCGCCAGCTTAGAGGCAGTCGGGTTGTAGCTGGGACGCTGATCGCAGTTGAAGCCGTGATCGGCGTTTTCATACCAGAAGACTTCAACCTCCGGATGCAGTGACTGCACCCTGTCGATGTCTTCCTTCGGAATGTTCTTGTCGAGCGAGCCGAAATGCAGCATCACCGGGCAGCGCGGCTGTTCCTGGGCAAACTGCGTGATGCGGCCTCCGTAATAGCCAACCGCGGCACAAACCTCGAGGCGCGTAGCTGCCAGCCACGCCATCGTCCCACCGAAGCAGTAGCCGATCACGCCCGAGAGGCCGGCCTTCTGCTCGCGCAGATACTGGAGCGCAGCTGCCATATCCTTGACCGCGTTGTCGGGATTCACCTGCCGCGCCAGGGCGATTCCCTTCTGCAGGCCATCACCGGTATATCCCACCTCGACGCCGCGCTCGATGCGATCGAACATCGCCGGAGCGATCGCGAGAAAGCCCTCCCGCGCGTAACCGTCAGCCACGGAGCGAATGTGCGAGTTCACTCCAAAGGCCTCCTGAATCACGATGAGGCCCGCAGCAGGATGGCCACTTGGCCGGGCTACGTACGCGCTCAGTTCATGGCCATCGCTAGTCTTCAGTTTGACGTTTTCGCTCATTCCTTGCTCCTGCTTGAACTATCTGGATGACGATGGACCACGAAAGATTGCTGGGTGAGCGCTAAAGAATTTGTACAAAAACTCTGTGTCTCTGTGGCTACCGATTCCGCTGGCGGTGTTCCTTCAAAATGCACAAGTCCATCACGACAAAGATTCCGGCGCATCGCGCTTTTTCGGCTGCTGCCTCGTGCACCACGCCCTCCTGCATCCAGATGGCGGGCGCCTTGATCTGGATGGCCTGCTCGACCACTTCGGGGACAAACTCAGACCGTCGGAAGACATTGACAATCTCTACCTTCTCCGGCAGGTCGAGAAGTGATGCGTAGGCCTTCTCCCCCTCCCATTCCGTGATGTTGGGATTCACGGGAATGATGCGGTAGCCCTGAGAGCGCATGTAGTGCGACACGCCGTAGCTGGGCCGCAGCGGCGAATCGGCGAGCCCGACCACGGCAATCGTCTTCGCCGTGTTCAGCAGGTCGGTGATGCGGTCGGGGTTGTTGATGTCGATCAAAGACATTCCTACGTCAGCCCGAAGGGCGCCCTAATCGTAGCCCAGCACGTGGGTGCTGGGAAAGCGTCGATCATAAATTGACAGCCCATCAGGACGGAATAAATGGCAATTGCAATCGAACAATTCGCGGGCGTCGTCCCCGAAGGGACTTTCAATTCATGATCGAGCTTTCCCAGCACTCACGTGCTGGGCTACGATTGTGCCGCGCTTCGCGCTGGATTTCGACGTTCTTAACAAACGCCCTTTTCACCCCAGCGCCTGCTCCAGATCCTGAATCAAGTCCTCGACCTCTTCAATGCCGACGGAGATCCTTACCATGCCATCGGTCAGACCGATGGCCTTGCGGCCTTTCTTACCGATCGCAGCGTGGGTCATCGTTGCGGGATGCGAGATCAACGTCTCGACTCCGCCCAGAGACTCTCCCATCGTGCACAGGCGCACGCGTTTCAGCAGGCGCTTCGCATTCGCGAGAGAGCCGGTCTCGAACGTAATCATCGCACCGAAGCCCGACATCTGTCGGCAGGCCAGCTCGTATTGCGGATGACTCTTCAATCCGGGATAAAACACCTTCTTTACCTTGCGATGATGCGACAGGAAGTCGGCCATCACGCGGCCGTTCTCGTCGTGCTGATTCATGCGCACGGCCAGCGTCTTGGTGCCGCGCAGCACCAGCCAGCACTCGAACGGCGACAAGATGGCGCCCGCCGCCTTCTGCACGAACGCCAGCTTCTCCGCCTGATCATTCGTAGTGCACACCAGCACGCCGCCAAGGCCGTCGCTGTGGCCGTTGAGGAACTTGGTCGTCGAGTGCATCACGATGTCGGCGCCGAACTTGATGGGCTGCTGAAAATACGGCGACATGAACGTGTTGTCGACAACGACCTCGCAGCCGCGACGGTGCGCGATGTCGCTGACCGCGGCGATGTCGGTGAGGCCCATCAGCGGATTGGTCGGCGTCTCGATGTAGACGTAGCGCGTGTTCTCGCGGATAGCCCGTTCAACGTTGCGCGGGTCGGCCGTGTCCACGTAGGTGAACTCCAGGCCGAAGTTCGTCATGATCTGGTTGAACAGGCGTGGCACACCGCCATAGAGATTGTTGGAGGCGACAATGTGATCGCCGGCCTTCATGAGATGACAGATCGCGCCGACCGCAGCCATGCCGCTGCCGAATACACGTGACGCAATACCGCCCTCCAGCGCGGCGAGATTGTCTTCCAACCGCGTCCGCGTGGGATTGCCGGCGCGCGAGTAGTCATAGCCCTTCGTTTTGCCGAGCTCTTCCTGCGCGTACGTCGAGGTCGCGAAGATGGGAGGAGCGACGGCTCCGGTGGACGGGTCGGCTTCATTGCCGACGTGGATGGCACGAGTGGAGAAACCAGAGTTTTGCTTAGGCATAGAAAATCAAATTAACCACAGAGACACAGAGACACAGAGACACAGGGATTTCAAATCAGAGGACCCTTCGGCGAATGCCGTCCTTCAGTACTGGGACATTGAAATTGACCAGGAGGCCGACCCGTACGCCGGAGAGCCGCAGATACGTGAGAAGCTGCGCCTGATGAACCGGTAGAATTCCTTCCACCGCCTTTAGTTCGAGAACGACCTTCTCTTCAACGATGAAATCGATCCGGTAGCCGCAATTGAGCTTCAGCCCCTTGTACAAGAGTGGCAATTCGACCTGTTGACGAAACTTCAAATCGTGGAGCTCCAGTTCGCGGCATAGACACGCCTGATAGGCAGACTCCAGAAGCCCGGGACCGAGCGCCCGATGGACGTCGATTGCGGCTGAAATGATCTTTCTGGTAAGCGCCTGCTTGGCATCAGCAGGAAGGGCGGTCTTGCATGCGATTAGCGGGGCACTGCAACTGACATGAGTTCCCAAGCGGCAACCTCTTTTCTTCCGACCTGAGAACCTGGAATCTCTACTCAGAATTTTAAACCTCTGTGTCTCTGTGTCTCTGTGGTTAATTAAGCTTTCTCATTGAAGTGGAAGATGTCCTTCGACAGATATCTCTCGGCCGAGTCGGGGATGATCGTCGCCACGCGTTTTCCCGGCCCGAGCCGTGTGGCGATGCCCACTGCCGCAAACACATTCGCCCCGGCGCTCGATCCCGCCAGCACGCCTTCCATCGCTGCCAGCTTCTTCACCATGTCGAAGGCGTCGTGATCGCTGATCGCGATAATCTCGTCCGCCAGCGAGCCGTCGAACGTCTTGGGAATGAATCCGGCGCCGATGCCTTCGACCTCGTGCGGGCCTTTTTCGCCTCCACCCAGCACCGAGCCTTGCGTCTCAACCGCAATCGCCAGTGTGTTCGGATTGCGCTCCTTCAGATAGCGGGCCACGCCGGTGAACGTGCCGCCGGTGCCGCAGCCGATGACAATTGCGTCAATCTGCCCGCCAAGCTGCTCGTAGAACTCCCGGCCGGTGGTCTCGTAGTGGAAGTCGGGATTGTCCTGATTTTCAAATTGCCCGGCAATAAACGAATTTGGCGTGCGGCTGGCCCGCTCTTTCACGTAGTCGATTGCGGCCTGCATGCCGGCGTCTTTAGGAGTACGAATCACCTCCGCTCCCAGCGCCTCCATCAGCGTGACTTTCTCCTGCGAGAAACCTTCCGGCACGGCAAGCACGGTCTTGTAGCCGCGGCCGGTGGCGATCAGCGCGAGGCCGACTCCAGTGTTGCCGGCCGTTGCCTCGAAAATCGTCGCACCGGGTTTCAAACGGCCCGCACGCTCGGCCTTGGTGATCATGCCCAGCGCAGCGCGGTCCTTGATGCTGCCGCCGGGATTCAGGTACTCCAGCTTGGCGTAAACATCCGCGCCGCCTGCCGGCGACAGCTTGCGCAGATGAAGAATAGGTGTTTCGCCGACCAGTTCTGTGATCTCTTCGGCGACGTGGAGAGCAGCCATTTCAGCAGTCTTCATGAGGGTTCAGACAATAACGTTCAAGGTTACGTGATGCCGACGATGACGGTCAAACAGCGAAACGCTTGCCACGAATTACCGGCCAATCGCATCATTTCACCCCGTCTGCCGGCTGCGCGCAGGTTCTGGCAACTGGCGACTGATCAGTGGCCACTGGCTTTACTTCAGCTTCGCCCCGACTGGCACGTCTTCCAGAAATCCTGCGAGCACCGGCAAGCCGTCATCACCCATTGACGCCGCAACGATCATCCCGTTCGACTCGAGACCGCGAAGCTTGCGCGGCTGAAGATTGGCCACGATGACGACCTTGCGCCCGACGAGCTTCTCGGGATCGTACGCCTTCGCGATACCGGCGACGATCTGTCGCACCTCGCTGCCGATATCGACTTCCATGCGCAGCAGCTTGTCGGCGCCTTTTACCTTCTCGGCGACTTTCACTTCACCGACGCGCAGTTCGACTTTGAGGAAGTCGTCGATGGTGATCTTCTCGGTAGGCCCACTCATCCCAACCGATGGGATGAGTGGGGTACCCGATGACGGAGTTCCGGTGACGGCTTCTGTTGCACGCAGTCCAGATTGTGCGCCGGTTCCGGCGGGCTGCGCTTCGGCTCGGGGCTCGGGGCTCGTAGCTTTCTGTTCGCTCTCTGCCGAGCGTTGCTGTTCCATCTGTTGCATCCTTTCGATCATGCTCTTGTCGGCGCGCGGGAACACCGCTTCCACTTTGCCCAGCTTCGTGCCGTTAGGAATCTGCCCCCAGGCGAGCTCAGGCAGCTTGAGACGTTCGATGTCACCTAGCCCAAGCTGCCCCCAGATACGCGCGGTAGCTTCGGGAATCACTGGATGCACCAGTGCGGTTACAATTCTTAGCCCTTCGACGGAGGTGCGCAGGATGGTCGCCAGCCGGGCGCGTGAGTCACGATCTTCGCGCTCCGCTACTGCCCACGGCTCGTTCTCCACGATGTATTTGTTGACGGCCGAAACCAACCCCCACGCAGTCTCCAGCGCGCGCGAGAACTGGAATTGCTCGAACTGCGCGTGAAAATCCACGATCGTCTGCTGCGCCAGCTTTTCGATCGCCTCGTCAGCCGCAGTCTTGGCGGCGGGCGAAGGATACGGAATTTCGCCCTCAAAGTAGCGGGCGATCATGCTCAGCGTGCGGCTGGAAAGATTGCCGAGATCGTTGGCCAAGTCGGCGTTGAAGCGCTGCACCAGCGCGTCGAAGCTGAACGAGCCGTCCTGCCCGAAGACGATTTCGCGCAGCAGAAAATAACGCAGCGCGTCCTGGCCAAGCGTGTCGAGGATGGTTTCACTGCGCACGATGTTGCCGCGCGACTTCGACATCTTGCTCTCTTCAAACAGCAGCCAGCCGTGCGCGATGATGGAGCGCGGCAGGGGCAGATCGGCCGCCAGCAGAAACGCCGGCCAGTAGACGCAGTGGAAGCGCACGATCTCCTTGCCGATCATGTGCACGTCGGCCGGCCAGTAGCGCTCCAGCTTCTGCTTGTCCTTGGGATCGTCGGAGCCGTAGCCGATCGCGGTCATGTAGTTGGCAAGCGCGTCCAGCCAGACGTAGATCACGTGCTTCGGATCGCCGGGCACCGGAATGCCCCACTTGAATGAGGTGCGGCTGACGGAGAGGTCGCGCAGGCCACTGCGCACGAAAGCGATCACCTCGTTGCGACGCGTCTCAGGGCGAATGAAGTCGGGATGCTCGGCGTAGTACTTCAGCAGCGGCTGCTCCATCGCGGAGAGCTTGAAGAAGTAGTTTTCTTCGTGGACGGTCTCGGTTGGCCGTCCGCACTCGGGACACGGCGCGCCCGGCCCCGCGGCGTCGACGTAAAGTTCGTCATAGACGCAGTACTGCCCGCTGTACGAGCCCTTGTAGATATAGCCGCGCTCCTGCAATCGGGTGAACAGCGCCTGCACCCCACGCATGTGGCGCGGGTCGGTGGTGCGGATGAAGTCGTCACAGGTGATCTTCATCCGGTCCCACAGCGCGCGGAACTCGCCGGAAACCTTGTCGGCAAACTCCTTGGGCGAGCAGCCGGCAGCGGCGGCGGAGCGCTCGATCTTCTGCCCGTGCTCGTCGGTGCCGGTGAGGAAAAAGGTGTCCACGCCCATCATGCGCTGGCGGCGGGCGATAGTGTCGCACACCACCGTCGTGTACGTGTGCCCGATGTGCGGCCGCGCGTTGACGTAATAAATGGGCGTGGTGATGTAGAACTTGTTGGCGTTATCCATGCTGTCGATCCAGGTACAAGCGGATGGCTTCCTGCATTACATCCTTCAGCGCGAGATGGTGCTCGGCCGCGATGCGCCGGCAGTCCTCGTATTCCGGCGCATACTGCGAGACGGTGTCATTGAGGCCGGCGATCTTGATGCGTACCACACCCCACTGCGTGATGACGGCTTCGTGACGGCGAGGAAGCACGTATCGTCGCTCATGGCGCACACGGATGCCCAGGGTGCTGCTCTCACGAAACAACAAGGCGCACAGGCGTTGCTCGTTTTCAAGCGAGGCAAGAATCGTGAGCACCGTGCCCGGTCGGTTCTTCTTCATCTGCACCGGCGTGGTGAAGACGTCGAGGGCGCCGTCAGCGAAGGCACGATCAATAATGTAGCCGATGAGCTGCGGGTTCAGGTCGTCAAGGTTCGCTTCCAGGATGGCGATCTCTTCGGTCGTCAGACCCGGAGCAGCAAGCTCGGCGGCCTGCACTTCCCCGATCGAGATGCGCAGCACGTTCGCATGAGGCGCAAGGTCGCGTGATCCTGCGCCGTAGCCGTTCTTCTCCGTCCGCATGACGGGCCGCGGCCCGAAGCTGGTGGCCAGCACCCTCGCGATCGCTGCGCCGGTGGGCGTGACCAGCTCTTTCTGTACTTCGCCGGAGTAGATCGGGGCATTCTTCAGCAGCTCGAGCGTCGCCGGGGCAGGCACAGGCATCACCCCGTGCGCGCAAGTCACCGTGCCACCGCCGACGTTCAGCGGAGAGAAGATGAACTGATCGACGGCAAGCGCTTCCGCTCCGACCGCCGCGCAAACGATGTCCACAATCGCATCGGCCGCGCCGACTTCGTGGAAGTGAATGTCTTCGATGCCGGTGTTGTGGACCTTGGCTTCGGCCGTCGCCAGCGCAAGGAAGATCTCGTTTGCGATCTGCTTGGCGTGCTCGCTGATCGGAGCGGCAGCGATGGTCTTCAGAATGTCGGGAAGATGTCGCGAGCGGCCAGTGCCCAGTGGCCAGTGGCCAGGATCGACAGCAGCAGCATGTGGATGACTTATAAGGTCGTGCTGAGAGACAGCGCTCGACACTGAATCGTGATGCAACTCGTGTTCGGTCGCCCCTGATCCCCGTGCCCTGTGCCCTGCGCCCTGCTTCTCCCAGAACTCTTCTCTCGGCAGATCCTTCTCACCGTCAACAATGACGTCCAGCTTGCTCGCCGAGATGCCGGCGCGGATGACGCGCGAGAGCGCGAGAGTCGCGTCAATATTCAGGTTGGCGACAGTCTTCTCGAACAGCTCGAACGGAACTCCGGCGTCGAGCAGCGCGCCCGCAAACATGTCGCCGCTGATTCCGGAGAAGCAATCGAGATAGGCAATGCGCATGGGAGCACTCGGAAAGTCGAGATTTCATCATAGGTAAGCCGGAATGGAGCGTCAACGCGGTGGCAGCACGCGCAGATCAAGCCGTAGGGCAAGACAGCCCCGCTCTTCTGGGCAGGGCAGTCACAATATCATTTGTAAACCTTCACGACGGCACAGGCTTGCGCCGTGCGAGGTAAAGCGCCGGCGGCATAGGTCAATGCTGCGAGCAAATCGTACACGGTGGCGCATTCGGGGGGGTGACAATCGTCGCGTTGAATCCGGTCGAGTCGTAGTAGAAGGTGCCGTCCGAGTTCACGCCGAACGAGATGACATCGCCGGCATTGAGAGCAACCTGTGGAAAGTAGAAATTCACACGTCCACCAGGTTGGTCCGGGTTCTGGGCTGGCGGACCCAAGAGCTCTCCCCTGAAGAGCGGCGTGCCGTTGCGGAATACCAGGCCGACGATACCAGTGGGATTGACTGCATCGAGTATCTCGAAGTAGCCGGAGATGCGGTACATCGCGGTGGCCGGCGCTGTCCATTGCACGATTGAGTCGGCGGGTTCCCAATCGGGTGCGGGGTGAACCACGAGAGCAGTTGGGGGAACAATGACGCCATTACAGCAGTACAACCAATGTCCCGCTGTGTTGGACTCTACCAACGGGTCGTTGTAATAAAGATTACCTGTCCAGCAAACCAGTCCCTGAGTGCCCCAGTACGGATCGCAACCCGTTATGTACGTCGTATACAGCGTGAACGAAGTCCCGGTCACGCCTGACCCATAGCTCCAGGCGCCGTTGGGATTCTGAGCAGCAAAATCTCTCCTGGCATCCCAAGTTTGAGCTGCGCCTAGGGACGTCGTTATCGCGAGCAGCATAGGAATCATCACGTACCTACGGCAGTTCATTAGACATCTCCCGAATTCGCTGAGGCCCCGGTTTGTTTCCAGAGAGAATAAACCCTCCCGCTGGGTGTGTCAGTGACCTACAGCACCGATGGGTGATTTGTCGGCACTTAGCCCTCCCCTGCTTTGCGTTTGCTATTCTGATTTCGACCCCTGAGAACAACGGCGGCCATGTACCTCGAGCTCCAACGTAAACTCGCCCATCACGTCCGCGGCTTCCTGCGCGAGAAGTACAATCTCGACCAGCCGAACGTTGTCATTGATCAGCCGCCCGATGTCGCGATGGGCGAGTTCGCGCTGCCGCTCTCGTTCGAGTTGGCGAAGCGCCTCCGCAAGGCGCCGCGCAAAATCGCAGAAGAGATCGTCGCTGGGCTGCCGCTGCCCGAGGGCTTCGAGAACCTGGAGGTTGCGGGGGCGGGATACATCAACGCACGCTTGAAGCGGGATATTGCGGCGCGGGCGCTGGCGAGCGGCCAGGTTGTCGGCGTGCTTAGCCACACGGGCGAGGGCGCCGGGGACGTCAGCGGCAAAATTCTGGTCGAGCACACATCGATCAATCCCAACAAGGCGGCGCACATCGGGCACCTGCGCAACGCGATTCTTGGCGATACATTTGTGCGGCTGTTGCGCGCAGCCGGGCACGCCGTTGACGTGCAGAACTACATCGACAACACAGGCGTACAGGTGGCCGACGTTGTGGTGGGTTTCAGTGAGCTGGAAAAGAAGTCGAAGGCCGAAATCGCCGAGCTGATCTCAACCAATCCACGTTTCGATTACTACTGCTGGGACTTGTACGCGCGTGTCTCGCAGTGGTATGAGCAGGACAAAGCGCATCTGAAGGCGCGGTCGCACGCGCTGCACGCGATTGAGCAGGGGGGCAACGAGCTGGCCGAAATCGCGGAGATGATCTCGGTCGCGGTGCTGCGGCGCCACCTGGAGACCATGGACCGGCTGGAGATCGAGTATGACTTCCTGCCGCGCGAGAGCGAAATTTTGCACCTGCACTTCTGGGAGGCGGCGTTCGAGCTGCTGAAGAACAAGGGCGTGCTGTATTACGAAACGGAGGGCAAGAACAAAGGGTGCTGGGTGATGACAAGACCCAAGCCCCAGGTTCCTTCCACCTCGACGAAAACCCCCGCCCCAGCAAACGATGCTGGAACGGGGCACCCTGAAAATCCCTCCGGTTCAGACAGCGATGCCGGAAAGTCAGGTCCCGACGAGGACGCCAAGGTCATTGTGCGTTCTAACAGCACGGTGGGCTACGTCGGCAAGGACATCGCGTATCACCTGTGGAAGTTCGGGCTGCTGGGGCGCGACTTCGACTATCGTCGCTTCTACAAGTATCCAAATCAGCATGAGGTCTGGATCTCAACCGAGCACGGCGAACCTGACCATCCGCACTTCGGCAGTGTCGCCGCCATTTACAACGTCATCGACTCGCGGCAATCGGACCCGCAGAACACTGTGATTGAGGCAATTCGCCTGCTGGGTTACACCGAGCAGGCCGCGCACTACACGCACTTCTCTTATGAGATGGTGGCGCTGACTCCCCGCTGCGCGCAGGAGCTGGGCTACGACGTTAAAGAAGAAGATCGCGGCAAGTCCTACATTGAGGTATCCGGACGTAGGGGTTTCGGAGTCAAGGCCGATGACCTGCTGGATGCGCTGATTTTTGCGGCGAAAAAGGAAGTAGACGCACGACACGCCGAGCTCGGCGAGTCCGAGCGCAGCCATATCGCCACCCGGATCGCCATCGGCGCCTTGCGCTACTTCATGCTGAAGTTCACCAAGCAGTCGGTAATTGCCTTCGACTTCAAGGAAGCGCTGGCGTTTGAAGGCGAGACCGGGCCTTATGCGCAATATGCCGTGGTACGCGCGACCAACATCTTTCGCAAGGCAGGAGTTGATCCCGAGCAGGCGCTGAGCGCCGACATTGATTATGCGCGGCACTTCGCTGATGCCAGCGGCACGGAGATCTGGGAGTTATGGCTGCTGGCGAGCAAGACCTCCTACGTCGTCGAGCAATGCATCGCGACGACCGAGCCGGCGTTCGCGGCCAAGCATGCATTCCAGCTGGCGCAGCAGTTCAATAACTTCTATCACCGGCATCACATCCTCACCGAAGCCGATGAGGACCGGAAGCGATTCCTGCTGGCGACAGCTGCCGTTGTGCGTCGCGAGCTGCTGGAAGTGCTGGCGGTAATGGGAATCAGCGTTCCGCCGGTGATGTAGTTACGGCGTGATCTCCCAAACCACGCCGAAGCCGTGTGCGCCTCCGACTTTGGCCGTGCCGAAGAGGTTGCCGTCGGCATCGAAAGCCAGGTTGCCGTAGGGGTTCCCTCCATCGCTGCCGCCGGTAAAGTCGTGCAGCGAGGTGTAGGTCCAGCCGCTGCCGCTCGGGGTGAGCTTGAATATCGAGCCAACTCCGTTAGCGCCGTCATTGCGGGTTGTGCCGTAGAGATTTCCGGCCGCATCCTGCGCAAGGTTGCCATAGGAGCCGGGCTGGTAGGTGTTACCGGAGAAGCTGTATAGCAGGTCGAAGGTCCAGCCGCCGCCCGATTGAGCTAGCTCGTAGACTGTTCCTCCGTTCCCCGTGCCACCGGCGCTGGTTGCTCCAAACAGATTGCCGGTGCTATCAACGATGACCCCGCCGTAGGGATTACCGCCGGAGCTGGCAAGCGCGAAGGAGTACAGCGTATTTTCCGTCCAGTTTCCGCCTGACGGGCTGAGCTCATAGACGGTGCCGTATCCGCTGGCGCCCGCGGCATTAGTGGTGCCGTAAAAATTGCCAGCGCTGTCGGCCGTCAGGCCGCTGAAGGGATTGATCCCGTCCGGGCCGGTGAAGGTGTGAATCACGCTCTCCGTCCAGCTGTTTCCGGAACGCGTGAGCTTGAAGACGACGCCCTGCGCGTTGATCCCTCCATAGAAGGTCGTGCCGTACAGATTGCCCGAGGCATCGTAAACGACGTCGCCATATCCGGGATTTGCGCCATCGCTTCCGCCCGAAAAGCGGTAGAGAATGGTTTCCGTCCAGAAGCAAAGCGACGTCTTACAAACGCCCGGAGGAGGCTGAAGGCGGTACACGGTGCCGCAGCCCGCGTTGCCGCCGCAGTTGCGGCCTCCAAACTCAGTTGCGCCGTAGAGCGTGCCATCTGGGCCAAAGACCGCGCGGGCGATGGGAGTCGAGGCGTCGCTGCCCGCGGCGAAGCTGTACAGATTCTTATATGTCCATCCGGAGCCTTGGCGCGTCAGCTTGCAGGCGGCGCCTCGATTCGATGTACCGCCTGCGGAAGTCGTGCAGTAGAGATTGCCACTGCGGTCGACCGTCACGCCGGCCAGCGGATAACCTCCGTCGCCTCCGCCGGTGAAGCTGTAAACGACGCTGAAACTTTGAGCGGGGGCAGACGAGGCCAGCGCCACCGCAAGCACGGCTGAAGTCAAGATCGCTGCAGCTGCTGTTCGCCAAACTTTGAGAACCTTGTTGGGCATGGGAGCACCTCCTGGGAACCGGATCGTGGCAAGGAGCCCGAAACCTAATTGCCATCCTGCACCAGAAGTTCTCATGGCCAGCACTGGCTGTCAGTGATTTGTGAACATCAGCGAATCCTCCAGCTGGATGTGGCTCATCAGTCCGCGGCAATCGCTGGCAATGCGCAGCTCCTCTCGCCGGCGGGTTCGAAAGCCGCTCCCAGGTCTTGAACCAGGTCCTCCACATCTTCCGCTCCCACGGCAATCCTCACCAGATCAGCGGGAATGTTCTTCTGCTGCTTAAGGTGCGCCGGAATGCTGGCGTGCGACATGTAGTTCGGCAGGCTGATGGTCGAGTTCACGCCGCCAAAGCTGACGGTGATCGCAAACAGGCGGGTCGCCTCGACAACTGCGCGGGAGAGTTCCGGATCGCCCGTCGTGAAGCTCACTACTGCCCCGTCACCCGACGCCTGCGAGCGATGAATCTGCTGCTGGCGCCTGTCAGCTAAACCGGGATAGTACACGTGCTCCACCGCCGGATGCGCCGCCAGGAACTCGGCAACGGTGCGCGCGTTGGCTTGCTGCCGGTCCAGCCGCAGGGCCAGTGTCTTCATCCCACGCAGTAGGAGATAGCTGTCGAACGGCGACAGCACCGCACCCTCGCCGTTCTGGATGAGGTAGAGCTCCTCGGCCAGCCGATCGTCGTCGACGACCACGGCCCCGGCCATGACATCGCTGTGACCGCAGAGGAACTTCGTCGCCGAATGGAGAACGATGTCGGCGCCCAATTCCAGCGGCCGCTGCAGATACGGCGACATAGTGCTGTTGTCGACGCACACCAGCGCCCCGCCGCGATGCGCGATCTCCGAGACCGTCGCAATGTCGATGACCTGCAGCAGCGGATTGGTCGGCGATTCGAGGTAGACCAGCCTTGTCTTCTCGTTGATCTCATCGGCGAGCGCATCGGGATCGCTCAAGTCGACATAGCGCACTTGGATGCCGCGGTTTGCAAGAATGCGCGAGAAGAGACGATAGGTGCCGCCGTAGAGATCGTTGCAGGCGATGATCTCTTCGCCGGGCGAGACCAGCCGCGTTACAGCAGTTATCGCCGCCAGGCCAGTGCTGAAGCAGAAACCGCGGGTACCACTCTCCAATACCGCAATCTGCTTCTCGACCACTGCGCGCGTGGGATTGCCGCTGCGCGAGTAGTCGTATTCTCCGAACTCGGTCGCATCGTGCTGGCGGAAGGTGGCGGTCTGGTAGATAGGCGTACAGGCAGGCGAGACGCGATCGCCGGGAGCCGGATCGAAGTTCAGTAATCGGGTCGCGAATTTCACGCCGCACCTCCGGAGGCAGTGGTCAGTGGCCAGTGGTCAGTGGCCAGTTGAACGAGATAAGGACTATGCACCGGTTCGCGCGGGTCGAAACCTAGCTCTTCGAGTGTTGCCGGTGCTGTCCGGTTCGCCACACGCAGCTCGCAGGCCGTGGCTTGCAACTGCGGATCGGGTGCCCGATCCTTTTCCTGTGCGTTGCCGAAAGGGTGGCACTGAAGGTTGGGTGCCCGATCCTTTCGCTGCCGTTTGGCGAAAGGGTGGGACTGATGGCTCGCAGCACAGGACTCGACGCTAGCGGCTCGATAGGCACGGCTCAGATCGAACAAATCGGCCATGACGGCGGCGGTCGTAGGCCAGCGGCCGGCGCCGCGTCCCGTCCAGACATGCTGTGAACTCGCGGTGTCGATTACCAGACAGTTTTCTTCGTTCCTGATCTGCGCGAACGCATGGGAGGAATCCACCAGCTGGGGCCTCACTTCCAAATGAACTCGCCCGTTTGCCAGCCGCGCCCATCCGACTAAGCGCGCACGTTTCCCGGTTTCAGCGGCGGCTCGCACCCAATCGGGATCGATCGCATCTATACCGGTCGCCTGGACCTCGTGGACGTGAATGTCAGGAAATGCCTGCCGCGCGAGCAGCCGCAGCTTGCATACTGTGTCCGATCCGGAGATGTCGGCGGTGGGATCCTGCTCGGCGAAACCGTGTGTCTGCGCTTCGGCGAGGGCTTGCTCCCACGAACAGCCTGCGGCGATGCGGTCCAGCATGTAGTTGCAGGTGCCGTTAAGAACGCCGGAGAGCGCGACGATGCGACCGTCATCAGCTAAGGCTCGCACCGCCTCCAGAGCAGGCACCGCACCGCCGACGGCTGCCGAATAGCGCAGTTGGCGATGGGAGCTGAGGCGAGCGTCATCGGCCAGTAAGAGTTTGTTGGCGGTGACGACCGGCTTCCCCGCCGCCAACGCAGCGCGGACCACGTCGCCGGCGGGATTGCTGCCACCGATCAATTCAACGACAACGTCCGCCTCCTCGATGACTTCCCAGCAATCGCCGGTGATGAGATGGCGCGGGGCGTGATCCACGTGCAGTTCGGGGTGGCGAACGGCAATGGCGGTCACCTCAAACCGGTCGGGGTGTTTCCACAGCTCCTGAAAGACCCCGAGACCGACGGTACCGAGGCCGAGCAGACCGATTCTCAACGGTGCTCGCTTGTCGAGCTTTGGCGACAGTTGCGAGCGTGAGGCGCCGACGAGCGTTGAGTGGTCTTCTCCCAGAGCTGCGACTTCGAACTGCACACCGGTCTTTCGGCCGAACGCGATGGCTTTCGGCTGCACCACTTTGCCCGCAACCGCCAGCGCCTCACTGAAGCTGATTTCCGAGAAGCGTCGCGCGTTGCAGCGGGCTGCCGGATCGCTGTCGTAGATGCCGTCCACGTCCTTGATCAGCCGACAACGCGCGCCGAGCTGCTTGGCGAGGAAGAGCGCCGACAGATCGGAGCCGCCGCGGCCGAACAGCGCCACTCGCCCTTGACGATCCCGCGCGACGAAGCCGGGAATGACGGCGACACGCCCGTGATTCAGCACGCCTTCGATCTTGGCTGTGTCGGCGCACACCGGCTCAGTGTCGTTGGAGTTGGTTTCGGCGATGAGCTGAATCTGGCTGGGGTCGAGCACTTGCGCGGGAATGCCGAAGCGATCGAGTTCGAGCGCCAGAAATGCGGTGGCAACCTCTTCCCCCGTGGCGACGACGCGCGCAATGGCCTCCGGATTGGCGTCGCGATAATCGGTAACGGTTTCCAGTAGACGGTCGGTCTCTCCCGCGAAAGCGGAGACAACCGCGACCACGCGATATTGCAGGCGAATCCAGCGGTAGATTTCGTGCACGGCTTGCGGCAGGTCAGCGCGGGACTGCAGCACCGAGCTTCCGAACTTGAGGACGATTACGTTGCCAGGCATGGCTCAACCTCCTTCGCATCGGCGGTGACTGCCCGCCGCGGCGGGCCGGCAAGGGCGCTCTCCAAATCGGCGATAATGTCGGCGGGATTCTCCAGCCCGACCGAGAGCCGCACCAAGCCATCGGTGATGCCGGTGCGCTCACGAATGTCGCGTGGCACATCGCTGTGCGTCATCGAGACGGGATGCGTGATCAGGGTCTCGACCGCGCCGAGGTTCTCGGCCAGCAGGCACAGGCGCACTGTGTTCATCAGCTGAATACCGGCGTCGGCGCCGTCCTTAAGCTCGAAGGCGAGCATGCCTCCGGGTAGCGCCTGTTGCTTCTGCGCGAGAGCGAATTGGGGAAAGCTGGCGAGACCGGGATAGTGCACGCGAGCGACTTGCGGATGCCGCTCCAGCCATCCGGCCACGAGCTGTGCATTGGCCGAGTGCTGTTGCAGCCGCAGCGGAAGCGTCTTCAGTCCACGCAGCGTCAGCCAGGACTCCTGCGGCGACTGGATGCAGCCCAGTGTCTTGCGCACCAGGCGAAGGCGCTCCAGCAGTGCCTCATCATGTGTGGCGATGGAGCCGCCAACCGTCGAGTTGTGCCCTTCAATGTACTTGGTAGTGGAGAGCAGCGTGATGTCCGCAGCTAACTCCAACGGCCGCTGCAGCACGGGCGTGAGGAACGTGTTGTCGACCGCGAGCTTCACGCCGGCGCGATGTGCAACTTCGGCGACGGCGGCGATGTCGGTCAGCTTCAGCGTGGGATTCGCCGGGGTCTCGATGAAAACCAGTTTCGTGTTCGGCCGGATCGCCTTCGCGACCTT
>Ga0335069_10006880_pt1 | contig 16471 bp, 12 predicted proteins | sample Lox_Sample_11_FD_206714 | JGI IMG/M metagenome (GOLD analysis project Ga0335069, IMG submission 206714) | Soil microbial communities from Loxahatchee National Wildlife Refuge, Florida, United States - Lox_Sample_1.1 | ecosystem: Environmental > Terrestrial > Soil > Wetlands | place: USA...
TCGTCGATCTCGACGCCCGGCAACGGCATGACTTCGGAGCCGGTGGCGATTATGAAGTTCTTCGCCGCGATCGCCTGTTCCTTGCCGTCGACGCCGACGGCGATGCTGTTGGCGCCGGTGAATCTCGCGGCACCCTTCACGTATGTCACCTTGTTCTTCTGGAAGAGGAACTCGACGCCCTTGGTGAGATCCGCCACCACTTTGTCCTTGCGCGCCATCATGGTCGCCAGATCGAGGCCGACGCCGTTTACCTTGACGCCGTGAAGCGCCAGCGCATGCGCGGCCTCCTCGTATTTATGCGAGGACTGCAGCAACGCCTTCGAGGGGATGCAGCCGATATTGAGGCAAGTGCCGCCGAGGGAACCCCGCTTCTCCACGCAGGCCGTCTTCAGCCCGAGCTGCGCCGCCCGGATCGCCGCCACATAGCCGCCTGGCCCGCCGCCGATGACGACGAGATCGTATTGGGTGTCAACCATGATAACTCTCGCGGGGTTGGATTTAAGCGATTTGCCCGGTACCGAGCCGCGCCGTCTACATATCCAGCAGGATGCGCTGCGGATCCTCGATGCATTCCTTGACGCGCACGAGGAATGTCACGGCCTCGCGACCGTCGATCAGGCGGTGATCATAGGATAGCGCCAGGTACATCATCGGCCGCACCTCAATCTTGTCGCCGATGGCCATCGGCCGCGGCTGGATCTTGTGCATGCCGAGGATGCCGGACTGCGGCGGATTGAGGATCGGCGTCGACATCAGCGAGCCGTAGACGCCGCCGTTCGAGATGGTGAAGGTGCCACCGGTCAACTCCTCGATCGTCAGCTTGCCGTCGCGCGCCCTGCGGCCGAGTTCGCCGATCTTCGCCTCGATGGCGGCAAAGGTGAGGGCATCGGCATCGCGCACGACCGGCACGACCAGACCCTGCTCCAGGCCGACGGCGACGCCGATGTCGTAATAGTTCTTGTAGACGATGTCCTCGCCGTCCATCTCGGCATTGACCGCCGGGATCTCCTTGAGGGCGACGATGCAGGCCTTCACGAAGAACGACATGAAGCCGAGCTTCACGCCGTGCTTCTTCTCGAAAGCGTCCTTGTGATGGTTGCGCAACGCCATGACGTTGGTCATATCCACCTCGTTGAAGGTGGTGAGCATGGCCGCGGTGTTCTGCGCCTGCTTCAGCCGCTCAGCGATACGCTTCCTGAGGCGGGTCATGCGCACGCGTTCTTCACGCGGACCGGTCGGGCGAGGCACCGCAGGCGCCGGAGACGGTGTCGAAACGGGTGCCGGCGCCGGGGGTGCGCTTGCCGGAGCCGCCGGCGCGATCGTGGTCTTGCCGCGCGCCTCGAGGAAGGCGAGGACGTCACCCTTGGTCAGCCTGCCGTCCTTGCCCGAGGCCGGCACTGCGGCCGGATCGAGCCTGTTCTCATCGAGCAGCTTGCGCACGGCCGGCGCCAGCGGCTCGGCCGCTGCGGCGGGTTTGGCCGCGGGTTTTTCGGCTTCCTTGGCCGGCGCCTTCGGCGCCTCCTTGGTTCCAGGCTGCGCCGCGCCGTCGCCGATGACGCCGAGCACGGCGCCGACCTCGACCGTGGAGCCGGCATCGACACGGATCTCGCTCAGCAGGCCGGCCGCCGGCGCGAAGACTTCCAGCGTCACCTTGTCGGTTTCCAATTCGAGCAGCGGCTCGTCGGCCTTCACCGGCTCGCCGGCCGCCTTCAGCCATTTGGCGACTGTCGCCTCGGTGACGGATTCGCCGAGCGCGGGCACCACGATGTTTGTTGCCATGACGACCTCGTTGCCGGGCGGGATCCGCCCCTTGATCCTTGGGCTCAATGTTTGGGCAGCGTCAGTGCCTCGTCAAGCAGCTGGGCCTGCTCGCGATTGTGCCGGCGCAGGAGGCCGGTTGCCGGCGAGGCCGAGGCCGGCCGGCCGATATAGGGCAACCGCGACTGTTTGTGCTTGATGTCGGCAAGGACTTTCTCGATCTCCGGCTGGACGAAGGTCCAAGCGCCCATGTTCTGCGGCTCCTCCTGGCACCAGACGACCTCGGCCTGGGGCCGCAGGACGAGCTCCGCCGCCAGCGCCTTCGACGGGAACGGATAGAGCTGCTCCAGGCGCAGGAAGCAGATGTCCTTGACGCCGCGCTTGGCGCGCTCCTCGAACAGGTCATAGTAGACCTTGCCGGAGCAGAGGACGATGCGCTTCACCTCGCGGTCCTCCGCCAGCGGCGCATCCTCGTGCAGCACGCGATGGAAGCTGGTGCCCGGCGCCATGTCGCTGAGCTTGGCCACGCACAGCTTGTGCCGCAGCAGCGACTTCGGCGTCATGATGATCAAGGGCTTGCGGAAATTGCGGTGCAGCTGCCGGCGCAGCACGTGGAACAGGTTCCACGGCGTCGTGCAATTGACGACCTGCATGTTGTCGTCGGCGCAGAGTTGCAGGTAGCGCTCGAGCCGCGCCGAAGAATGCTCCGGTCCCTGCCCCTCATAGCCGTGCGGTAGCATCATCACGAGGCCGGACATGCGCAGCCACTTGCTCTCGCCGGAGCTGATGAACTGATCGATGATCACCTGAGCACCGTTGGCGAAATCGCCGAACTGCGCCTCCCAGATCACCAGGGACCGCGGCTCGGCCAGGCTGTAGCCATATTCGAAGCCGAGCACGCCGGCTTCCGACAGCGGACTGTCGATCACTTCGAGTTGCGCCTGACCTTCGCGGATGTTGTTGAGCGGCAGATACTGCGCCTCGGTCTCCTGGTCGATGAGCACGGCATGGCGCTGCGAGAAGGTGCCGCGCCCGACATCTTGCCCGGACAGTCGCACCGGGTGGCCTTCGATCAGCAGCGAGCCAAAGGCCAGCGCCTCCGCCGTCGCCCAGTCGATGCCTTCGCCGGAGTCGACCATTTTCCTTTTGCTCTCGAGCAGCCGCACGATCTTGCGGTTGGCGTTGAAACCCTTGGGGATGTCGGATAACGCAGTGCCGATCTCCTTAAGGGTTGCCATGTCGAGGGCGGTCTCGCCGCGGCGATCATCGCCCGAGGCAATCTCGAACCCGGACCAGGCACCTTCCAGCCAGTCGGCCTTGTTCGGCTTGTAGCTCGCCGCGACCGCGAATTCGCTCTCCAGCCGAGCCTGGAAGCCGTCGACGATGGCATTGGCCTCGGCCTCCGTGAGCGTGCCCTCCTTGACCAGGCGGTCGGCATAGATCGTTCGCGTCGTCGGATGCTTGGCGATCTTCTTGTACATCAGCGGCTGGGTGAAGGCCGGCTCGTCGCTTTCGTTGTGGCCGAACCGCCGGTAGCAGAACATGTCGATGACGACGTCCTTCTTGAACTGCTGGCGGAACTCGGTGGCGATGCGCGCCACGTGAACGACCGACTCGGGATCGTCGCCGTTGACGTGGAAGATTGGCGCCTGGCAGATCTTGGCCACTTCCGAGCAATAGGGACCGGACCGTGAATTCACCGGATTGGTGGTGAAGCCGATCTGGTTGTTGACGATGAAATGCACGGTGCCACCGACGCGGTAGCCCTTGAGGTCGGAGAGGTCCAGAGTTTCGGCAACAAGGCCCTGGCCGGCGAAGGCGGCATCGCCATGCAGCAGCAGCGCCATGGTCTGGTCGCGATTAGCGTCCTTCTTCTGCATCTGTTTGGCGCGGACCTTGCCCAGCACCACGGTATTTACGCACTCCAGATGGGAAGGGTTGGCGGTGAGCGAGAGATGCACGACCTTGTCATCGAACTCGCGGTCCGCCGAGGTACCCAAGTGATACTTGACGTCGGCCGAACCCTGGACGTCCTCCGGATTGGCGGGATTGCCCTGGAATTCCGAGAACATCGCCGCGTACGGCTTGTTCATGAAGTTGGCGAGGACGTTGAGCCGGCCACGATGCGCCATGCCGATGACGACCTCGTTGAGGCCCAGCTGGCTGCCACGCTTCAGGATCTGCTCGAGGGCCGGAATCAGCGATTCGCTGCCGTCGAGGCCGAATCGCTTGGTGCCCGTGTATTTGCGGTCGAGGAATCGCTCGAACAGCTCGGCCGCGGTAAGGCGCTCAAGGATGGTCCGCTTGCCCAGATCGGTGAACCGCGTCTGGTTGCGGTCGACCTCGATGCGTTCCTGGATCCATGCCTTCTGGGCGGGATCCTGGATATGCATGAACTCGATACCGATGTTGCCGCAGTAGGTCTCGCGCACCGCCTGCACGATCTGGCGCAGCGTCGCCGTCTCGTGGCCGAGGAGAAAGTCGATATAGATCGGCCGGTCCAGGTCCGCCTCGGTGAAGCCGTAGGTCCGGTAGTCGAGCTCGGGATGCCGATCGCGCGGCTTCAGCTCGAGCGGATCGAGATTGGCCTCGAGGTGGCCGCGCACCCGGTAGGCACGGATCAGCATGCGCGCGCGGATCGAGTCCTTGGCCGCAGCGCGGGCCGCCTCTGCGCTGATGCCGCCTACGACAGCCTGTTGTGCTGCGGCAACCGGCGCGCCGTTGGCGATGATCGTGGGTTGGCGCGGGGCCCAGCTGGCGCCGCGCAGGTCCTGCAGTACGGACCGGCCGTCGTCCTGCAATTCGGCGAAGAACTGTCGCCAGCTCGGATCGACGGAGGCCGGGTCTTCGACATACCGGGCATAGAGCTCGGCGATGAAGCCCGCGTTCGGGCCAGAGAGAATGCTATTGTCGATGGTCTGCATGCCTTGCCCGCTCATACCGACAGACCCGATGGCGCACTGCCAAACAGGTCCAGTCAAATTCCTTGGTCACCGCCGCGCCCGCCACCGACGCCCCAGGATCTCGCCAGCGCGGAAGCGACATTCGCCCAACTCTGTTGCAGATATGGTGACGGCCGGCATAACTCTCGTGCTGCGCAGAACTGCAGATTCATCATGCCGGCAGAAGCCGCCGGGTCAACGCTGCAGGACCTTTAACATGGTGCTGCCCAGGCTGGCCGGCGAGTCCGCGATTGCCGCACCGGCGCTTTTCATTGCCTCGATCTTGTCGCCGGCCGATCCCTTGCCGCCGGAAATGATGGCCCCCGCATGGCCCATGCGCCGGCCCGGCGGCGCCGTGACGCCGGCGATGAAGCCGACCACGGGCTTCTTTCGCTTGGCAGCCTTCAGCAGGGCGGCGGCATCTTCCTCGGCCGAGCCGCCGATCTCGCCGATCATGATGATGCCCTTGGTCTCGTCGTCGGCCAGGAACAGTTCCAGGCAATCGACGAAGTTCGTCCCGTTGATGGGATCACCGCCGATGCCGATGCAGGTCGACTGGCCCAGCCCAGCCGCCGTCGTCTGCGCCACCGCCTCGTAGGTCAAGGTGCCTGAGCGGGAGACGATGCCGATCTTGCCGCGAGCATGGATATGGCCGGGCATGATGCCGATCTTGCATTCTTCCGGGGTGATGATGCCGGGGCAGTTCGGGCCGATGAGACGCGTCTTCGCCCCCTGCAGCGCGCGCTTCACCCGGAGCATGTCGAGGACCGGGATGCCCTCGGTGATGCAGACAACCAGCGGCAGACCGGCATCGATCGCCTCGAGGATGGCGTCGGCGGCAAAGGGCGGCGGCACGTAAATGGCGCTCGCCGTGGCACCGGTCGCGCGGACGGCCGCGTCCACCGTGTCGAACACCGGCAGGTCGAGATGGGTGGTGCCGCCCTTACCGGGTGTGACGCCGCCGACCATCTTGGTTCCGTAGGCCACCGCCTGCTCGGAGTGAAAAGTGCCCTGGGCGCCCGTAAAGCCCTGGCAGATGACCTTGGTCTGGGCATTGACAAGCACGGCCATCAGGCGGCCTCGCGCACGGCTTTGACGACCTTCTCCGCCGCATCGGCGAGATTTTCGGCCGAGAGAATGGCGAGTCCGGAGTCGCGCAGGATCTTCTTGCCCAGCTCGACGTTGGTGCCCTCAAGGCGAACGACAAGCGGCACCTGCAGGCCGATCTCGCGCGCCGCCGCGACGACGCCCTCGGCGATGACGTCGCAACGCATGATGCCGCCGAAGATGTTGACGAGGATCCCCTCCACATGCGGATCGGAGAGGATGATCTTGAACGCCGTCGTCACGCGCTCCTTGGTGGCGCCGCCGCCGACGTCGAGGAAGTTCGCCGGCGCGCCGCCATAGAGCTTGATGATGTCCATCGTCGCCATGGCCAACCCGGCGCCGTTGACCAGGCAGCCGATGTTTCCATCGAGCTTGATGTAGTTGAGGCCGTGCTTGCCGGCCTCGACCTCGGCGGGGTCTTCCTCGTCCTCGTCGCGCAGCTCCGCCACCTCTTTCTGGCGGAACAGCGCGTTGTCGTCGAAGTTCATCTTGGCGTCGAGCGCCAGCACCTCGCCGGCGCCAGTGACGACCAGCGGATTGATCTCGATGACGCTGGCGTCAAGCTGGGTAAAGGCCGCGTACATGCTGGTCAGGAATTTCACGGCGGAGCCAACCTGGCTGCCTTCGAGGCCGAGCCCATAGGCGATGCGGCGGGCGTGATGCGCCATGAAGCCGGTCGCTGGATCGACGGTCACCTTGAGGATCTTCTCCGGGCTCGTCGCGGCGACCTCCTCGATGTCCATGCCGCCGGCCACCGATGCCATGACGGTGATGCGCCCCGTGGCGCGGTCGATGAGCATGCCGACATAGAGCTCGCGCTTGATGTCGCAGCCGGCCTCGATATAGACGCGCTTCACCTCGCGGCCGGCCGGGCCGGTCTGCTTGGTCACCAGGGTCATGCCGATCATCTTGCCGGCCAGGCCGCGCACCTCGGCGGGCGACTTGGCGATCTTGACGCCGCCACCTTTGCCGCGGCCGCCGGCATGGATCTGCGCCTTCACGGCCCACACGGCGCCGCCCAGGCTGCGGGCGGCCGCTTCGGCCTCTTCGGCGGTATAGGCGACGGCGCCGCGCGGCACGGCGACGCCAAACTTGGCCATCAGGCTCTTGGCCTGATACTCATGAATGTTCATCGGCCTGCTGCAGTTACGCGAGTGGCGGCGGCACCCGACGCGCCCCGCCGAAGCTTGGCGCGTAATCTACCAGCTTCGGAGGTCGGCGCAAGCTAAGCCCCCTCAAACTGGCGAGAACGTCAGGTGACCGCCGCCGCAGGCCGTTAAAGAGTGCTCCGAGCCGGAGCTACTTCTTCTTCGCCTTTTTCTTCGCGGCCTTCTTCTTCGGCGCCGACTTCTTGGTCGCCTTCTTGGCCGCGGCCTTCGTGGTCCTACGTGCTTTCTTCATCAAAGTCTCCTCTCTACAAGTTCCTCACCGCTTCGATGAGGCCCCTAACGGCCGAGACCGACTTGTCGAACATCGCCCTCTCGGACGCGTTCAGCTCGATCTCGACCACCCTCTCCACGCCGCCGGCTCCGAGTACGACCGGAACACCGACGTAGAGATCCTTCACCCCGTACTCGCCCTTCAGATGAGCGGCGCAGGGAAGCACACGTTTCTCGTCCAGGAGATAGGACTCGGCCATCTGGATCGCGGCCGCGGCCGGCGCATAGAACGCCGAGCCGGTCTTCAAGAGGCCGACGATCTCGGCCCCGCCGTCGCGGGTGCGCTGCACGATCGCCTCGAGTCGCGCCTGAGTCGTCCAGCCCTTCTTCACAAGATCGGGAAGTGGAATGCCCGCCACCGTCGAATAGCGCGTGAGCGGCACCATGGTGTCGCCGTGGCCGCCGAGGACGAAGGCCGTCACGTCTTCGACGGAGACCTTGAACTCCTCGGCGAGGAAGGTGCGGAAGCGCGCGCTGTCGAGCACGCCGGCCATGCCGACGACCATGTTGTGCGGTAGGCCGCAGGCCTCGCGCATCACCCACACCATGGCATCGAGCGGATTGGTGATGACGATGACGAAGGCCTTCGGGCAATGCTGCTTGATGGCGGCGCCCACGTCGCGCACGACCTTGGCATTGATGCCGAGCAGGTCGTCGCGACTCATGCCAGGTTTGCGCGGCACGCCGGCGGTGACGATGACGACGTCCGCGCCCTTGATGTCCGCGTAGTCGTTCGTGCCGACATAGCGCGCGTCGAAGTCTTCGATCGGCGCCGCCTGCGAAATGTCGAGTGCCTTGCCCTGCGGCCCACCTTCGATGATGTCGAAGAGAACGACGTCGCCGAGCTGCTTGAGACCGATGAGCAGCGCGAGCGTTCCACCGATTTGCCCGGCGCCGATCAGAGCGATCTTTCTGCGTGCCATTCAGAGATCCCTTGTTCGTGCCGTTTCGCCTGTCATGGAATTCCCCTGGCGATGTGGAGGCACGGACTCCGACACGGTACTATCTGTGGTGTTCTTACGCTCTTCCGACAACAATATCAAGTAGAACTGTCGCAGTTTGGTAAATTTTCAAGCAAGGTGCGCCCGTGCGAGATACGCGCTCGACTGCATCTCGATGAGTCGCGACGCGGTGCGGCGGAAATCCTTTGCGCCGTCGCCGGACGGGTAGAGTCGATCCGGCGGCTCCGCGGCTGAGCAGATCAGATTCGTCTTATGCTCGTACAGCGCGTCGATCAACGTCATGAAACGCCGCGCCTCGTTGCGTTGTTCGCGCGTCAGCCGCGGGATGTCCGCGATGATCACCGTATGGAAATGCATGGCGACCGCAATGTAGTCGGCGGCCCCCAGTGGCCGTTCACAAAGATCGGCAAAACTGAAACAGGCGACGCCTTTCGCCGCCCGCCGCACGGCAACGCTACGGCCCTGGACCATCAGCGTCGTCGGCGCTCCCGCCGCATCGTCCGTCAGCCGCGCGAAGGCGGCGGCGAGCGTGGCGGCGGCCGCAGGCCCCAGCGGTTGGTGATAGACGGTCATGCCGTGAATGCGATTGCGCCGATAGTCGGTGACGCCGTCGAGCTCGAGCACGTCGAGCCGTTCCTGCAGCAGCGCGATGAACGGCAGGAAGCGCTCGCGCTGCAGCCCGTCCTTATAGAGATCAGCGGGCGCATCGTTGGAGGTGGCGACGACGACGACACCGAGATCGAAGAGCGCCATGAACAAGCGCCCGAGCAGCATCGCATCGGCAATATTGGAGACGAAGAACTCGTCAAAGCAGAGCAGCCACGCCTCGTCGGCGATGCGCGCCGCCAGCGGCGCCAGCGGATCCCCGTCGACGCCCTCCTGCCGCTGCCGATGCAAGCCGTCGTGTACTTCCAGCATGAAGGCATGGAAATGGACGCGGCGTTTTCGCGCCAACGGGGCCGTCTCGAAGAAGAGGTCCATCAACATCGATTTTCCGCGCCCGACGCCGCCGAAGAGATAGAGTCCCTGCGGCGGTTCCTCGCGCCGCCGCCCGAGACCCAGGCGCTCACGCCAGCCGACGCGTCCCGCGGCCGGTTCGTAGTGCAGCAGCGCGTTGTGCAGGCTCTGCAGTTTTTCCGCGGCCAGTTCCTGTGCCGGATCTGGGTCGAGGCGACCGGCGCGCCGACGCGCGCGATATTCGGCGAGCGGTCCATCACCCATCGGTGCGGTGGCGGCAGCGACCCGCCGCAAGCTTCCGTCGTCCATGCCCATCCACGGTCACATGCGCCGACAAAGTCTCTTCCGAATCACTCGAGAAAACCCTGCCATGCCGATCAGCGTCCCCCGGAGACGCGCAGATTGGCGCCCGTCACATAGGAGGCGGCCTCCGACATGAGCCACAGGATCGTCTCGGCAACTTCTGCCGCCGTGCCACCGCGTCCCATCGGCACGGCCGGCGCCAGTCGCGCCAGCCGCCCGGCATCGCCGGCCGACGCATGGATGTCCGTCTCGATCAGGCCTGGGGTCACCGCGTTGACGCGGATGCCCTCGCGCGCTACCTCGCGGGCGAGGCCGATGGTGAAGCTGTCGATGGCGCCCTTGCTGGCGGCGTAGTGCACGAATTCGTTCGGGCTGCCCAGCGTCGCCGCTGCCGAGGACAGGTTGACGATGGCGCCGCCATGGCCGCCATGCGTCGTCGACAGCCGGCGTACGGCGGCGCGGGCACAGAGGAAGCAGCCGATGACGTTGATGTCGAACACGCGACGCAGCGTCGCCATTGTCACGTCCTCGACGCGACTGGTCGTGCCGACAATGCCAGCGTTGTTGACGAGGGCATCGAGCCGCCCAAGCTCGCGGTCGACCGTGGCGAACAGCCGTTCCACGTCGGACTCGTCGGCCGTGTCGCCCTGGACGGCGATCGCACGGCCCCCCGCCGCTTCGATATCGCTCGTGACCGCGCGCGCCGCGTCGGCAGCACCGAGATAGTTGACGCACACGTGGTAGCCGCGCGTTGCGGCGAGGCGTGCGGTCGCGGCGCCGATGCCGCGGCTGCCGCCGGTGACGATAACGACTCTGGCCATTTCGCCGCTTGCTTCCCCTGTCGACCGACGCGGTCCCTCGGTCGACACGACGTTAGCGCCAGTCGCGCCGCCTGAACAGTGCTAACCGCATCGATTGGTGCGCGCGTCGTCCTGGCGTAGTGTTGTGCGATCGGCGCGAACGCGAGAGGCAGCGATGAACGAAGACATCTTCAACATGGAGATCCGCAAGTTCCTGAAGCGCGTCGGCGTCGCCTCGCAGCGCGAGATCGAGGCGGCCGTGCGCGCCGGCGTCGAATCGGGCAAGCTCAAAGGGCGCAAGTCCGTCACCACCCGCATCGTCCTTCAGATCGACGGCCTCGACCTCAAGCACGAGATCGCCGACGAAATCGCCTTCGATTGACTCCCGTCACGACAAACCGATGACCCGCCCTCAGTTGCCGCTGCTGCTGTCGCCGGACGTGCCGGTGTCGGGCGCCGTCCCGTCCCCCGCCGGCGGCGTCGCACCCTCCGTCGGCGGCATCTCACCGGCGCCGCCGCCGAATAGCGGAAACTCCTTGCCGTTGACCATGACCTGGCCCTGCTGGGTCAGATCGATGTCGTAGTGATCGACGACGGATCCGTCGCTGCCGGTCTGCCGATTGCTGAAGCCGCGCAGCACATCGAGCTGCGCCAATTCGGGGGCATCCGGTCCGGACTGCGTCTTGATGGTCTCGATGAGCTTGTCGAGGCCGGTGATGTCGAGCTTCAGCTTGCCGACAGCGCCCATCATCGCGTCGGGCGATCCCTCGATGGAACCCGCGAGCTGCGCCTGCGCCAGGGCGGTGACAATGCGCCAATCCGTCAGGTTCAATTTCGCCTTGCCGGTGACGAGCGACTGCTGCAGCAGGGCCGGGAACATGGCGAACGCCATGCTGGCGCCTTGGTCCGTGCTCATGCCGCTGGACACATAGCTATCGACGGCACCCTTCCACAATTCCTGCACTGGCAGGTTCTCGAGGGAGACGTTGATCGCCAGTTCCTGCGGCACGACGTCCTTCAGCGCGGGATCGATGTCGCCCACCACGAGTCCCTTGTGGGTAATCGACAGCGCCAGCTTGCCCACGGGCTGATCGAATCCATCGGCGCCGAAGCTCAGGCTTCCCTCCGGCAAGGCAAACATCTCCTGGCCGGTCGGGTCCTTGTAGCTGATGCCGGTCACCTGAACGTTCGCCGCCAGATTCGCAAACAGTGAGCCCAGGCTCCGCAAGGACTCCACGAACTGCGGATCGGGCGCCGCGGGTGGCGTGCCCGTATCGCCGGTCCCCGTAGCAGCCGTGCCGGCGCCAGCCTCGGCCTTGGCCGCCATGGCCTCCATCTGATCGCGGAAGTCGGCCATCGCCTTGGCATTGTAGTTGGTGATGGTCGTCTTGCCGTCGAGCAGGCCGAGGACAAAGCTGCCGTCGGGGCCGGCAACACTGAGGTTGGCCAGCCGATAGGTCTCGACCTCGTCCCAGTGTCCCTGGCCTTTGTCGGTGCCGTCGAGCTTGAGCGCGACCTCGCCGATCGACAGGTTCATCGGCGGCTGCGAGGAAGCCGTCAGCTTCACGTCGTGCAAGGCCACGTCGGCCTGGACGAAATTCTTCAGCGACTTCGACCAGACGCCTGCGAATTGCTGTGATGGCAGGGATATGCTGCCGTCGTTGCCGCCGGCCGCCAGCTTATGGGGAATCTCCGCCGCCAGCTTCACTTTGTCGACCTTGTAGAGATCGTCGCCGTCGGGCGTCAGGCGGAAGCCGACCATGCCGACATCGAGATAACCCTGTTCGTCCGGAAAGAGATGAACGTCGGGAATGCTGACGACGTAGGCGGTGCCGTCCGCCGCCACGTCGATAGCGCCGTGGGTGAGAAACTGCCCGTTGTCGGCCCAGTCGTTCAGCGTCGTTTCCAGCGACTGCTTGATGTCGGCTGCCTGGTCCGCGCACGCCGGCGTCCCCGCCGTCGCCAGCAGCAGAACCGCGCACAACCATCCAATTCTACGCATCAATCCCCCCATGATTTCTCGCGCACTCGCCGGCTGTTCCGGGAGCATAGCTCAATTGCCGACCCTAGTGAAAAGCATAGCCGGCGGCCTGTGACGGCCGTCACGAATCGTTGATCCGATGCGGCCGATGATGCGATGGGAGCGGCGGCGCGGCGATCGCAACGACCGCCGCGCCGCCTCAGGCTATTGCGGCGCGCCGGTCATCGCGCCGAACATGTCGAACGGCTTGCCGTTGATCGTCATCTTGCCGTCCGGCGCCAGTACGATGGCATAGCGGTCGACGACCTTGTTGTCGGTAGTCGTCTCGCGATTGCTGAAGCCGCGGACCATGTCGAAGGCGCCGCTCGCGCTGGTGGCGTCCTCCGGCGGCATCGACTGCTTGGCGGCATCGGCGATGGCATCCAGCCCGGTGACCTCGATGTTGGCGGCGCCAGCCACGCCCAGCGGCGACGTGGCTTCGCCCTTGACCTTGCCATCCACCTTGAGGTGCGCCGCCGGCGCCTCTAGCTCGAGGTTCGTCAGCCGGAACGCGCTGCCGGATTGGTTGGCGAGCTGTATGACCTGCATGCCGAACTGCTGCATTGCCGGTTCGGCGGCCGCCTCGTTGCCCGGCTGAAAGGCGCCGCTCCCCATGACGTCGAGCCAGGCCGACCACAACTCCTTAGTCGGTAAGTCGTCGAGCGCGTAGCCGAACTTGACGTTGGTCGGGATGAACTGCTTGTTGCCGGCGACCTGCGGCGGCAGGTTCGCGGCCTGCAGTTTGAGACCGAGCAGGCCCAGGTCGAAGGTCATCGCCGCTTTCGGTTGATCGAAGGCGCTGCCGCCGCCGTCGATGACGAGATGATCGAGACTGAAGGTGTCGGCGCCGCTGGCGTCCTTGAACGACACCCCGGCGAGATCCGCATGCATGGCCGCGGACGCCAACAGTCCGAGATACGATTTCATGCGCCCAAGCAATGCGCCGTCGGCTGGCTTGCCGCCGGTTGCGGCCAGCGTCAGGCTCTGCCAATCGCGGGTAAAGGCCGGCACGTCCGCCAGCTTGATGCCCTTCACGTCGCTCTTGAAGTCGCCGCTATTGAACGAGCCGGACCCTTCCGGGCCGGTGATCGATAGCGACTTCAGCGTGCCCGTGACGCTTTGATCGAACAGGCCGTTGCCCTTGTCGTCAGTCGTGCTCTTGTAGGCGATCTCGGCCAGATCGACGGCCGATCCCTGTGCTGCCGGGCCGCTGATCTTCATGTTGGCGTATTTGGCGTCGGTCGACAGGAAGGTGTGGTACTTGGTCGACCATACGCCGGAGAAGGTCTGCGATCCCGTCTCGACGTTCAGCTCGCCGGTCGGCGCCTTGAGACTTAGCTTGCCGGGAATGCGCAGATCGGAAATCTCGTATTGGTCGGCGCCCTTCGGCACGGCATGCATCTCGATGTCGCCGAGCACCCACGGCTCCATCTGCGGCAGGAGCATCTTGAGCGCCTTGATCGTGACCTTTACCTTGTCGCCGTCGGCCGCGGCGTCGACGCCGTCGAACGCCAGATACTTCTGCCCTTCGGGACCGGCCAGATAGTTCAGCTCGCCCGTGATGTCCTGCTTGACCTTGTCAACGTCGGTGCCCTTCTGGGAACAGCCCGGAAGAATGGCGACAACGCCAACCAACAGGAAGGCATAAACCGATCGCATCATTTGACCCCCATCGATATGCGGCCGGGGAACGAGCCCGGTCCGGTAAGCGCGACCCAGAAATCGGCGTGAGTATGGCCGGGGCGTCAGCGCCGCGCCACCATCAGCTTCTTGATTTCGGCGATGGCCTTGGCGGGATTCAGACTTTTCGGACAGGTCTTGGTGCAGTTCATGATCGTGTGACAGCGATAGAGGCGGAATGGGTCCTCGAGATCGTCGAGCCGCTCGCCGCTCGCCTCATCGCGACTATCGGCGATCCAGCGATAGGCCTGCAGCAGGATTGCCGGCCCGAGATAACGGTCGCCGCTCCACCAATAGCTGGGACAGCTCGTCGTGCAGCAAAAGCAGAGAATGCACTCCCAGAGGCCGTCAAGCTTTGCCCGCTCGTCGGGCGATTGCGGACGCTCGCGTTCCGGCGGCGGCGTCACCGTCTTGAGCCAGGGTTCGATCGACGCGTACTGGGCATAGGGGCGCGTCAGGTCCGGCACCAGGTCCTTCACCACGGGCATGTGCGGCAGGGGATAGATCCTCACCTCCCCCTTCACCTCCGAAATGTATTTGGTGCAGGCGAGCGTGTTCGTGCCGTCGATGTTCATCGCGCAGGAGCCGCAGACACCCTCGCGGCAGGATCGCCGGAAGGTGAGCGTCGAATCGACCTCGTTCTTGATCTTGATGAGCGCGTCCAGGACCATCGGCCCGCATTCTGCCAGATCGATCTCGTAGCTATCGAGCCGCGGATTCTTGCCGTCGTCCGGATTCCAGCGATAGATCCTGAAGGCTTTCGGGTTCTTGGCGCCTGCCTTGCCGGCGAACCGCTTGCCCTCGCGAACCTTGGAATTGGCGGGAAGTGTGAGTTCGGCCATTATGAGAATCTCGACATGGGCGCATGCGCCGTAGCGGCGACCCCGCGTGTCACGATCATCACTAGTACACCCGCGCCTTCGGCGGGAACGCCTGCACGTCGTTGCTCAGGGGCTGCAGATGCACGGGCCGATAGTCGATGCGCGGCTTGCCGTCCTCGCCGCACCAGACGATGGTGTGTTTCAGCCAGTTCACGTCGTCGCGCTCCGGATGGTCCTCGCGCGCATGGGCGCCGCGGCTCTCCGTGCGGTTGGAGGCCGAGTTCATGGAAACCACGGCCTGGTAGAGGAGATTGTCGAGTTCCAGCGTCTCCACGAGGTCGCTGTTCCAGATCAGCGAGCGGTCGGTGACGCCGAGATCACCGCGCCCATCCCAGCACTTGCGCAGCTTGTCCACGCCTTCCTGCAGAATGGCTGCGGTGCGGAAGACCGCGCAGTTCGATTGCATGGTCTTCTGCATCTCCAGCCGCAGCGCCGCCGTCGGCGTCCCGCCCTTGGCGTGGCGCAGGCGATCGAGCCGCGCCAGCGCCGCTTCGCCGGCATCGGCGGGCAGCGGTGCCTGGCTCTCGCCCGGCTTGACGATTTCGGCACAGCGCCGCGCCGCTGCGCGCCCGAACACCACGAGATCGAGCAGCGAGTTTGAGCCGAGCCTGTTGGCCCCGTGCACGCTGACGCAGGCCGCCTCGCCGATCGCCATCAGGCCTGGCACCACGGCATCGGGGTCGCCATTGAGCTTGGTCACGGCCTCGCCGCGATAGTTCGTGGGGATCCCGCCCATGTTGTAGTGGCAGGTCGGCAGCACCGGGATCGGCTCGCGCGTCACGTCGACGCCGGCGAAGATGCGCGCCGTTTCGGAGATGCCGGGAAGCCGCTCATGCAGCACCTTCGGGTCAAGATGCTCGAGGTGGAGATGGATGTGGTCTTTCTGCGGCCCGACGCCGCGACCCTCCCGGATCTCGATGGTCATGGAGCGGCTGACGACGTCGCGCGAGGCCAGGTCCTTGGCGTGCGGGGCATAGCGCTCCATGAAGCGCTCGCCCTGGGAATTGGTGAGATAGCCGCCCTCGCCGCGCGCGCCCTCGGTGATCAGGCAGCCGGCGCCGTAGATGCCGGAGGGATGGAACTGGATGAACTCCATATCCTGCAGCGGCAGGCCGGCACGCAGTACCATCGCGTTGCCGTCGCCGGTGCAGGTGTGAGCCGACGTACAGGAAAAATAGGTACGGCCGTAGCCGCCGGTGGCGAGCACGGTCATCTTGGCGCGGAAGCGGTGGATGGTGCCGTCTTCCAGGTTCCAGGCCACTACCCCGCGCACGCCGCCTTCGTCCGTGATGAGGTCGAGCGCGAAATACTCGATGAAGAACTCCGCCGAATGCTTGAGCGCCTGCTGGTAGAGCGTGTGCAGCATGGCATGGCCGGTGCGGTCGGCGGCCGCGCAGGTGCGCTGCGCGATGCCTTCGCCGAACCGCGTCGTCATGCCGCCGAAGGGACGCTGATAGATCTTGCCTTCCTCGGTGCGGCTGAAGGGCACGCCGTAATGCTCGAGCTCGATGATGGCGGGGATCGCCTCGCGCACCATGTACTCGATGGCGTCCTGGTCGCCGAGCCAGTCCGAGCCCTTCACCGTGTCGTACATGTGCCAACGCCAGTCGTCCTCGCCCATG